>CAJDUI010000080.1_pt1 | contig 11855 bp, 7 predicted proteins | sample 7390031 | NCBI WGS metagenome assembly CAJDUI01 (sample SAMEA7055675, study PRJEB34461) | soil metagenome | biome: terrestrial ecosystem; feature: Peninsula; material: soil | place: Antarctica | collected 2016 | reverse complement strand
CCGCGACGCCAAAGCGCAGCAAACGTTGTTAAAAGCGGCGCGTGCATCGGGCCAGATGCTCATGGTCTATCGGAAAGGTATTCCCGGGTTCAAGATCAAGCTTTCTTCCGACGTGCCGTTCCTGAGGTTCGCCTCCGAGCTCGGACCCAAGGGCGACCAGTGGGAGAACTCCGTCTGGATCGATCCCGAACAGGCCAGGCCGGGCGAGATCAAGGGAAGTATCTTCATCGAAACCAACGACGCGGAGATCCCGAAACTGGTCGTGGCGGTCACCGGGAGACTGTTGCCGGGCTAGTTTCACAGAGTCGGGTTCAAGAAGGGAGGCTCCCGTCCTCCCCTTCTGTTTTGGGCAGATTCGCCGAACCGATCCGGTCGATAATCGCGCCGTGCGCCGCCGGGATCCTCTCCGTCCCCTGCTCGCGCTCCTCGCGGGCGCGTTCGCGCTCTGGACCGTGTCGCTTCTCGCTGCGGTTCCGAAGCGTCCGCTTCCTCGGGTCGTTTCCCACCGGCCGCCGCTCGGAGCCGCGTCCGTCACCTTCAACAACCAGGTCGTGAGAATCCTCCAGGCGCGCTGTCAGACCTGTCACCGCCCGGGAGGGATCGCGCCTTTCTCTCTCGTCTCGTACGGCGACGCGTTCGTGAACCGGGTGAACATCGTCAAACAGACCTCCGAGCGCCACATGCCGCCGTGGCACGTCGACTCTTCGTGCGCGCCGTTTGAGGACGACCCGTCGCTCACCGAGCAGGAGATCGGCACTCTCGCTCGGTGGGTCTCGAGCGGCGCGCCGCAGGGTGACCCGAGCGATTTGCCGGAGCCGCGAATCTTTCCCGACGGCTGGGAGCTCGGTCCGCCCGACCAGGTACTGACGATGCCCGAGCCAATGACTCCCGACTTCAAGGACGGCGACGTGTACCGATGCTTCGTGCTCCCGACCGGTTTCTCCGAGGACCGGTTCGTCAGCGCGGTCGAGGTCACGCCGGGCAGCCGGAAAATGGTTCATCACGTCATCCTCTTCGTCGACACGTCGGGAGCGGCGCGGAGGCTCGACGAGGCCGAGGCCGGGCCGGGCTACAAGTGCTTCGGCGGACCGGGATTCGACGTTTCGGCGACGTCGGCGAGCCTGGGCGGCTGGGTTCCCGGCAACCGGCCCCGCCCTCTTCCCGACGGCGTCGGAATGCCGCTTCCGCGAGGCTCGAGCGTCGTCATGCAGGTGCATTACAGCGAGCGCAGCGGCGTCCGGGAAACCGACGTCAGCTCGGTCGGTCTCTATTTTGCGAAGGGCTCCGTCCGCAAGCGGCTGCTCTTCGCGCCGGTGATCAACCAGGCGTTCACGATCCCCGCGGGGGCGGCGGACTACGAGGTCACGGCCTCGATCCCGTTCCTGCCTTTTGGAGTGCACGTCCTGAACGTCACCCCGCACATGCACCTCCTCGGGCGCACGATGAAAGTCACGGCAACGCTCCCGGACGGCCGGCAGGTGTGCCTCGTGAACGTGCCCGACTGGGACTTTCACTGGCAGGGGACCTACACCTACAAGACGCCGGTCGCGCTGCCGTTTGGCACGCGGATCGACCTTTCGGCGCATTACGACAACTCCACGGGAAACCCGGAGAACCCGAACGACCCTCCGAAGGACGTTCGGTGGGGCGAGAACACGACCGACGAGATGTGCATCGCGTTCCTCGGCGTGACCCTCGACGCCGAGAACCTGGGGTCAGGCCTGAATCCCTGAATCGAGGTTATCGGGATGCGGTCAGGCGCGAATTCAGAGTTGGGGCAGATCGGAATCGGGTACGCCCGCCACGCAGACTTTTAAGCCAGACCGCATCCTTTCCTGCATCCACGCAGAGATTCAGGCCTGACCCCTCGTCGATGCGGCAACGCTCCCGGACGGCCGGCAGGTGTGCCTCGTGAACGTGCCCGACTGGGACTTCCACTGGCAGGGGACGTATACCTACAAGACGCCGGTCGCGCTGCCGTTTGGCACGCGGATCGACCTTTCGGCGCATTACGACAACTCCACAGGAAACCCGGAGAACGCGAACAGTCCACCGCGCAACGTGCGGTGGGGAGAGGGGACCACCGACGAGATGTGCATCGCGTTCCTGGGGGTGACGCTGGATGCGGAGGATCTCGGCCCGAACTAAGGCGGAAGAGAGCGGCCGAATCGTGGCATAATTCATGCCATGAAAGGTGCCACGAAGCGAAACTTCCACCTTCCTCTTCCGGCGGATCTCTATGCGCAACTGAGGCGCGAAGCCGGGAAACAGGGCCGCCCGGCAACAGTGATTGCCCGGCATGCGATCGAGGTGTGGCTCAACCGGACACGGGCGTCGGAGCTGCGTGAGGAGATCACTTCGTACGCCCGGAAAAACGCCGGCTCCGACGCGGACCTCGACGAAGCCCTGGAGGCTGCCGGGATCGACCTCCTCGAGGAATCGGACTGAGTCTTGAGACGAGGCGAAATCTACTGGGCGGACGTATCGCCGCGCTCAGGATCGGAGCAGACGGGTCGTCGTCCAGTTCTCGTCGTCTCCCACGACGGCTTCAACCAGGCGCCGGGTTGGCGGTCGGTCATCGTCGTTCCGCTCACCACCTCCCTTTCTGCAACCGGTCGCGGTCCGACCGCGGTCCCGTTGCCCGAAGGTACCGGAGGCCTTGAGAAGGCGAGCATTGCCCTGTGCCATCAGGTGACGACTCTCGACCGTAGCAAACTCACCCGGCTCGTTGGCGCCGTTCCCTCGGTGCTGCTGCGGAGAATGTCCGCCGGCCTCAGGGCCGCGATGGACCTCGAATTCGGGGGATGAACCTCCGCTACGGTCCGCCACCTGCGGTCGATGCGGCCCTGCGCGTCAGAAGACGCTTGAGCGTCCGGTAGATCCACGTCGCGAGCAGCACGGCGGTGACGAGTACGACTCCCGCTACGGCGATCGCGACCGTCGGGTGGGCGACCGCCAGCCAGATCAGAACGGCGACGAAGATCTCCTCCGCGAAGGAGGCCGCCCAGTTAGAGACCGGTTCCGGGCTCGTGTTGATCGCGAGCCGCGAGCTCGCCTTGATCCCGTGGGAGGAGAGCGCGAGCGTCCCGCAGAGGAGCGCGGCGCCGATCCGCCAGGCTTCCGAAACGTTTCCGAACGCGGCGAAGCCGAGGACGGCGGCGGCCGGTGCGCGAATGAACGTGTGGATCGCGTCCCACACGGAGTCGACCGCAGGCACCTTGTCCGCGATGAACTCGATCAGGTAGAGGACCGCCGCGAGGACGATGATCGGAAGATTCGAGAGGACTTCCAGGCCCGCGGGAAGCCGGAGGACGTCGAGCCGGTGAAGGAATCCGAGGGCGGCGACGGTCGCGTAGAGACGCAGCCCCGACGCGACGGAAGCGCCGGCGGCGAGGCCGATCTGGGCGAGTAGATCCGGTGACATGGTTCGATTTTACGCGCCGCGCTCTCAGATCTCCCGTCGGATCGCTCGCCGCGCGACCGCGTCGATCAGCCCCGGCCCGATCCCGGACGACGCTCCGGTGACGATCGCGGTTCTGCCGGTCAGCTCGCTCAATGGAGGGAGTGCGGGATCCCCTTCGGAGAGTTGCCCTTCGCGGCGCGGTGCGCGAGGAACCGCTGCTGGCAGTCCACGCCCATCTTTCGGATCTCCGCGAACTCCGGAGTCCCGCGAACCGTAGCGAACAGGGGGTCCCGGTCCATCGTGGGGTAGGCGCAGTAGTTCTGCTCGACCGCTCGCTTCAGGATCCGGAGCGATACCTCGGGGAAACCGAAGTGAGCGAACTCCGATGCGGCGAAGTACTTCGGCTCCGAGTCCCGGGTCGACATCAGCCCCGGGACCTCGGCGTTGACGAGCACCGTAACCTCGGCTTTCGGACGGTTTTCGAGATTCGCGCGGACCGCCGGTGAAAAGAACTCCGGTCCGGCTGTCCGCGCGACCTCCCGCGCCTCGGCGGCCCTTCCCTGGCGCAGGAGGAGAGCGAGGCTGGCGTTTCGGGCCCAGACGCTACTCGGGTCGGCGTTGATGTAGTCCCAGGCCCGATCGTAGCGGCCAAGCTGCATGAAATTCATCGCGCAGGATCGCCACAACCGGCTGTTCTTCGGATCGATTCGCCGGGCCGTCTCGCACTCGACGATGGATTCCCCCAGGAGGCCCGCATAGCGGAGCAGGTAGGCCATCGAGAAGTGGGCGTCGGCGCTGTCCGGTCGGCGCCGGAGAAGCTCCACCGTCTGGTCGAAGGCTGCGATCAATTCGCCCCCCTCGACCCGAAGGATGATGAGCCTTCGGTGCACTTCCGGGAGTTGCGGGTCGAGAGCGAAGGCGCGCTCGGCGGCGGTCTGGGATCGGTCGATGGCGCGTTGACCGCCGTCCGAGTAGCTTCCGTCGTTGTAGTAGCGCAAGGAGAGCGCGACCCAGGCGGGCGCGTAGCTCGGGTCGAGCTCGACAGCGCGCTCGAGCATCGGGATCGCTTCCTTCGTCGGGCCGGGATCGTGGGAAAACGCGACGCTGCGCAGGTACAGGTCGTAGGCTTCCGGGTTCTCCGGCTGGGTGGCGCCGGACGTGCTCGAGGCGCCCGCTCCCACGAGCGGCAGCAGGCCCTCGTTCAAGCGCGCCTTGATCTGCTCCTGCAGGGGGATCAAGTCGCCGGCGGAACCGTTGAACGTGTCCCGCCACACGACGCGGTTCGCCGCCGTCTCCATTACCTCGAGCGTGACCTGAAGTCGATCTCCTTCGCGGACGTAATGCCCCGTCAGGACCCGGTCCACGCCGAGCTCTTTCCCCGCCGCCTGAGGATCCGTGTCGGGTTTGTCGTACTTGCGCGTTCCGGCGAACGGCCGGACCGCGAGAACCGGCACGCGGGAAAGCGTCGTCACGATCTCGTCGGGAAGCGCGAGCTTCAGGAAATCGGAGCTCCGATCACCGCCCAGGCTCTGAAAGGGCAGGATCGCGATCGAGCTCATTGCCGTGGGGGTTGCCGAGCCCGGGATTCCCGCGCGTCCCATCCGCCGCGTGACTAACCACGCGGTCAGGACTACGGCAAGGCCGACCGCCGCGAGGGTCAGCCACAGCGCACGGCGGCTCCGCGCGATGGGCGCGGGCGCGGCGGACCCCGTGGCCGCGGCGACCCGTCCGGACTCGGAGTCGCGCTTCAGGCGCTTCAGGTCCGCGCGCAGCTCGGCGGCCGTCTGGTAGCGGAGCTCGCGGTCCTTCTCGAGCGAGGTGTTGACGATTCGCTCGAGCTCCGAGGGAAGCTCCGGGTTCAGCCGCACGGGGGAGGCCGGCGCGCGGTTCAGGATGCCGTCGAATATCACGGCCGTGGTGCTTCCAGGGAACGGCTTCTGGCCCGTCGCCATCTCGTACAGCACGGCGCCGAACGAGAAGATGTCCGTCCGACTGTCGAGCTCCTCGCCGCGCGCCTGCTCGGGCGACATGTACGCGACGGTGCCGATGGCCGACCCCGGGCTCGTCAGCGGCTGTTCCCCGATCGCCGTCGCCATCGTGGATCCGCCCGCCTCGGGCGGCCCCGCCTGCTTCGCGAGCCCGAAGTCCATCAGCTTGGCCTGGCCGCGCTTCGTGATGAGGATGTTCCCGGGCTTGATGTCGCGGTGGATGATCCCGTGCCCGTGCGCGGCGTCGAGGGCGTCGGCGATCTGGATGCCGAGGTCGAGCACCTGATCGAGGGAGAGCGCCTTCGTCACCAACCGGTCGCCGAGCGTCTCCCCCTCGACGAGCTCCATCACGATGAAGTGGCGACCCGCGTCCTCGTCGATGTCGTGGATCGTGCAGATGTTCGGATGCTCGAGCGAAGAGGCGGCGCGGGCTTCGCGTTTGAGCCGCTCCAGGGCCTGCTCGTCGTGAGCGACGTCGTCGGGCAGGAACTTGAGGGCGACGAAGCGGCCGAGCTTCAAGTCTTCGGCCTTGAAAACGACCCCCATGCCGCCCCCGCCGAGTTTCTCGACGATGCGGTAGTGGGAAATTGTCTGGCCGATCATGGGAGGCAGAGGGATTATGGCCTGCCCGGGCAGATGGCCGCAGGAGTACCTGCGGCACGTCGCGTGTTGCCGTCGCGCGGTGCGCGCTCCGGCCACGCTCGGTGCGAACCGCCGATCCGGGTTCCCAAGTCCGGGCGAGGCGAGATGGCCTGCCCGGGCGGATTCGAACCGCCGACCTACGGCTTAGAAGGCCGTTGCTCTATCCGAACTGAGCTACGGGCAGGGATGGTGATTATCCCGCGGGTTAGGATTTTTCGATGATGGCCGGGTTGACGAAGTAAATTCCACGGGCATCCGCTCCGGTGGCGTGATCGAGGCATATATTTCAGTCATACTGATGCATATGAGAACGACGCTGATCCTCGACGATGAGCTTCTGGAAAAGGCCCGGAACCTGACCGGCCTCGAGGGAAAGACCGCGATGGTGCATGCCGGCCTGGAGGCGTTGATCGCTCGTGAGAGCGCGCGGCGGCTGGCAGCGCTCGGCGCGTCCGAGCCTCGTCTGCGGGCGGCCCGCCGCCGCAGGCCGCGGCGCTCGCCCGGGCGGTGATTCTGGCGGACACATCGGTCTGGGTGGACCACCTGCGGCACGGGAATGCCCGGCTGGCGGCGCTGCTCGAGGAGGCGCAGGTCGCGGCGCATCCATTCGTGATCGGGGAGGTCGCGCTCGGACACTTGAAAAGACGGGTCGAGATCCTGGCGTTGTTGACCAGCCTGCCGCAAGCGTCAACGGCGGAGCACGCTGAGGTGTTGCGTTTCGCGGGCGAAAACCAGATCGTCGGAAGCGGTCTGGGATGGATCGACGCGCATCTGCTGGCCGCCGCGGCGCTCGATCGTTCCGGGCTGTGGACATTGGACAAACGCCTGGCGGCGGTCGCGGTGCGGCTCGGATTGGATGATCGTGCGTGATTCGAGGTCGTATGGCCGTTGCTGCAGGTAGTCGTCTCGGCCCTACGAGATCCTCAATCTGGAGGCTTTAGCGCTCGTCTCCGGAACAGTCCAGGCTTCCCGCAGAGCCGATCTCCCCACCTCGAAAGAGCGTGTTTCACGGATCTTTCATCCGGTCATCTCTCCTGACGGGCAATGGCTCGCGCTGCCCCTTACGGATGGAGTGACCACCAACGTCTGGGCCTTGTCGACCTCCAACGGGGCAGCTCCGTCCGCTGACGGACTTCGGCCGGCAGCCCACCTTCATTGCCCGGCGTCCCGTAGCGAGGATCCCTCGAAGTTAGAAAGAAACCTTCATCGCGACGCGGAAGAGCCGCGGCTCCTGCCGTTCGAGGATCTTGCCGTAATTGGGGTGTTGCACGGCGTTCCCGTTCGCGTCGAACGACCCGTCCGGGTTGAACGCGTCGGAGACGCGAGTCTCGCCCTGGCGGTTCAAGAGGTTGTACACGTAGAGACGAGGCGTGATGACCAGTGGGCCGGCCTTGAACTCATAGGCTACCGACATGTTCGCTTCGTATTGGGTCTCCGCGCGCCCGGCGGTGCCCCGGCGAACGCCAAAAATCTCCTGATTGTAACCGGCGTTGAAGTACTCCCCCTTGTTTCTCGGCGGACCGCTGCGGACGTGCGTGGACAGGCCCGCCGTCAGCCCGAAGGGCGTCAGGTACGTCACCCCGAGCTGAAACGAGTGAGGACGATCCAGATAGAGCTTGCCGTGCGAGTTGTGCTGGTCGAACGCGAAGTAGTCGAAGTCCGCGTTGACTCCCGGGTCGGACTGGCCGCTCGCCAGGCGCGAGGCACCGTCGTAATTGCCGCGCAAGCTGGAGAAAATGTAGGACGCCTGCACCCACAGTCTCTCCTGGAACGCGTGCCGCGCCGTCAGCTCGATGCCCCGGTAAATCCGCGAGGCGGTGCCGATCGGCTGACCACCGTTCTCGTTGCAGAGCGCGTCGAGCTCCGAGGCGTCGGGCCGCCCGTTGTGAGAGTTGCTGCACGGGAACTCGCCGCGGGCGTACCTCTCGGAAGAGCCGGGGTTGATGATCGCGCAGGGCTGTCCGTGGTTGTCCGGATGCGCGTAATCGAGGTCGCACCGGTCCTCGAGCACCTCGCCGAGGCTTTGATAACTCCCCTTGAGGCCCACCACGAACGTTGGGGTGAGGGCCTTCTCGACCCCGATCGTGTATTCGTCCTGATACATCCCCTTCAGATTTGGATCAGTCGGCTCGGGACCGAGCGGCGTGTTCGAGGAACCCTGAAAGCCGAAGGCCGTGCCGCGGTTGTCCACGAGAGATTCCGGGTCGTAGTTGAAGGCGGTGACGAAGAGGAACTCGTTGTTGCCGTACGCCCGGACGTTCAGGTCCGTCGGAAACTGATAGTAGAAGCGGCCGTAGGATCCGTAGACCTTGGAGGTCCCGTCTCCCGCGAAGTCCCACACGACGCCCGCTCGGGGCGCCCACATGTCCTCGAGATCGATGACGGTTTTTTTCTGGTAGTTCTGGATTTCCTCCCGATCCCAGCGCAGTCCCGCGTTGACCGTCAGGCGCCGCGACACCCGCCATGTGTCCTGGACGAACGCGGAATAGGCGAGCGACGGCGTCTCGATCTCGATCCGCTTCACCGGCGTGCCGTCCAGGTTGCTGAGGTAGCCATGGGAGTAGAAGACGCCGCCGTTGACGTTCTCGCCGCGCCAGTTGACGTAGGGTACGCCGGCCCCTCCCACCCGCGTGCAGCGGTCCACAGCGGCCGGGTTCTGCGGGTTTGCCCGGCAGGGCACGATCGACAGGTTCTGGGCGCCCGTCCGCCGTTCGATCGCGAAGGTCTCGTTGTCCTCGTAGTCGCCACCGAGCTTGACCTCGTGATTGCCGAGATACGCGGCGAAGGAAGCGGCGTAGCCGTCCCGGGTGGACTTGTGGTTGAAGAGCCTGCCGATGTTGCCGAAGCCCCCCGAAGCGACGTTGACACCCGGGACGGTACGATCCGCTTTTCGCGGCTGCTCCGCTTCGGAAGGAATCTTGGTTTCGAACCTGTCGCTGTGCCGGGAATACTGGAGGGTCAGGATGCCGGCGGAGCCGAAGAGCTGGTTCCAGCGCGCGGCATAGTCCTGTCCTCCCACGTAGCGATTCGCGGTGTAGGTAGTCGGCGCCGTCGAGGACGGCAGGTTCACCGCCCCGCTCTGCTTTTCCGGGTCGGCGAGGAGGGTTCCGACCAGGGTCGAGCCCCTCGAAATGTTCCACGTGAGCTTGCCGGAGTACGTGTCGGAGGTGGACTCCAATAGAAAGCTCTGACCCGCGACCGGGCCCGCTTGCGGGATTCGGATCCTGTCCCACTCCGGCCGGTCATAGGACCCGAAGAACCAGAGACGGTCCTTCAGGATGAAGCCGCCCAGGGCGGCGCCCGCGTCCCAACGGTCCACTTCGGTTTTCTCCGCGGCGATGATGTCTTCGTCGCCAACCTCCGCTTCCGCGCGCATGGACTTCGAGTTGTAGTAGGCGAAGACATCCCCGTGAAACTCGTTTCCGCCGGACTTGGTGACGACATTGATGACGCCGCCCAACGCCCGGCCGTACTCCGCCTGGTAGCCCCCTGTCTTGATCTCGACCTCCTGCATCGTCTCCGGGTTGATCGCCTTCCCCTGGAAGCCCCGGATGATGTTGGTCGTGTTGACGCCGTCGATCAGATAGAGGTTCTCGAGCGAGGTCGAGCCCTGGATCGCGATGTTGAGCACCCGCTCCCCAAGCCCGGCGAGGTTTTGCGAAGTGTCGAGGACAACTCCCGGTTGCGACAAAACGATGTCGGCGTAGTTGCGTCCGATCGACATTCTCTTGAGAACCTCCGCCGTGAAGTTCGACCCGGTCGTCGTGGAAGTCAGGTCGATCGCGGGCGCCTCGCCGGTCACGAGGACCTCTTCCTGGGCGGAAACCTCGAGGATCAAGGTCACCGTGGCCGTGGAGTCGAGGGTCACGTATGCGGTCTTCTGCACGGTGCCGAAGCCGGAAAGAGAGGCCGTGACGGTATAGGTTCCCGGCGGCAGAGAAAGGAAGCGGTAATCACCCGTGTCTCCAGTCGATGCCGTTCGGACCCCCTGAAGGGTTGGGCTCTTCGCCTCCACGCTCACGCCGGGCAGGGCGGTTCCGGAAGAGCCGATGACCGTGCCCTCTATGGCGCCCGTCGTCTGGGCTGTAACGGAGGAACGGATCCCGAAGCCTGCGCTGAGGACCACCGCAATGGTCCAGGGAATCCCATGTCGCCTCATGAGATCTCCAGTGAGTCGGCCTCAGGGTTCTCCAGGAGTTGCGCCGACTTATGCCCGGTTAAGCTAAGCCACTATATGCGCCTTCACGGAGTTGGCAGGTGACCCTCTCCGCCGGGGCGCGTTTGGGCCCTTACGAGGTTTTGGCGCCACTCGGCGCGGGCGGGATGGGGGAGGTCTATCGGGCCCGCGACACGCGGCTCGGTCGCGAGGTGGCGGTGAAGGTGTTGCCGGAGGAGATCTCCGCGAACTCCGAGCGCTTGCGGCGATTCGAGCAGGAAGCGCAGGCGGCCTCGGCCCTGAATCATCCCAACATCGTAGTAGTCCATGACGTGGGCCATGATGGGGCGGTCTCCTATATCGCGATGGAGCTGGTCTCCGGCGTCACGCTGCGGGATCTGCTTCTTCCGGGTCCGCTTCCCTCGAGGAAGGTCCTCTCCCTGGCTACGCAAGTTGCCGACGGCCTCGCCAAGGCCCACGCTGCGGGGATCGTCCACCGCGACCTGAAGCCCGAGAACGTGATGGTCAGCGACGACGGGTTCGTCAAGATCCTCGATTTCGGGCTCGCCAAGCGGGCCTCCCTGCCGGGAGCCGGTGTGACGTCGGTCCCAACCGCAGTCTTTCCCGCGACAGAGGCCGGCACGGTGCTCGGAACCGCCGGTTACATGTCGCCCGAGCAGGCGGCGGGACGGGAACTCGACTACCGCTCCGATCAGTTCTCCTTCGGTTCGATCCTCTACGAGATGGCGACGGGCCGGCGGGCGTTTTGGGGGGACTCGGCGGCGCAGACAATGGCGGCGATCATCGAGGAGGAGCCGCCGCCGGTGGCTTCGCTCAAGCCCGACGTGCCGGCGCCGCTGTGCTGGCTGATCGAGCGGTGTCTGGCCAAGGCGCCGGGGGAGCGCTACGAGTCGACGCGGGACCTGGCTCGAGACCTCGCGAACCTCCGTGATCGCGTCCTGACCGCGAGCGCCAGCCTCTCCGGGGAGAACCGGCTGCCTGCCCCGAGACGAAGACGCTCGTTTGCGGCGGTCGCCATCATCGGGCTCCTTCTTGCCGTCGCCACGACGCTGCTGCTCGTTCGCCGATCGCGGACGGAGAAACCGGAAGTGGCCTTGCGGTTTGCCATTCCCCTCCCGTCCGGCTCGGGTCTGAGTCACGCCGGAGGGCAGGGGCTCGCGTTCTCTACGGACGGCCAGACTCTCGTCTTTCGCGCGGGCGGGGACGAGGGCGCCCAGCTCTACCGACGATCCCTTTCCGAGCCCGAGGCCGTGCCGATCCCCGGCACGAGGGGAGGCTTCTCCCCCTTTTTTTCACCGGACGGAAACTGGCTGGGGTTCTTTACGGCCGGCGAGCTCAAAAAAATCTCTCTCGCCGGTGGAACGCCGATCACGATCTGTAAGGTACCGCCGGTGACCCAGGGGGGAAGCTGGGGCCCGGACGACGTCATTCTGTTTACTCCTGTGCTCAACTCTGGCCTGTACCGAGTCTCCGCTGCAGGTGGAGATGCCCAGGTCCTGACGACGCCGGAAAAGAGCAAGGGAGAGCACGCGCATCTGTGGCCGCAGATACTGCCGAACGGAAAGACCGTCCTCTTCACCCTCCGCGCTGGAAAGGACTTTCAGGACATCTCCCGTTCGAGCATCGTGGTGCAGGACTTGAAGAG
>CAJDUI010000048.1_pt1 | contig 11887 bp, 13 predicted proteins | sample 7390031 | NCBI WGS metagenome assembly CAJDUI01 (sample SAMEA7055675, study PRJEB34461) | soil metagenome | biome: terrestrial ecosystem; feature: Peninsula; material: soil | place: Antarctica | collected 2016 | reverse complement strand
GTGTCGGCTACGACGATCGCCCACTGCGATTTTTCGCGCGGCTCGAAGCGGACGGAAATCGATCCGCGCTCCGTGAACTTGAGAGCATTCCCAACGAGGTTCGCCACGATCTGCAGCACTCTTCCCGGATCGCTCCGGACGGAGTCGAGGCCGGGCGCGACTTCCGCCCGGAAGGCGAGCCCCCGCGTGCGCGCCGGCTCGCCGTAGTCCGCCTCGATCTGCCGGGAGAGGGACGCCAGCGCGATCAGCTGCTCGTGGATCTCGACCTTCCCCGCCTCGATCTTCGAGATGTCGAGCACGTCGTTGATCAGTCCGAGAAGCAACTTCGCGTTGCGCTGCACGCGCTCGAGGCTTTCGCGCTGTTGAGTATTCAGGCTGCCCTGGCCCCCCCTCAAGAGGGCCCCGGTGAAGCCGAGGATGACTGTCATCGGCGTTCGCAGCTCGTGGGAGACCGATGCAAGGAACCGGTCCTTGAGCGCGGAGGCCCTTTGGAGCTCGAGGTTGGTGCGGGTAATCCGGCTGCGTTGCTCCTCGAGGAGCTCGTTCTGTTCAGCGAGCCGCCGCGTCTGCTCCGCCACGCGCTCGTTGGCGGCGGCGTTGGCGAGTGCGACGGCGAGGCTCGGCGCGATCGACGCGATGACGTTCCGTGCGCTCGCTGTAAATGGCTCCGTCGCGCCGAGAGCGAGAACCCCGACCACTTGTGAAAAGTAGATGAGAGGGATGTGCGCACTCTCGCGGGGCAGTATTCGCCCGTCGAAGATGCTGATCGTCGGCGTTCCCGGCCCGACGGAGACGAAGACGGGCCGCTTCTCGGAGGCCGCACGCCGGGCTTCTTCCCGACCGACCGTGTCATCCGGTCCGCTCGTCCAACCGACGGCTTCGACCGGTGCGAACGTCCCGCCCGACTCGGGCAGGTAGAGCACGGCGGCCGTTGCGCCGGTAATCTCGCGGACGGTCTGGAGGACCTTCGACCCGAACCCGTGAAGGTCGTTGACCGCGGCGGCGGCGGCGAGCACCGCGTTGACGGAAGCCTGAATGTCCCGCTCTCGGAGCGCGCGTCGACGTTCCGCATAGACGTCCGCGGCTCGGTTGAACTGTTTGCCGAGCTCGCCGACCTCGTCATTCGACGCCTCGAAGAGCCGGGGCGGGTCGCGGTCCGCCGCAAGGTCGCCAAGCGCCCTCGCCGCTGCAACCGAAGGGGAGAGGATCCGCCGATCAACGTCGGTCAGGAGCCACAGAAAACCGGCGAGGATGAGCGCGACGAGAATCACGAGCGCCGCGGTCGCCGAATCGCGGGCGCCCTGCAGGCGCCCCTCCGCAATCGACTCACTTCGGGCGAAACGGTTCTCGAGCTCGAGAAGAACGTCGCGCATCTCCGCAGCGGCCGGCAGGACGATGTTGTCTCGTTCCTCCCGTGAGCCGGAAGGGCTTCCCGGCGCCCACCGTGCAATCGTGCGATCCGCGGCCTTCGAGTAACTCTCTTCGGCGGCCTCCGCGTCTTCGAGCGTCCCGCGAGAACTCTCGGTAAGCGCGCGCCGGCGAATCGCCCCGAGAGCGGTCTTTATCGCGGTCCTCCCGACGTGGTGCCGGGAGAGGTCGTAACCCTGGCCGCTCTGTGTGTAACGGTCGAGCGAGTCCTCAGCCTCTTCCAGCGCTGTTCTCGCGTCTCCGACGCGCTCCCGGAGGTCGGTCGTCTGCTGGATACCGCGCGTGACGTCGTAAATTGTGAGGACCTGGTTGATGGTGTAGTACAGCCATGCCGCGATGATCGCGAGTCCGACGAACGCCGAAGCCTTGAGCCGGGTCTTGAGCGAGGAACGGGCGGCACCGGCGGTCGTCCCGGGCTCGACAGGAGCATCTCGGTTGGGAGCTTTTGGCATACGATGGACCTACCGGGTCCGGTCGTTTGTAGCACAAAGGATGCCCATTTGACGTCGCAGCCGGAGGGGTCGGAGGTCTCGGCCCGTCGTCAGTTCTTGCGAACGTTTCTCCACGATTTGGCGACGCCGCTATCGGCCGTATCTCTGCACCTCGAAGGGGCCAGCCGCCGTCTCCTTCGAGGGACCGATCCTTCCGAGTCGCTCGACATCGCGAGAGCGGAGCTCTCGCGCGCCTTCGACCTCTTCGAGCAGGGGAGGGAACTTTTACTTGCGCAGCCTTCGACGCGAGAGGTTTTTCCCTTCGATGACTGGGTCGAGTCGGCGGCGCGCGAATTGTCGACCGACGGCATCGTGATCGAAGGCAAGACGGAAGGGAAAGTCGTCGGCGATCGATCGAAACTTGCCGATGCGCTCTCGGCGCTCCTCGTCAACGCTCTCGAGTCTCAGGCCGACGAGCGCGGCGCGAGCGCCGGGTCTCGGCTTTCAATCGTGCGCGAGAGGCAAGACGGGCGCCTGCACGTCCGCATCGAGAACCCGGGCCTCCTTCCCTCGGGCGACCCGGAGAAGTTGTTCGCTCCGCGCTCGTCGGGAACCGGGAAAAATTGGGGAATGGGGCTTGCTCGTGCGCGGTTGTACGCGGCCGACGCCGGCGGAGCCGTGCGACTTACTCAGGACGGGGACCGGGTGGTCGCCGTTCTGGAGCTTCCGGAGGAGCTGGCTTGAAGGTTCTCATCGTCGAAGACGATCTCGCTACGCGCAAGGGCCTGGAGGAATCAATCCGGGACCTGGGCGGCGAGACCCGCTCTGTCGGTACGGTGAAGGAGGCGGCGCGTGCCGTCGAGGATTTCGATCCGCGTCTTCTGATCGTCGACATTCATCTCCCCGACGGCGATGGAATCGACATTCTCCGCAGTGCGCGCGAGACCGATCCGGACCGAGAAGGAATCGTCATCACCGGCCAGGGCTCGGTGGATAACGCGATCGAGGCGCTCCGTGCGGGTGCGGTGGACTACCTCTTGAAGCCGCTGCGCCCCGCCCAGCTCGAGGTGGTGTTCAACCGGCTCGCCGACCGGCGCCGGCTCGAGTCCGAAGTCGAGACGTTGCGCGCCGAACTGCAGGAAACGGGGAGGCTCGGGGATCTCGTGGGGCGCGCGCCCGTCATGACTCAGATCTTCGACGTCATCCGGCGTGTGGCGAAGTCGAACGCGCCGGTCCTGATCACCGGCGCTTCGGGCACGGGCAAGGAGGTCGCGGCCCGCACGATCCACCGGCTCTCGCGCCGCGCCGCCAAGCCGTTCGTGGCGTTCAACTGCGGCGCGATCTCCCCGACGCTCATCGAAAGCGAGCTCTTCGGTCACGAGCGCGGTTCCTTTACCGGAGCCGACAAACGGCGGGTTGGTTACTTCGAAGAGGCGGCCGGCGGCACCCTCTTCCTCGACGAGATCACCGAGATGGGATCGGAGCTTCAAGTGAAACTCCTTCGCGTGCTCGAAGATCGCACGCTGCGGCGAGTCGGCGGGTCGCAGGAGCTCAAGGTCGACGTGCGCCTGGTCTCCGCCACGAACCGGGACCCCTTGGACGCGATCCGCGAGAAGAAGCTTCGCGAAGATCTTTACTATCGGCTGAACGTCTTTCCCCTCGCCCTTCCGACGCTCGGACATCGGCGGGAGGACATCCCGCTCCTGGCCGAGCACTTCCGTAAGCAGATCGAAGATCAGGAGCGAACGGGCGTCACCGGGTGGGAGCCCAAGGCTCTCGAGATCCTCCAGGGTTACGGGTGGCCGGGCAACGTGCGTGAGCTGCGAAACGTCGTTCACCGAGCCTACGTGATGACGGAGGGAAAGACGATTCGTCCCGACGTCGTCCTTTCGCTCCTGCCGCGGACGTCGGGTTCGAGCGCCGCCCGAAAGAAGAAGCCGGTACAAAAGGCGAAAGCCGTCGCTGCCGGTTCGCGCAAGAAGTAAGCCTTGCACCCTGTTGTAAACTGCCGCTGGTCGTCAGGTACGACATACAACGAACGACACTAAGAGGAAGAATTGGGAACAATGAGAATGACACCCGCCGAGTCTCACTATGTGTTACAGACCCTTATTTCCCAGGGGAAGGTCCGACAGAATCAGGTTGCAGCGGTTCTCGGGGGGCGCACGAAGGAGATCGCAGATCTTCGCGAACGCCTCGCCGCTCTCGAAGGAATCCAGAGCGGTTCCCGCGAAGCCCGCAAACGGCCGGCGGCCGCACGTTCCGACGGCCGCCGCAACGTCACCATTTCGCCAAAAGTTCGCGCCCTGCGCCGGCTCCAGGGAAAATACATGGGATACGTCCGGAGGCTGAAGCCGACCGAGAAAGCGCGCGTTCGGGAAGTCCGGGAAAAACAGGGAATGCAGGCGGCGATTCGTCTCGCGTCCTCTCTCTCCACGAAGTCTTCCTGATTTTCTCTCGGGCTCGAAAGAGATCCGTGGGGAATTTCCTGGCGTAGGTTTCCGTAATGCCCCGAGTCAGAAGTCCGTCTTGCACCGAGGCTCTTCGAAGCGCCCGGCCCGCGAGGCGCGACGAGGACGGCGTGGCAGGGGGTACGCAACCGAAGAGGGACTCCGTGGGGTGGAATGCAGCGCCGGCCGAATGCCGACGCGTTAGGAACTCGGGACAAAATACCGGGGGCCACCAGGTCTCCACCGATTTTCGCCATGGCTGAACGACAAAGCGATCCTCCCGCTGGGAAACGGCCTTCTCGCTCGAGCGAGAGCGGGAAGTTTCCCAAGCGGCCCAAGCCCGAGCAGTACGAGCTCAAGGTCCGCTGGGAAACGGCGCGTCAGGTTCTTGAGGTCACCCCGACGGGAGTTCGTTTCGATTTCAGCGCGCCACTGAAAGTCGGCACGCGATATCCGGTGAGCTTGAAGGCTCCGGGGGTCGCTTTTTCGACGACTCTCGAAGTGACTCGCTGCCAGCTGACGGTCGACAACGTAACCGGGCGATTCTTTCGCGTGGCGGGAAAGTTCTTTCCCTACGTTGAATGAGCCGGGGAAACGGAAAACGGACAACGAGATGACCTTGAGAGCGTCTTACGTTCGTTTCCCCTTTCCCGTTTCCCGTTTTACGAACCTGTAGGCCACGTGCCACGCGGACACGCGGACTTCGCGGTCGTGGGCGAGCCCGGCCTTCCCGAGGCCCTTGACGAGATCGGATAGTTCGAGACGATGAACTGCGGGGGTCGTCGGCCCCCGCACCTTTCTCATTGCCGTCACCGCCCAGACGACGCCTTCCGGCTCGAGACGTTTCAGCGCGCCGTCGAAGACCGCCCGCGATCCGGCGCGGTCTTCCCTCCAGACGAGGATTACGTCGAAGGTTTCCTTGACCGCGCGGATGTAGTCGCCCGCCACTTCCCGGGTGATGAGGAGCTCAGACCTCGCCCTCCGAAGCAGGTCGCTCACCGGCTCTGGGACGTCGATCAGGAGCAACCGGGCAGGGCGGTCGAGCTCCATGCGGGAGACGAGCTCTCCCGGACTCTTCAGTGCAGCTTCTTTCAACATCGCAAGTTTCTCAACCGTTTGGCACGAGCTTCGCTGTATCGTTTTTGGGCCTCACGTGCCTCGATCGAAAAGGAGGAGACGACATCATGCTTTGGACCATTTTCATCATCCTGCTGATCCTCTGGCTCCTTGGCTTCTTCGCGTTCAATCTCGGGTCTCTCGTGCACATCCTGCTCGTGATCGCGGTTGTGGTTCTGGTCATCCGGCTGATACAGGGCCGCCCGGTCGTCTGATCGCTCGCGCGTTCGGTCTCAATTGAAGGGCCCCGAACTCGGGGCCCCTTTCTCCAGCAGGTAGCTGAAAAACGGTGTGAGTCGGCGTTGCGTACGCCGCGGACCAGCTCGGACACGGCGCCGGCATCCATTTTCAGCAGCCTGCTTACGGAGCGCGCCGGTGCGCGCGCGAGAAGATCCAAACGAGATAGCCGATGAAGGCGACACCAACGAGAATCACCGGCACGGCGAGAGACGGCATCTGGCGGCGCAACAGGAGGAACAGCAAAACGAAAATGCCCGTGAATGCGGCGACGGACAGGCCGGCGACGAAGACGAGCGCACGCCCCGGAGGTTTCCTCTTCCCCTCCCAGGGGAGCACTTTCAAGAGCTCCAGCTGGCGCGCCGCATCCCGAGGGATCGCCGGGCGCTCGATCCACTTGACCGCCTCGGGCTCAGCGTAGCCCTCCTTCAGATCGGGCGGAAAACTCTCTCCGCAATAAACACAGTGCGGCAGACGCCAGGCGGCGATCGGCCGCCGGCAGCGGGGACAACAAGGGCCGGGTGTCGCGGAGCTCATGAAGAGTGAAAGTCCCTGACTCGGCGGCGATTATACGGGCGCGTCCGCGAATTAGACTGTCCCACGCATGGGATCAGTCTTCCGTCTTCGGGCGATTCGTCGCGCGTGTCGCGACTCGCGTCTTGTTCGATGAGGATCCCCGTCGGAGTTCTCGGGGCGACGGGGACCGTCGGTCAGCGGTTCGTCGAACGGCTCGCCCGGCACCCGTGGTTCGAGATCACTGCGCTCGCCGCTTCGGAGCGCTCGGCGACGCGTCCCTATGCGGAGGCGTCACGCTGGCGGCTGTCGTCGCCCATACCGGAGCGGCTCGCCTCGATGAGAGTGGCCCACGTAACGGACGAACTCCCCTGCCGAGCCGTTTTCTCCGCCCTCGACGCCGCGACCGCGCTCGAGGTGGAGCCGCTCTTCGCTCGCCGCGGCGCCTTCGTTTTCTCCAACGCTTCCGCGCATCGGATGGACGACGACGTGCCGCTGCTGATCCCGGAGATCAACCCCGACGCTCTCGACATTCTCGAGCGGCAGCGCGCGGTGCGCGGCTGGAAGGGGTCGATCGTGACGAACGCGAACTGCTCGACGATTTTTCTCGCGATGGCGCTCGCGCCGCTCGATCGTGCGTTTGGGGTCGAGAAGGCTTTCGTCACGACTCTGCAGGCCGTGTCGGGTGCGGGGTATCCGGGCGTCCCCTCCCTCGACATCCTGGGCAACGTAGTTCCGGACATCCCGGAGGAAGCCGGGAAAATCGAGCGCGAAGTCGCGAAGATCCTCGGCGGAGCTCGTGACGCGGCCGCACCGCCGCTCGTCCTCTCGGCAATGACCTACCGGGTGCCGGTCGAGGATGGCCACACGGAGTCGGTTTCCCTCCAGCTTGTCCGGAAAGCCGGGGCGGGCGAGGTGGAAAACGCCTGGACAGAGTTTCGCGGCCGGGAAGAGGTCGCCACTCTTCCGTCCGCACCGCCAAGTCCGCTGCTCTACCTTCGCGAGCGTCACCGTCCCCAGCCGCGCCGGGACGTGTACCTGGGAGAGGGCATGTGCACGATCGTCGGAGGACTCCAGCCGTGCCCGGTTCTCGACTGGAAGTTCACCGTGCTCGGTCACAACACCATTCGGGGCGCCGCGGGAGCCTCGATCCTGAACGCGGAGCTCGCGGTGTCGAAGGGCCTGTTGTCGTGACGAGTCGTCGGCTATCACGGGTAGCGGACAGCGGATAGCTGACAGCGACTCTCATGCTCGTCCAGAAGTTCGGCGGCACCTCACTCGAGGACGCCGCGGCCCTCGAGCGAGCTTGCAAGATCGTCGGAGCGGCGAAGGCATCCGCTGATCCCGTCGTCGTGGTGTCTGCGGTGGGCGATACCACGGACCGTCTCGTCGACGCGCTCGAACAAGCCGCCTCCGGCGAAGAGGCTCGGGCGATCTCCGGCCTCCTGCGCTTGAAGCGTGACACCGAAGCGGTTCTGCGCGACTTCTTCGCCGGCGATTCCCCGGAGGTCGAAGAGGCAGTCGCGCCGCTCTTCGCTGAGCTCACGCGGATGGCGAGAGCCGTCGCCGTGCTGCGGTCCGTGCCGGCCGCGGGGCGTGACCACTTTCTGGCGCACGGCGAGATGATGTCGGCGGCCATCTTTGCGCGGGCGCTCGTCGCGCGGTCCGTACCGTCCGTGCCCGTGGATTCGCGGGAAGTGGTCGTCACCGACGACCGGTTCGGCCGTGCCCAACCGGACCTGGAGGAGACGGAGCGTCGCGCTCGGGAACGCCTGCTCCCGATCTGCCGGCGCGGTGAGGTCCCTGTCCTCGAGGGGTACATCGGGGCAAGTCACGCCGGGGCGACCACGACGCTCGGCCGGGGCGGGTCGGACTACACGGCCGCGCTCATCGGGGCGGCGCTCGAGGCAACGGCCGTCGAGATCTGGACGGACGTCGACGGCATGATGACAGCCGACCCGCGCGTCGTCCCCGCCGCACGACCGATCCTGGCGATCTCCTTCGAAGAGGCGTCCGAGCTCGCCTACTTCGGCGCCCGCGTGCTCCACCCGTTGACGCTCGCGCCGGCGATCGAGAAGGGCATCCCGGTGCGCGTGAAGAACTCGAAGCGTCCCGATTTTCCGGGCACCGAGATCCGCGCCACCGCCGGTTCCGGCGGCGAGCGCGTTCGGTCGATCGCATTCAAAAAGGGGATTGCGACAGTCGACGTCGTGACGACCCGAATGCTCATGGCGGCGGGGTTCCTGCGCACCCTTTTCGACGTCTTCGCGCGCTGGGAGACCGCGGTTGACATGGTCACCACGTCCGAGATCTCGGTGTCAGTGACCCTGGACGAACTTTCGCGCCTGCCCGAAATCCGGCGCGACCTCGAGCGGCTCGCCCAGGTCGAGGTGGCCCGGGATCGCGCGATCGTGTGTCTGGTCGGGCAGGACATCAAGTTCACGCCGGGCATCGCCGCGCGGATCTTCCGGACGATCGGCGACGTGAACGTGCTCATGATTTCGCAGGGCGCCTCGCGACGGAACGTGTCGTTCGTGGTGGAGGAGAGAGACGTCGAAGAAGTCGTGCTGCGACTTCACCGGGAGTTCTTCGAAACCGTCTGATGTACCCGAAGGGGCTGACCCCGAAGTCAGATCCTCATTCGCCCGCTGGTGTCACCACACTTTCGAATCCCGCGAAGGGTCTGACCCCGAAGGGGTTCAGATCCACATTCGCCCGGTGGACCTTTCGTATTTGAGCTTTTCGGGAACCTGATAACTTCCGCCCATGCGCTTCGGCCTCGTCGGAGCGGGAAAGATGGGACGTGAAATTGGGGCCACCGCCACGCGTCGGGGGCATGACGTCGTCTGGATGCTCGACTCGCGTGCGAACCCGGGGGGCGCCGGCCTGACGTCCGAACGCCTGTCGGGCGCCGACGTCGTGTTCGAGTTCACGAGTCCCGCTGCGGCGTCCGCCAACCTCCTCGAGCTCGCCCGGTCGGGCGCCACCGTCGTGTGCGGAACGACCGGCTGGGACCGGGACCTCCCGCGGGTGACGGAAGCCTTCCAGGCGGGCGGAGGGGCTCTCGTTTACGCGTCCAACTTCTCGGTCGGCGTGCGTCACTTCCTCGAGATCGCCCGGCTGGCGAGTTCGCTGTATCCCGCCGCGGGGTATGCCGCGTTCCTCGTGGAGGAGCATCACTCCGAGAAGCGCGACGCGCCTTCCGGAACCGCGCGGAAGATCGCGGGGATCGTCGAGGCGGAGTCGGGCGTTTCGCCCGCGATTGCGAGCGTGCGGGCCGGCACGGTCCCCGGCCTTCACCGCCTCGTATTCGAGTCTCCGGAGGACGAAGTCGAGCTCATCCACCGCGCTCGCGGTCGGGAGGGGTTCGCGCGCGGCGCGGTGTGGGCGGCCGAGCGCGTCGCCGAACGGAAGGGCGTGTTCGAGTTCGGAGACCTCTTGCGCGAAGCGCGACAGGATTAGCGGGGTCGGGATTTATCCTGACCCCTCCCAGATGGAAGAGACGGGAGGTTGAGGTTGACCATGCATCGCGTCGACTGGAAAGGCTGCGGAACGGCGCTCGTCACGCCATTCGATGAAAAGGGGCGGATCGACTTCCGCGCGCTCGCGAAGCTCGTCGAGTGGCAGATCGATCAGGGCATCGACTTTCTCGTGCCGTGTGGTACGACGGGCGAGTCGGCCACGCTCTCGGGCGAGGAGCGAAAAGGGGTCACGACAGCCGTCGTGAAGGCGGCGGCCGGGCGCGTGCCGGTGATCGCGGGAGCCGGAGGCAACCACACCGCGAAGGCGGTTTTCTGGGCTCGCGACGCGGTCGAAGCGGGCGCGGACGGCATTCTTTCCGTTTCGCCCATGTACAACCGTCCCTCGGGGGACGGTCTCGTTCGGCACTTCTCGGCGATTGCGGAAGCCGCGGATCTGCCGATGATCGTCTACAACGTGCCGACCCGGACCGGCACGGACATGGACGTCGAGACGATCCTGCGCCTCGCCGAGATTCCGCACGTCGTCGGGCTGAAAGAGGCGTCTCCGAACTTCGGAAAAATCGCGCGGCTCATGTCGGTCTTGCCCGAGGACTTCGTCGTGTTCTCCGGAGAGGACTCGACCGCCCTCGCTCTGATTGCGCTCGGAGGGCGGGGTCTCATCTCGGTCGCGTCCAACGAGGTTCCCGGCGAGATGACGGCCCTCGTCGCGGCCGCGCTCGAGGGGCGCTCCGACGAGGCGCGGAGGCTCGAGACGCGCCGCCGAATCGAGAAACTGCTCGCCGGACTGAAACTCCTCCCGAAGAGGGTCGCCGCGGCGCGCTGACCGCGCGGCGGAGGGACGGATGTCTCGCGACCCGGCGGATCTCGCCCGCGCGATCGAGGCGGCCGCCGCGGATCCGGACGCTCAGTCGGCGGACGCTCTGCGGCAGCTCGTCGAGGAGCTCAAGGCCGGCCTGAACGACGGCTCCATCCGTGCGGCGGAGAAGGAGGGTGACCGCTGGGTCCCGCGACCCTGGGTGAAGAAGGGGATCCTGCTCGGTTTTCGCGTCGGGGTCACCCGGGAGGCGTCTACTGGTTCCGGCTTCCCTTTCTTCGACAAGGACACCTTTCCGGTGCAGGAGCTGACGGTTGGCTCCGGCGTCCGCATTGTGCCCGGCGGCACCGCGGTTCGGGACGGCTGTTACGTCGGACGCGGGGTCACCATCATGCCGCCGTCCTACGTCAACGTCGGCGCATGGGTCGGCGAAGGAACCCTCATCGACTCCCACGTGCTGATCGGGTCGTGCGCCCAGATCGGGCGCCGTGTGCACGTGTCGGCCGGAGCGCAGATCGGCGGCGTTCTCGAGCCGGTCGGTGAGCTGCCGGTCGTGATCGAGGACGACGCCCTCGTCGGAGGCAACTGCGGCATCTACGAGGGCACGATCGTGCGGGAGCGCGCGGTGCTCGGGGCCGGGGTGATCCTGACCGGCGGGACTCCGGTATACGACCTCGTGCGGGGCGAGGAGTACCGCAAGGGCCCGGGCCGCCCTCTCGAGATCCCGCCGGGCGCCGTCGTCGTCCCCGGTTCGCGAGCCCTCCGCTCAGGGAAAGCCGCGGAGTGGGGCCTCTCCCTCCAGACCCCCGTGATCGTCAAGTACCGAGATGAGAAGACCGAGGTTTCGGTGACGCTCGAGGACCTGTTGCGGTAGGCGGGGGCTCGGAGCCCGCAGCCGATCCCTTCTTTTTCGCGCTTCCGGCTTCCCGCTTCCCGCTCCCGACTACAATCCCGCCATGCCTTTCGACAACGAAGACCTCCGCAAGGGGCGCGAGAACGACTGGTTCCGGCAGAACGAAGAGAAGCTCATCGAAGCCGCGCGCAAGCGGCGAGAGGAGGCGGAGCGGCAGCAGACGAGCGCGGAGGCCGAAACCCGGCGCGCGCAGCACTGGCGCAAATGCCCGAAGTGCGGGAGCGACATGGCGGTCCAGACGATCGCCGACATCGAGATCGAGAAGTGCTCCTCGTGCGAGGGCATCTTCTTCGACCGCGGCGAGCTCGAGCAGCTCCTGATGAAACAGGAGGGGCAGCGCCGCGGGTTCTTCCGCAAGCTCTTGAAGCTCGCCTTCATCGGCGCGATCGTGGCCGCGATCGTCCAGTTCGTGAAGCGTCGTCGGGGCCAGGACCTCGATGACGTCGAGGGGCAGGAGTTGCCGCCGCCCGCGAGCGGGTAGTCCCCCCGAGCGGGTCGTTGCG
>CAJDUI010000133.1_pt1 | contig 12092 bp, 9 predicted proteins | sample 7390031 | NCBI WGS metagenome assembly CAJDUI01 (sample SAMEA7055675, study PRJEB34461) | soil metagenome | biome: terrestrial ecosystem; feature: Peninsula; material: soil | place: Antarctica | collected 2016 | reverse complement strand
AACGAGCGCATCACCGACCAGGGAGAGATCTCCGGGAGTTTCACGCCGGAGGAAGCGAACGACCTGGCGCTCGTCCTGCGCGCGGGCGCTCTTCCCGCGGGCCTCACCTACCTCGAGGAGCGCACCGTGGGGCCGTCGCTCGGCCTCGACTCGATCCGCAAGGGGATCACGGCGTCGGTCGTGGGCGCCCTTTTCGTCTTCGCTGCGGTCCTCTTGTACTACCGCCTCGCGGGGTTGAACGCGATTCTCGCGCTCGTTCTGAACGCGATCATGCTTCTCGCGGCAATGGCTCTCTTCGGGGCGACGCTGACGCTCCCCGGAATCGCCGGCTTCATCCTCACGATCGGCATGGCGGTCGACTCAAATGTCCTCATATTCGAGCGGATCCGGGAGGAGCTCCGGGCCGGCCGGGCTCCCAAAACCGCCATCGAGAACGGCTTTTCGAAAGCGTTCGGCACCATCATCGACACGCATCTGACCGTCATCATCTCGGCGATCTTCCTCTTCCAGTTCGGGACCGGGCCCGTCAAGGGATTCGCGGTCACGCTGATACTGGGTCTTCTCATCTCCGTCTTCACCGCCGTCTTCGTGTCGCACACGATCTTCGAACTGATGTACGGGCGGCGCCAGCACATCGACGCTCTTTCGATTTAGCCCGTCGTCAGCGAGAGGCACCGCATGGAACTTTTCCGTCAGACCAACATCGATTTCCTCCGCTACAAGTGGATCGCGATCGGCGCGTCCTGGCTTCTCATCTTCGTCGGCCTCTTCGCAATCTTCGTGCAGAAGGGCTTGAAGTTCGGAATCGACTTCGCCGGAGGGACGCAGATCGCCGTTCAGTTCGCGGAGCGGCCCGACCTGGAACGGATCCGGCAGGTCCTCCAGTCGGCGAACCTCGGCGAGACCGGGATTCAGCGATATGAGGAAGCGTCGAAGAACCGCGTCCTGATAAAGGTGCAGCTCCAGCAGAATGAACAGCGCGACGTCTCGCAAGAGGTCCAGAGCGCGCTTCGCCTCGGGCTCCAGGGAGCCGCCGCCGATCCATCCCGCCTCGATCTGAACCGCGAGGGCCGAGACAACCTCGGGGCGCGCCTCGCCGCCGCCGATCCCGACCGCGTCGCCGGACGGCCCGAGCTCGTGGCTGCGGACTACTACGGCCAGATCGCGGAACGAATCGTCGCGCGCCGCTCCGAGCTCGGCATCTTCCGGTCACCCGCAGACGTGAACTCCGTCTCGGGACTGACTCCCGCGGTTCGTGCGTGGATCACGGCGAACGGCTACAGCGGCCCCTTCGTACTCCTGTCGGCGGAAAACGTCGGGCCGCAGGTGGGCGCCGACCTTCGAAGGAAGGCGATTCTCGCGGTCATCTGGTCGATCATCGGCATGCTCGCCTACATCGCGATCCGCTTCCGCTCGCTCCCCTTCGGAGTCGGCGCCGTCGTTGCCCTGATCCACGACACGCTCATCACCATCGGGATCCTGGCGATCCTCGGACGGGAGTTCAACCTCGTCGTCGTGGCGGCCCTCCTGACGCTCGTCGGCTACTCGGTCAACGACACCGTCGTCGTTTACGACCGTTTGCGTGAGAACCAGCGCACTCCCAAGAAGGAGTCGCTCGAGTCGGTCATCAACCGCTCGATCAACCAGACTTTGTCGCGGACGGTCCTCACAGCCGGGGCCACGCTTCTCGTCTGCGTTGCTCTCTTCCTGCTGGGCGGCGAGGTCCTGAACACCTTCGCTCTCACGTTGATCATCGGTATCTTCATCGGGACGTATTCCTCGATCTACGTCGCGGCGGCAATCGTCGTGATCTGGAAGAACCTGCGGGCAGGGCGGAAGCTCCAGGCCGTCCCGGCGCCGCGGCCCGTCGCCCCGGCCTCCCCGGCGGCGAAAAAGAAGTCCGGAAGGCGCTAGGGGACAGACCACGGTTTCCTGACGAGACCTCGACCTTGCTTCCGAGGAGTGGAAACCGTGGTCTGTCCCCGGTTCCCGGCGTAATCTTTCATTCGTCATGATCCGCTTCGAGGACATCCTCGACCGCGTCGAGGCCTACAATCCGCAGTTCAACCAGGAGCTGCTCCGGAGGGCTTACGTCTTCTCGGCGCTCGAGCACAGGGGTCAGGTCCGCCGGTCCGGTGAGCCCTATCTCGTCCATCCGCTGAACGTCGCCGCGATCCTCGCGGAGATGAAGGCGGACGATGTCTCAATCGTCGTGGGGCTCCTTCACGACGTGCTCGAAGACACGCTCACGACGAAGGAGTCGATCGCTCAGCAGTTCGGGGTCGAGGTTGCGGACCTCGTGGACGGACTCACGAAGATCGGGAAGTTCACCTACGTCTCGCGCGAGCAGGAGCAGGCCGAAACCTTCCGCAAAATGATCCTCGCGATGGTGTCGGACCTGCGGGTGGTTCTCGTGAAGCTCGCCGACCGGCTCCACAACATGCGCACGCTCCAGTATCTGCCGGATGAAAAGCGCCGCGAGATCGCCCGCGAGACGCTCGACATTTACGCGCCGATCGCGAACCGCCTCGGAATGGGCCTGGTGAAGGGGGAGCTCGAAGATCTCGCGTTTATGCACCTGGAGCCGGCTGCGTACGCCCTGGTGGCCCTCGAGGTGGAACGGCGGATGAAGGGTTCGGAGGCGACGATCGAAAAGGTGCGGGAGCAGCTTGCGGCGAAGCTGAGAGAGGCGGGGATCGCGGGTGACGTCAGCGGACGCCTCAAGCGGTACTACTCGATTTCCGACAAGATGCGGCGCCGCGGCGTGGACGCCGCCGAGCTGTATGACATTCTCGCATTCCGCATCGTGACCCATGAGACGCGCGATACCTACGCGGCGCTCGGGCTCGTCCACCAGCTCTGGCGTCCGCTGCCGGGCCGGATCAAGGACTACATCGCGATGCCCAAGCCGAACTTCTACCAGTCCCTCCACACGACCGTAATCGGCGAGGCGGCGCAGCCCTTCGAGATCCAGATCCGGACGCGGGAGATGGATCTCATCGCCGAGCGGGGAATTGCCGCTCACTGGAAATACAAGGAGGGGAGGCTCGACCCGCACGCCGACGACGAGCGATTCCGGTGGCTGCGCCAGCTCGTCGACTGGCAGAGCGAGGTCTCGGATCCCCGGCAGTTCCTTTCTTCGCTCAAGGTCGATCTCTACCCCGACGAGGTTTACACGTTCACCCCGAAGGGAGAGGTCTTCGCGTTCCCCCGCGGCGCGACCCCCCTCGACTTCGCCTACAGGGTTCACACCGATGTCGGCCACCGCTGCGTCGGGGCGCGGGTCAACGGCAAGCTGATCCCGCTCCGCACACCGCTCGCGAGCGGAGACATCGTCGAGATCCTGACCGCTCCGAACCAGTCGCCGTCGCGGGACTGGCTCTCGTTCGCCGTGACGAATCGGGCCCGCCACAAGATCCGGCACTTCATCCAGTCGCAGGAAAAGGCGCGCGCGGTCGAGCTCGGACGCCGCCTCCTCGAGCGCGAGCTCAAGAAATACCGGAAAACGATCAAGAAGCTGGAGTCGGAGGGCAGGCTCCAGGCGGCTTTGCCAAACTGGGGTTTTTCGCGAACCGAGGATCTGTACGCCGCGCTCGGGTACGGCAAGCTGGCTGCTCGCAACGCCCTCGAGCGGCTGATTCCCGCGGAGGATCTCGAGCAAATCGAGCCTCCGAAACCGGAAACGGCCGTTTCACGGGTGATCCGAAGGATCCTTCCGTTCGGCTCGCCCGACATCACCGTCGTGGGGCAGAACGATCTGCTTGCGTCTCTCGCGAAGTGCTGCAGCCCGGTCCCCGGCGAAAAGATCCTCGGCTACATCACACGGGGCCGCGGCGTATCCGTTCACTCCGACAGCTGTCCGAACGTCCGCAACCTACTTTACGACCCGGAGCGACAGATCGACGTCGCGTGGGCCGGCGAGAAGGGAGCCTCGTACGCCATCGAGCTCGACGTCGTCACCGATGACCGGCCCGGGCTCCTCGCGGACCTGACGCAGGCGATCGCCGGCGAGGGCTCGAACATCCGCCGGATCGAAGCGCGGGCCTCGGAAGACCGAAAGGGTTATGTCTCGGTGTCGCTCGAGACGTCGGATCTCAGGCACCTGGAGAAGATCGTGAGCCGCTTGAAGGCGGTGTCGGGGGTCCGAGAAGTGATCCGGCGGTACAACGTACCGAAAGCGGGGGAGCGAGACTAAGCCGACCGACGCGGTCCCCATCCCGGGTCTGATTCTGACCTCGGAAGGTCAGGGGAGGTCAGGGCTTTGGGCCTGAAGTTACGACTTCTTTCCTTCGCACAACCGGTTTCACGACCTTCCCGCTTCTCATGCATCGCGAGCACGCGCGGACTCGCTTCGCTCTGCCGCCAATCACCGCACGCACGGACTGCAGGTTCAGGTTCCATTTCCTGTTCGTGACGTTGTGGGCGTGACTGATACTGCGCCCCGCCATTGGGATCTTTTTGCAGAAGTGACACTGTTGAGCCATGGTCTCCTCGTCTCGGGAAGAACGACGTTTCAAAAGCGGGGCATCCTACAACGTGTGATCCCCAGTCCAAAGTCCTTAGATGAAAGTCGAACTTCGTCCCGGCGACTTCGCTCGATGAGGCGGTCTTCGGAGTGCCCGGGAAGTGGTGCTAAACCTTGACTGTAGAAAAACTTTCTGTTATTTTCCCTCCCAGCCGAAATAACCCAAGGTCAAAGCCCACAACCGTATGATTTTTTTCGGTAGGGCGTAAGCGTGCTGTTCCGGAAGACGAAAAACCTCGTTGGACTCGACATCGGCTCGTCAGCGATCAAGCTGGTCGAGCTGAAGGACGTTAAAGGCGGGGGGTACCGACTGGTGAAGTCGGGTCTCGAGACCTTGTCGCCCGAGGCGATCGTCGACGGCGCCATCATGGACGCATCCCTGGTGGTTGACACGGTCAACCGCCTCGCGTCGGCGCTGAACGTTCGAAACCAGGACTTTGGGACGTCCCTGTCGGGACATTCCGTGATCGTCAAGAAGATCTCGCTTCCGGCTATGTCCGCCGAGGAGCTCGGAGAGTCCATCCGGTGGGAGGCCGAGCAGTACGTCCCGTTCGACATCAACGACGTCAATCTGGATTACGTTGTTCTCGACTCGGGCGCCGGCGACTCCATGGACGTGCTCCTCGTGGCCGTCAAAAAGGACAAAATCGGGGACTACACGAGCGTCATCTCTCAATCCGGACGGAACCCCCTCCTGGTTGACGTGGACGCTTTCGCTCTTCAGAACGCATTCGAGGCCAACTACCCGATCGAGCCCAACCGGGTCGTCGCGCTCGTGAACGTCGGTGCGTCCGTGACCAACGTGAACATCCTTTCGGGTCCGAGCACGGTATTCTGGCGAGACATCTCGTTCGGGGGCAATCAGTTCACCGACGCGATCCAGAAGCAGCTCTCTCTTTCCTTTGACCAGGCGGAGGCCCTCAAAAAGGGGGATCGGACTGGCGATCACTCGGTGCAGGAGACCCTCCCCATCCTTCGCTCCGTCACCGACGACCTCGCTCAGGAGCTTCAGAAGACCTTCGACTTCTTCCTCGCGACGACTTCGACCGCGAAAATCGATCAGCTTCTCCTTTCCGGCGGGTCCGCGCGGATCGTCAACTTCGATACCCAGCTCAAGGAGCGCTTCGGGATGGCGGTCGACGTGATGAACCCGTTCCGCCAGATCGACCTGTCCGGTAGCTCCGTTTCGGAGGAGTGGCTTACGGAAAACGCTCCGAGCCTCGCGATCGCCGTCGGGCTCGCGGTCCGACACGTTGGAGACGAAGCGGCTTGATCCGTATAAACCTCCTTACCGAGGCCCGGGCGGCCGCGGCCCGCAAGAAAACGGGTCTCGTCCCCACCGGCGCCCGCCTCAACAACCTCATCCTGCTCGGCGGCGTCGCCGTCGGCCTTCTCTACGTCGGCGTAATGGCGCTCATCCTGACCTCGAGGAGCCGTCATCTCGACGAGGACATCGCGAAGGCCCAGGAGGAGGTCGCGCGTCTGAGGTCGATCATCGACGAGGTGAAGGGGTACGAGCTCAAGAAAGCGAGTCTCGAGGCCAAGATCCAGCTCATCAACAACTTGAAGACGAACCAGCGGGGGCCCGTGCGTCTCATGGACGAGATCTCCCGAGCGCTTCCGGACCTCGTGTGGCTCACGGAGCTGACGGTGGCGGGAAACCAGGTCACCTTGAAGGGCCGAACCCTTTCGCCGAACGCGGTCGCGACGTATCTCGAGAACATCAAGAAGAGCCCGTTTTTCGCGGAGCCGGTTTTCCGAAACCTTGGACGGGAGCCCGGAACGCAGGGTCTGTACGTCTGGGAGATGACACTCACGTTCACGAACGCGCAGGCCCTTGCCGTGGTGGGCGCCATTCCACCGGGCGCTATACCGCCCGCGCCGACGCCGGTGGTACTACGCTCTCGGCTGGGGTCTCGGAATCGGCATCCTTCTGGCCGGGGCGGTGCACTATGCGTGGTTCCGTGGTCTGAACGCCGAAATCAAGACGAAGCGCGCGGACCTGGAGACGCTTCACCAGGAGATCCAGAAGGGCCTCGCGGCCGAGCGCAAGCTGCCCCAGTTCCGGGAGGAAGTCCGCCGGCTGGAGCTCGAGCTCGCGAAACTCCTCCAGGTGCTTCCGTCCAAGCGAAACACCGAGGAGCTGATCAAGCGGATCGAGACGCTGACCCGGCAAGGCGACTTCACGCTGCGCAAGTTCACCCCGGGCGACTTCGTGCCCAAGGAGTTCTACGCGGAATGGCCGATCGACATCTCGCTCGAAGGGACGTATCACAACCTCGCGCTCTTCTTCGACCGCATGAGCCGCTTCTCGCGCATCATCAACGTCGAAGACCTGAGGGTCACGGCGCTCGACAACATTCCGCAGAAGTCGATCGGCGCGATCTTTGTGGCAAAAACCTTCATCTATACCGGGGACGAAAACCCCGCTCCCGTCGAAGGAGATCCAGCGGCGGGGACCCCCGGGGCGCCCCCCCCGCCGGCCGCGTCGAGCGCTCAGAAATTGAAAGAGCGTGCGGAAGGACGGGGAGCTGAATGAAATCCCCACGTCTCCTTTTCGCCGTCCTTTTCGCCGTCGCGGCGGGCGTCGTTGCTCAGACCGCCGCGCCCACGCCGGCACCGACGGCAGTTCCGGCTCCGGGCGAGCTCCAGTCCCCCGGCCAGGCTCTGATCGATCAGGAAGAGGAGGCGCTCTCCGGGCGTGCGTACACCTACGATCCGGCCGGGAGGCGCGATCCGTTCCGCTCCCTGCTCGTCCGCGCGGAAGATCGGACTCGCGGGGAGAGACCTCCCGGCATCGCCGGCATGTCGATCGACGATGTCGTGATCCACGGAATCTGGCGGACCCGCACCGGATTCATCGCACAGGTTCGGGCCGTGGACAACAAGAGCTACCTGGTCCGCTCGGGCGATCTGCTCTACGACGGCGAGGTCACCCGCGTCAGTCCGAACGAGGTCGTGTTCCGGCAGAACATCAACGATCCACAGAGCGTCAAGCCCTTTCGGGAAGTGACCAAACAGCTGAATGTGAGCATCCGGCCGTGAGGGACCGCGGGCGAGCAATTCCGGCGCGACGGGAGGGACGATGAGAGGGACTTTCAGGAAAGCCGCGACGGCGATCGCGATGGCCGCCATCCTTGCGGGGGCATCGGGATGCTCCGGCGTCAAGAAGGGCAACCGGGTTTCGGACTCCGCTCCGGACTCTCCGGCGGCGGTATCTGCGGGCGCGCCCGCAAACGTTGGAGCGGAAGCCCCCGGTCGAGTGACCCAGGCGGCGTTCAACGAGGACGCGGATGGTGCGCGGATCGTCGTGACGGCGGACGTGCCCCTGCTGTACACCGCTTACGAGCCGCGCCCGGACCTCCTCGTGATCGAGATGAACGGCGTACGCCTCGCCGACGGTTTTCTGCCGCCGGAGTCCGCGGGCAACCTCGTGCAATCGGTTCGGATCGAGACCATCGAGGAGATGGGCAAGCGGATGACGCGCCTCTCGGTCGCTCATCGTCCCGGTCTGAAATACGACTTGCGCTCGGTCGGCCGGGGCCTTGCCCTCGCGTTCGAAACCGGGCAGGCCGCCGTCGCGGAACCGGAATCGGCGCCCGTGCCCCCGACCGTAACGGCCGAGCTGCTGGCTCCGCCGGCGGTCGTCCGCGGGGAGCTCGCCCACTCCCTCGAAGAGGTCACTGCCGAGACCGTCGGCGACGGGGTCGCGGTTCACCTCCTGGCGGACGGACACATCCGTGCGACCGATTTCCTGCTCGCCAATCCGCCTCGCCTCGTGATCGATCTCGCTGGAGTGAAGAACTCGGTGCGCCGCCGCGTCGTGCCGGTCGCCGGCGGTCTGGTTACGCGCGTCCGAGTTTCTCAGTTCCAGTCGGTGCCGGATCCGATCACGCGCATCGTTCTCGACCTCGCCCGCCCGGCGCCGTACACCGTGCGCCCGGACGGCGAGAGGCTGTCGGTGCTCGTCGGAGAGTTCGCTTCTCCCGCGGCGGCGGCTCCATTGCTCACCCCGGCTCGAGTCGCGGTGGACGAGCCGGTGGTCGTGGCCGAAGTTCCTTCGCCCTCTCACGCTCAGGCGGAGCCTCCGTCAGCGAAGCCTGCCCCCTCGCGGACCGAGATCGCGGCGGCGGAGACCCGGGCGCCGGAACCGGCGCGGCGCGCGCCGGCGGAGCCGGACAGAGTGACGGCCGCACCGCCCGCCGAGACTGTCGTCGTCGCACCGCCGCCGGCCGTGAAACCGCCGGCTTCCGAGCCCCCGACGCCCCTCCCCCCTGGCATCCGCGAGGCGCGCCGCACGCGCCCGGAGTCGAGTGCCGGGAAACGGAGCGCCTCGAAGGCGGGGGAGCCTCCCGTGCCGCGCGAGGATGCGCTCTTCGAGGCGGCGGCCGCGGTTCTCGCGCAGCAGGAGGGGGCCGCCCGGGCCGGTGAGCTGACCGCCTTCCAGTCGCGAACCCTCGCGGAGGGTCAAACCCAGTTCACGGGCGAGCCCATCTCCCTCGACCTGAAGGACGCGGACATCAAGGACGTGTTCCGCACGATTTCGCAGCTGACCGGATTGAACATCGTCATCGACCCGGAAGTCCGGGGGACCGTGACCGTCCAGCTCGAGAACGTGCCCTGGGACCAGGCTCTCGACCTCATCCTGAAGCAGAACGGCCTCGGCTACGTGCTCGAGAACAACATCATGCGGATCGCGACAACGGCGAAGCTCCAGACCGAGGAGGGCGACCGGGCTCGTCTCGCGGAGGCGCGGCAGGCGGCCGAGCCGACACGCACCGTCATCAAGAAGCTTTCCTACGCGCGCGCCGGGGAGATCACCCCGACGCTCAAGAGCATCATGTCGCGGCGCGGCGACATTGTCGTGGACGCGCGGACGAACACGCTCATCATCCGCGAGATCCCGACGTTTCTACCCGCCGTGCTCCAGCTGATCGAAAACCTCGATACCTCTACGCCTCAGGTGATGATCGAGGCTCGAATCGTTGAGACGACGAAGACGCTCGGCCGCAGCCTGGGAATCAACTGGGGCTTCAGCGGCGTCGCGGATGTCGCGCACGGCAACACGACGAACCTCGTCTTCCCGAACAATGTGGCCGGGGGTTTCAATGTCGGGCTCGGGAACGGACCGGTGATCGGATCCATCCGGCTCGGCAACATCCTGGACACGTTCAACCTCGACATCTCGCTCACCGCCGCGGAGAACCAGGGCCTGCTCAAGATCATCTCGTCGCCGAAGCTCGCGGCTCTGACGAACACGGCGGCCCTCATTCAGTCGGGCGTCCAGATCCCCGTTCAGACAACCGTCAATAACACGACGACCGTCATCTACGTCGACGCGACGCTGCGGCTCGAGGTGACGCCCCAGATCACGGCCGAGGGCACGATTCTGCTGAACGTGAGCGTTCAGAAGCGCGAGCCGGCGGTCGCGCTCAACCTCTCGCTCGGCCAGAACGTTCCGCTGACCATTCGCGAGTACCGGGGCCAGGTCCTGGTGCGCGACGGCGGTACGACTGTCATCGGCGGAATCTTCCAGATCAACGATCAGGACCAGAACAACATGATTCCGGGACTCTGGAAGATCCCCATCCTCGGCAACCTTTTTCGCAACAAGACTCGAACCGAGAAGCACGACGAGCTACTCATATTCATTACTCCCCGTATCCTCCGCTGAAAAAAGGACGTGCCCATGAAGAAAAAAGCCATCCTCGCCGCAGCCCTTCTCGTGATCGCGGCGGCTCCCGGCTGCACGAACGACGAAGGGGAGACCGAAGCCCCCGTTTTCATCACCGTCAGCCTCGAGCTCCAGCCGGGGTTCGTGGACGTCGGTGTCCCGGCGCCCGTCCAGGTCCAGACCATCGACCTGCGAAGCCGGCTGAAGAACCCGAGCCAGTCCGACCCCCAGGGGTTCGCCGACACCCAGATCAACAGCTACACGGTGCGATTCCGGCGCACGGATGGGGGATCCCGCGTCCCCGCGACGAAGACATTCGGAGTGGGGATTCTCGTGCCCTCCGGAGGGACCTCGACCCTGTCGAACTTTCCGATCCTGGACGCGGGCGACCTCCAGCAGTCCCCTTTCGACCAGCTGTTGAGATTCAACGGCGGGGTCGATCGGGAGACGGGACGCCAGCAGATCAGCCTGACCTTCGACATTACATTCTTTGGAAGAACCGTTTCGGGGCATCGGGTCCAGAGCGAGACCGCTTCGGGACTTCTCCTGTTTACGTGCGCTTCAAGCGGGTTGTGTTTCTAGGAGCCGTGGAGACAGGACACTAACGGAGGCCTTCATGCGCCGGATCGCCATTACCCTGACCGTTCTCGCGCTCGTAGTGGGCAGCTTCGGCTGTTCGTCCGACGCGCCGACGCCTCCCAAGAGCGGCGGGCCAACCGGCCCGGGGCCGAGCGGCTCGAACGCGCTCCAGATCCGGCTCTTTACGAGCAACCCGAATCCGCCCGCGGGAACATGCACCTTGATCCAGGCGGTCGTGACGCTGAACGGGAACCCGGTCCCCGACGGGACCAGCGTCTCGTTCTCGACCGACTTCGGGACATTCGCGCAGAACGCTCTGCCCCTCATCTCCGTCGTAACGCAGAACGGCGCGGCCGTCACCGCGCTCTGTTCGGAGTTCCCCGGTACGGCCGTCGTTCGGGCTACGGCGACGTCCGGAGGCGAAACCGGGACGGCGACGATATCGATCCAGTTCCAGCCGGCCGCCGCCGGGGCGGGTCCCTTCGTTGGCTTCTGCGACCCGAGCTTCGGTCCTTCGACCGGCGGGACGGCTCTTGCCATTCGGGGCGGCCGGTTCTGCGGCAATCGGGCCTGCACGGGCGCCGAGGCGGCCACGACCCGCGTGGCTTTCATCGTGAACGGCGTGGTGCGTGAGGCGACGGTCGTTTCGGTGGACGACAACACCATCAACGTGCTCACACCCGGCTTCCCTGAGGTCATTTCTCCCACGACTCCCGTCGAGATCCGCGTCACCGTCAACAACAACACCGCGACCCCGACGGTCCTGACGCTTCCCAACTGCTTCGCCTTCGGCACGACGCTGTCGACGACGCCAACAATCACGGCCGTTCTGCCCGCCTCCGGTACGAACGAAGGAAACACGCGCGTCACGATCATCGGCTCCGGTTTCCAGGCGCCGCTGCAGGTCTTCTTCGGCGAAGTGGAAGCGACGATCGTCTCCGTGTCGTTCAACCAGATCGTCGTCCTCACGCCGGCCGCATTCGGTGCGGGCCGCGACAACTTGAACCGGACCGTGGACGTCCGGGTCCGCAACGCGACGTCCGGCCGGGAGACCACGCTCGTCGGCGGATATCGCTACGTCCAGCCGATCCAGATCACCGCGATCTCCAACAACGAGCAGCGCGTGGACCAGCCCTTCACGCCGGTCACGATTTACGGACACGGGTTCCAGGCCCCGGTGGCCGTCACGCTCGCGGGGCGCCCCGCCATCATCATCTCGGTTTCCGAGAGTGAGATCGTGGTGCTCCCGAGCCAGCCTTTCCTGTCCGGCTGCACCGACGTGAGCGGTCCGGTCCGGGTGACGAACATCAACAC
>CAJDUI010000139.1_pt1 | contig 12185 bp, 10 predicted proteins | sample 7390031 | NCBI WGS metagenome assembly CAJDUI01 (sample SAMEA7055675, study PRJEB34461) | soil metagenome | biome: terrestrial ecosystem; feature: Peninsula; material: soil | place: Antarctica | collected 2016 | reverse complement strand
CGCCGCCAGTGGAACGTCCAGTCCTTTCCGGTCTGGACGCACATCCATCGCCGGGGCGCGGCGGCGAGCGAGCGCACGACCACGTCGGCCGCTGAGTCCGTCGTTGAATACGGCGGGACGTCGCCGACCGGTTTTCTGCCGAAAACCCGCAGCTCTATCAGACGATCGAGAACGAGACCCGCCTCGAATTTCACGATTTTGTGCCGAGATAAGACTAGCATTTTGAGAGTCCGGGTCTCTGGACCGGCGCCAATTCCGCCAAAACCCCAGAGAATTGGCGGTCCTCGCGTGACCGGGGTAGCTGGAACGGAAGCGGGGAAGGAAGAGGGAATCCGCCGCCCCGCGGGGCGAGCGCCTTGACTTAAGTGCGTACGAGAAGTACGACGACGACGAGGAAGGACATCACCCAGAGGAGACTGCCTTGCCAGAAGCCGGGATTCCGCCGGTTGCGCGAGAGCCGCCAGGCGCCATACGACAGTGCGCCCACCGCTGCCAGAAGAAAGAAAACCATCATGGCTGAGCAGGTCAGCAATAAAGCTGCCAGCCGCTTCCGTCGCGTCAGCGTTCCCTTCGCAGCCGCTCGAGCTCTTCCTGCATTCGCCCTCGCGTGAGTGCGACGAGCTCCGCAAGCGTTCCCCGGGGTGGAGGATCGGTCGGAATCGGATCGAGCACCGTGATTCGCAGCGTGCCCGGCCGCGCGAGACCCCGGTGCGGCTCCGCAATGACATCGAACGCCTCCGCGACGACCGGCACGATCGGAACCCCCGCCGCGAGCGCGAGGCGAAATGCTCCGCTCTTGAACGGGAGAAGCTCCGGTCCCTGGTTACGGTGGCCCTCCGGCATGAACCATACGGAGACGTTCTCGCTTCGGATCGTCCGAGCGGCCTCGTCCAGCGAGTCGCGCGCGTCCCGCGGGTTGCCGCGGTCGAGGACGAGGTTGCCCGAGAGCCGGTAGAACCACCCGAAAACGGGTATTCGTCCGATCTCGCGCTTCCCCGCGGAGACGGTGCGCTGGGGAAAGTTCGACCCGAATGCGACGACATCCAGGTAGCTCTGGTGGTTCGCGATGAACACGCACGGCCGGTACGCGTCGAGCCGCTCGCGGTTTGCGACTTCCATCCGCCAGCCCATGAGCCGCGCGACGCCGCGGCAGAAGACCCGGCCGAACACATAGAGAGTCTGCCGGTTGCGAGGTACGACGAGGAGCCAAACGACCCCCACGGCCGAGCAGACGAGGAACCACAGGCCGCCCACGAGGAGTCCGAAGGAGTAGGCGAGGCGCTCTTTCACGCGGTTCACGGCGTCGAGCTTATGGGTCAGGTCTTCACTGACCGCCGAAGGGATGGCGTGACAGAAGTGTTCCTGACACCTTGCCCGCAAAGTGTCAGGTGAAGACCTGACCCCATTCGCCCATCAGTCGGTGGCCGCTTCGGAGAAGGCAACCGGACGGGTGCCTGCGGATAGTCCCCAGTAGAGAAGTCCGGCCGCGAAGAACCCGACGAACCACGCGTAAGAGTAAAGCGGTTTGAGCGGCGGGAAGACGAGGCCGCCCCACGCGAGGGCACAGCCGACGAGCGTGGCCGCGACTGCCTTCCAGTTCCATCCGGCGCGGTACCGGTAAATGCCGTCCGGCAGGTAAAGGTCCTCGAGCGCAAGGTTCGTCTTTCGGACGAGCCAGTAGTCGGCTATCAGCACTCCGGCGATCGAGCCGAGCCCTCCGGAGTAGCCGAGGAGCCACGTGAAGATGTAGCCGGACGGATCCGCGAGGAGCTTCCATGGCTGCATGAGGATGCCGATGATCCCGGTGATCAGCCCGCCGGTCTTGAACCGGATCGCGCGGGGGAACGCGTTGGCGAAGTCGTTCGCGGGCGAAACCACGTTTGCCGCGATGTTGACGGCGAGCGTCGCGACGACGGCGGTGAACATGGAGATCGCGACGACGACCGGCGCCTTGAACTGCGCCACGAGCTGCACGGGGTCCCAGATTGCGCGGCCGTAAATGATCACGGTCGCGCTCGTAATCAAGACGCCCATTGCCGCGAAGACCGACATGGTGGTCGGAAGCGCGACGACCTGGCCGAGGATCTGCTCCCGCTGACTGCGCCCGAACCGGGTGAAGTCCGGCATGTTCAGGGATAGCGTCGCCCAGTAGCCGATCATCGCCGTGAGCGACGGGATGAAGACGGGGAAGAACTCGCGAAACGTCGAGAACTTGCCGGGCTGGGCGAGGAGCGGGCCGAGCCCGTTCGCCTTCGAGACTGCCCAGTAAAGGAGCACCGCGGTCATCACGAGGACGAACGGAGCGGCCCAGTTCTCCACCTTCCGCAAGAGGTCCATTCCCCGATAGATGATGAAGATGTTGATTCCCCAGAAGAGGAGGAACGAGAGCCACGCAGTCGTCGTGTGTCCCGCGAAGCCGGGGCCGAGAAGGGTTTTCCAGCCCGGAAGGATCGCCGAGAAGAGCGTGTGCAGCGCTTCTCCGCCGATCCAGGCCTGGATGCCGAACCACCCGCACGCGACGAGCGCGCGCATGAGCGCCGGGAGGTTCGAGCCGACGGTGCCATACGCCGCCCGCGCGAAGACCGGGAAAGGGATGCCGTACCTGGTGCCGGGGTGCGAGTTCAGGAGGATGGGGATGAGGACGATCGTGTTCCCGAGCAGGATCGTGATGAGCGCCTGGGACCAGTTCATCCCCGCCGCCATCAAGCCCGACGCGAGCATGTACGTCGGGATGCAGTGGGCCATGCTGATCCAGAGAGCGGCGTAGTTGTAGGTCGTCCAGTTGCGGCGAGCGATCGGGACGGGGGCGAGGTCGGGATTGGAGAGAGGGCTCGCGTCGATCCGCGCCGTATCGGCGAGTTCGACCCGCCCGTCGGGGTGGTGGACCTCGTTCATTTCGGTCCCAGTTGCCCGAGCTCTCTCGATCGCGCGGTCGCGACTTCGACGGCGTCCATCAGGATCGCGCGGAGGCGGTTGCGCTCGAGGCTGTGCAGCGCCGCAATGGCGGTCCCGCCCGGGGAGGTGACGAGGTCCTTCAGAACCGCAGGATGCGTTTTCGACTGCTCCGCCATCCGGGCAGCCCCGAGCACGGTCTGAATCGTCAGGGTTGAGCTGACGTCCCGGGAGAGGCCGACGCGCACTCCCGCGTCGCTCAAGCCTTCGATGATCTGGAAGATATACATGGGGCCGGAGCCGGAGAGGCCGGTGACGGCGTCGAGTTGATACTCCGGAAGCTCGACGACGATCCCGATCGATTCGAAGATCCGGCGCGCCTCCGACACGTGCGCCGGCTTCACGTGACGGCCGGAGCAGAGGACGGTCGCGCTCAGCCGGACGACCGCGGCGACGTTCGGCATGACGCGGACGACCGGGACGTCACCTTGCAGAGCCGATTCGATCCGGTGAGTCGGGAAGCCGGCGGCAATCGAGATGAGGAGCCGGGACTCGACCACGGTGTCTCGAATCTCCGCGAGCACGGACTCGAGAATCTGCGGCTTAACGGCGAGGATGATGACGTCGGCCGCACGGGTGGCGTCGCGGTTGCTCGTCAGGACGCGGATGCCGAGCTCCCGCGCGAGCGCGGCGGCCTTCCGCTTGTTCGGGTGCGAGGCGACGACTCTCTTCCGGTCGCCCCACTCGGAGGCAAGGATCCCCCGGAGGAGAGCGCTCCCCATGTTTCCGGCGCCGATGACGGCAATTCTGAGACTGACCACGGTCTTCGATCTTTTCACGGGCTCCCTCCTCGGGCTCGAGAGTCCCTTGAAGCTGTCATCCTGAGGAGCGAAGCGACGAAGGATCCGCTGAAACGCAGGGGATCCTTCGCTTCGCCCAGGATGACAGGCGGGGGAACCTACTTCGCGATCGGGCCGTAGGGCTTGATCTGCTCCTCGATGAGCTTGCGGTCGCCCACGACGACGATCGTGGCGCGGTCATCCTGGATGTACTTCGACGCCATGCTCTGGATGGCCTGCGGGGTGACGGCGTAGACCTTCTGGACGTACGTGTTGAGGTAATCCGCCGGAAGACCGTGCAGATCGACGTACTCGAGCTGGTTGATGATGCCGGGCCGCGACGAATTCTGCAGCACGAAGACTCCGGCCAGGTAGTTCTGGACGGCCTTCAGCTCCTCCGCCGGCGGAGGCTCCTTCTGGAGACGGTCAATCTCGTAGAAGATTTCCTTGAGCGAAGGGCCGGTCACGTTCGTCGTGACGTCGGCCGCCTGGGCCCAATAGGCGTCGCGGAAACGCGACGAAACCTGGCTCGAGGGGGAGTACGTGTAGCCCTTCGCCTCCCGGATGTTGCTCGTGATCCGCGACGAGAAGTAGCCGCCGAGGAGAGTGTTGGTAACGCCGAGCGGAACGAAGTCGGGGTGCGACGGGTCCACGACGGGCACGCCGAGGAGAATCGTCGACTGCACCGCGCCGGGCCGGTCCACGAGGTGAACGGCGCGGGCGGAGCGGGGCGTCGGTTTCGTGGACGTCGCCGCGGGGCCGCTCTTCCAGGCTCCGAACGCCTGCCGGATCGCTGCCTCGACGGCTGCCGCGTCGAACTTGCCGGCGACGTAAAGGTGCGACCGGGCCGCGCCAAAATTGGCGTCGTAGAAGGATCGGACGTCGCTCGCTGTGTACGCCTGAACCATCTCGGGGCTCGGGAAGACTCGCCCGTACGCATGCTGGGGGTACATCAGACCCCTGAACTTTTCGAGCGCGAGCTGCTGCGGCTGGCTCTTTGCGATCGAGAGGTTGCGGAGCAGGTCCGCTTTCAGCCGGGGCACCTCTCCCTCGGGAAACTTCGGGTTCCGGACGACGTCGGCAATTAAACGCGCCATCTCCGGCGCGAACTCCGACAGGACATCGCCGGCGATCTCGGTGCGGTCCGGGCCGACGCTGATGTCGAGCGAGCCACCCATGCGGGCGGCGGCGGTCGAGACGTCGATCGCCGTCTTCGTCGTGGTGCCCTCGGCCATGAGGTCGCTCGTCAGGTCGGCGAGCCACACCTGGTTGGCGGCCTCGCTCGCGTTCCCCGTCAGGACCGAAAGCTCGACGGTGACCTTGGGAACCGTCCCGTAGTCGACGAGCGTGACTTCGAGACCGTTGTCGAGCTTGAACTCCCTCGGCGCGGGCACTCGAAAGTCTTTCGGCGAACCGGGCGCGGGCGGCGCCTGCTTCTGGGCGACGGCAGCCGCGGCGCACAGCGCGGCGGCGAGAGAAACGGTCAAGATTTTGCGGTTCATCTCTTTACTCCCGTCCGGATCCGCTCGCGGATCCGGTGGTCGGCTTCGCTTGCGCCTTCGGCTCGATAGTCAGAATCGTCCGGTTCGTCGGACGCAGGTACTCCTGCGCGGTCTTGAGGACGAGCTCGGGCGTCACGGCCGCGAACTGCTGCTCGAGGCGGTTGATGAGAGAGGGGTCGTCCTGGAAAAGCGCGAAGCTCGCGAGCAGGTCCGCGCGCCCGAAGCCGAAAAAGCCTTCGATCTGGTCATAGAGATAGGAGCGCATCTTGACCCGCGCGAGATCGAGGGTCGCGGCGTCCACCGGCTCGCGGCGAATGCGCTCGATCTCCTCGTCGATCACCTTCAGGATCGCGTCGGTCGACTTGTCCTGGTCGTGGAAGAGCGCGAGCGTGAACAGCGTCGGGCCGTTGATGTTGAACATGTTGCCGAGGTCTTCGTTGATGCCGCCGGACACTTCGCCGGTCAGGCCATTGCGCTGGACGAGTGCCTGGTACAGCCGGCTGTCCTTGCCCTGGAGGAGGACCTGGCTGAGAAGTCCCATCGCGTAGTACTCGGGGGTGTTCTGGGCCGGCGTGTGGTACCCGAGGGCGAGGGCGGGCCTCGTCGCGAGCGGGTCCGGCTTGTTCGCCCGCTTCTCCTTCTCCTGACGGGGTTCGGCGATGTCGAGCGCGGCGGGGCGCGGGGTGGAAGGCAGATTCGCGAAGTACTGGCGTTGTTCGGAGCGTAGTACGTCGTGAAGAACTTCTTGACGTCCTCGAGCGTCGCCGCGTCGAGGTCCTTCAGGTCGCCGTAGAAGTTGTGGGCGTTGTACCAGTTCGTGTTCGCGTACTGTGGGAGGTCGAGCCACGGGAACCCGCCGTACGGCTGGTTCAGGACGTTGACCTTGACCTCGTTCTTCACGACGCCCTGCTGGTTTGTCAGGTTGTCCTGCGTGATCGCGAGCCCGCGCATCCGGTCCGCCTCCGCCCACAGGATCGTCTCGAGCGTGTGCGACGGGACGATCTGGAAATAGTTCGTGTGGTCGAACCGGGTCGAGCCGTTCAGCACGCCGCCGTTCGCCTGCACGAGCTTGATGAACTCCATCTTCCCGAGGTTCCCGGAGCCCTGAAACATCATGTGCTCGAAAAGGTGCGCGAACCCGGTGCGATCCCGTGGCTCGATGCGGAAGCCGATGTTGTAGTAAACGGCGACGACCGCGGTCGGGGCGGTCGTGTCGGGGGAGAGGACGACTTTGAGGCCGTTCGGAAGCTTGTAGTAGTCCACCGGGACCGTCAGGCCGGACACGGCGGGGGACATGGGCGCCGAAGCGGCCGGCGGCGGAACGCTCGGGACGGCTTCCGCCGTCGTCGCCGGCGGCGCGGCGGTGGGATTCCCCGCGCACGCGATTGCGACGAGGCTCGTGAAAATGGCCGCGAGACGAAGGGTCTTCATGGTCCTCCTCCTACGGAAATCGGACTTTATCGATACGGCGGGCGTTCGAGAAGGTTTTCGGCCTGACTGGCCCTCTGTCATCCCGATTCACGAGAAGCTGTCATCCTGAGCGCAGCGAAGGATTCCACGCTTTTCAGAGGGCGGGATTCCTCGTCGCTGCGCGCCTCGGAATGACAGCGTCTCCTTTGTCATCCCGAGCGCAGCGAGGGACCTGGGGCTCGCTGGGCCATTGGACGAAAGTGATGCCCGGGAGGACGGACTCAGGGCTCCGTAGTGCCGAGCTCTTCCGCCGCGCTGCGGATGTCCTCCAGGCCCTCCCGCATGCGATCGAGGTGCGTGCGGAACGAGAGGACGCAGATGCGGAGCGCGAAGCGCGGGCCGAGCATCGTCCCGGTCAGATAGACGCGCCGCCGCGCGTTGATCGCCGACAAAAATGCGCGGTTGCGATCGTTCTCGGCGTCCGTGTCGGCGTCCGACCCGCGACTTGCGAGCCGAAACGCCACGATCGAAAGCTGCGGCTCCGCGACGATCTCAATACCCGGGATCTTGCGCAGCTCCTCGGTCGCCCAACGCGTCAGCTCGAGCTTTTCCTCGAGGTTCGCGCGAAACGGCCCGATGCCGTGCATGGCGATCGGAAGCCACACGCGCAGTCCCCTCCAGTCGCGCGACAGCTCGGGTGAAATGAGGTTGAAGTCGACGAGATCGGGATCGCTCTGCATGGGCGGCATGTAGTCGGCGGACAGCGCGTGCGCGCGCCGGAGCGTGTCGCCGTCCCGGACGAGGAGCGACCCGGTGCCGTAGGGAAGGAAAAGCCCCTTGTGCGGATCGAGGACGACGGAGTCCGCACGCTTGATGCCGGCGAGTCGGCGCCGCCCCTCCGCCGTCAGCAGAAAGAACCCGCCGTACGCGGCATCCACGTGGAACCAGAGGCGCTCGCGCTCGCAGAAGGAGGCGAGACCTTCCAGGTCGTCCACGGCGCCGGTGTTCGTCGTGCCCGCGTTGCCGACGACGAGGAAAGGGCGGCGCCCGGAGGCGCGGTCCTCCGCGACGAGCTTCGCCAGCGCGTCCGGCCGGACGCGGAACTCCTCGTCCGACGGAACGATCCGGACGCTTCCCGCCGGAAAGCCGGCGAGCATCGCCGCCTTCTCGACTGAGTGGTGAGCCTGATCCGAGGCGTAGAGGACTCCGGTCAGGAAATCTTCCGGAAGGCGTTCCCGACGCGCCGTGACGAGCGCCGAGAAGGTCGCGAGCGATCCGCCCGTCGTCAGGAATCCGCGCGCCGTCGCGGGATACCCGACGATGTCGCAGAACCAGCGCACGACGTTCGCCTCGAGCTGCGCGAGGCCGGGAGCCGCTTCGAAGACCCCGACGTAGCGGTTGACCGCGTCGGCGACGAAGTCCGCCACGGCGGAGTGGACGAGGCCGCCCCCCGGGATGTACGCCAGGTATCCGGGCCCGGCGGTGCCGAAGCCCTTGCGGATCACCCGGTCGAACACGAGATCGAGAAGGTCTTCGTACGGGCGTCCGCTCTCGGGCAGTGACTCGGCCATCGATCGGGCGAGGTCCGCCCCGCCTTCCGTGTCGGCCGAAGGCTGGCGCGGCAGCGACTCGACGTACTCGATGACCCGCCGGGCCGCGGCTTCGATGAGCGCACGCGTATCGTCGGCGGAGAGCTCGAGCGAGCGGTCCTCGGTCACTCCTCGAGCCTCTGCCAGTTATCGGGGGCGCCGGCCGGGGGCACCCACGCGGGCAAGGGCATCAGGAGGTGCCGCGACAACGCTTCCGCATACGGCTCATACATCGCACAGAGCTCCCGGAGGCGGGCGTCGATCTCTTCGCCCTCCCGCAGAGCGACCCCGTCCCCTTCGAGCCGCTTCCGCAGGAGTGCGAGCTCCTCCGAGGTGAGGCGCTTCGTCGTTCCGGGCGGGGTGTCGGCCGAGAAGATCCGGGCGAGGTCAACGACGGCGTGTCGAGCCATCGCGAACGTGAGCCTTGCCGCGGCGACCGGGGCGCCCTGCGCGCCGGCGATGACGAGCGCGCAGGTGTCGAGGATGGTCGTCAGGCCTGCCACCCACGACTGGTTGTCGTGCTGCGACCGGAAGTAGGCAAGGACCGGAAAGGAGACGTGGCTCTCGAGCAGCTCGGCGGACCAGCGCTCCCACTCCGAGAAGAGCTCCACGAGCTCCGCGGAGACCCCCGCATGGCGGCGAAGGAGCTCGGCGGCGGTCGGCGGCGATCCGGCGCGCGCGTCGAGCAGCGTGACGTTGACCTCCCGCTTGGAGTACGCCTGCGAGAGCGTCGGCAGGTAACCGATGACGAGCGCCAGGAAAGCGAACCCCGTTCCGGACTCGATGACCGAGACGACCCGGCCCGCTGCGGTCAGGGGAGTCACGTCACCGTATCCGAGAGTGAAGAAGGTCGAGCCGGAGAGGTAGAGATACGAGAGGAACCCGCTCGTCTCCGTGCCGGACAGGCGGGTGCCGAGACCGAATTGCACGAGAGCGAACGCGACGATGAGCCCGGCCCCCCACGCCACGAGGAGGACGATGAGGGAGAGGGGCCCGAACACGGCGAGGTAGTTCTCACGGGAGTTGCCGGGGCGCAGGGTGAGCGCGATCGCGCGCCAGGGCCCCCAGGTGATCCGGTAGAACAGGCGCGTGAGCCGGAACTTCCGGGAGACGCGCCGCGAGAGAATGATCGTCTCGAACGCCTCCCAGAGGATGGTCAAGACCATCACGATTCCCCCGGCGATCGCTGCCGTTCTCACGGAAAGGGATTGAATCATTGAACGACGCGGACCTCGTCATCCGAAGCAACCGGGTCGTCACGCCGAAGGGGACCGGTCCGGCGACGCTGATTGTCCGCGGCGGCGTCGTCGTGGCCGTCGAGCCGGGCGCGACGCGCGCGGGATCGCACGGGGTCGACTACGGAGACGCCGTCGTGATGCCCGGCCTCGTGGACACGCACGTCCACGTCAACGAGCCGGGGAGGACGGAGTGGGAAGGCTTTGATTCGGCGACCCGCGCCGCCGCGGCGGGTGGCGTAACGACGATCTTCGACATGCCGCTCAACAGCGTTCCCCCGACGACGACGGTGGCCGCGCTCCAGGCAAAAGCGGCCGCGGCACGGGGGCGCTCTTTCGTGGACGTCGGCTTCTGGGGCGGCGTCGTTCCGGGCAATCTTGCGGAGCTCGCCGCGCTCCACAGCCGGGGCGTCCCGGGTTTCAAGTGCTTCCTCGTCCCCTCCGGGGTCCCGGAGTTCGGACACGTGACCGAAGAGGATCTCCGCGCGGCGCTTCCCGAGATCGCGCGGCTCGGCTCGGTCCTTCTCGTCCACGCGGAGCACCCCGACTGGATCGGCCAGCCTGCTACCGGCGGGGAGCGCCTCTACGCGACCTACCTCGCCACCCGTCCCGCCCGCGCCGAGGACGAGGCGGTCGCGCTCCTCGCGCGGCTGTGCCAGGAAACGGGCGCGCGGATCCACGTCGTCCACCTGTCCTCGGCGGGCGCGCTCGGCACGATCGAACGCGCGCGGGCGGAAGGCCTTTCCCTCTCAGCCGAAACGTGTCCCCACTACCTCTTCTTCTCGGCGGAGGAGGCGCCGGACGGCGCCACCGAGTGGAAGTGCGCCCCTCCGATCCGCGACGCGGAGAACCGCGAACGGCTCTGGGAAGGCCTCACGACCGGCGCGATCGCAATGGTCGTCTCCGATCACTCGCCGGCGCCGCCGGAGTGGAAGCGGCGCGACACGGGGGACTTCCTCCGGGCGTGGGGCGGGATCTCTTCGTTGCAGCTGCGTCTTCCGGCGGTCTGGACCGGCGCCCGCGCGCGAGGACATTCCCCCGGCCGTCTCTCGGAGTGGCTCGCGGCCGCGCCGGCGCGCCTGGCCGGGCTCGCGCGCAAGGGCTCGATTGCTCCGGGCTACGACGCCGACTTCGTCGTGTGGCGCCCCGAGGCTTCGTTCGAGGTCCGTCCCGAGGACCTTTACCACCGCCACAAGCTGACGCCCTACGCCGGTCGCACGCTCGACGGCGTGGTCGAAGCGACGTACCTCGCGGGTGAGAAGATCTTCGAGAGCGGCCGGCTCCACGGACCGCCGCGCGGAAAGATCCGGCTCGAGTCGGAGGCCAGCCATTGAACGATTTCACCGAGCTCGTGGACCTCGCCTCCGAGCGGATCGGGGGAAGAGCGGTGGCGGCCAACGACGAGTTTTTCGCGCCGAAGGAGAACCTCGTCAAGCCGGCGAAGCCGATTTTTCTCGAGCACGAGTTCACCGACCGCGGCAAGTGGATGGACGGGTGGGAGACGCGCCGGCGCCGCGAGCCGGGACACGACTGGTGCGTGGTCCGACTCGGCTTTCCGGGCGTCATCTGCGGCGTCATAGTGGACACGGCCTTCTTCAAGGGGAACTTCCCGGAAGCGTGCTCGCTCGAGGCTGCGGAGGGCCCGGACGGGCCCTGGACCGAGATCCTCGCGAAATCGCTGCTTCGCGGTGACGCGGAAAACCCTTTCCCGATCGAAGGCGCCCGCCGCTCGACTCACGTGCGGCTCTCGATCTATCCGGACGGCGGCGTCGCGCGCCTGCGCGTTTACGGCCTCGTCACACCGGATCTCGCGCGCCTCTCGTCCGGCGGGGAGGTGGACCTTGCGGCGCTCGAGAACGGCGGCCTGGTCGTCGGCGCGAGCGACATGTTCTTCGGCGCTCGCCATAACCTGATCTTCCCGGGACCGCCCCTCGGGATGCACGACGGCTGGGAAACTCGACGCCGTCGGGGACCGGGTCACGACTGGGCGGTCGTGCGGCTGGGCGCGCGCGGATCGATCCGTGAGATCGAGGTGGATACGACCTACTTCAAGGGAAACGCGCCGGGGAGCTGCTCCGTGGAGGTGACGGACGGCGACACAACTGGTCCGGACGCGCGGTGGCGCGAGATCCTGCCGCAGACGCCGCTGCGGGCGAACGAGGTGCACCGCTTCGAGGCGCGCGCGGTCGACGCGGAGCCGGCGACGCACGCGCGGTTGAACATCTTCCCGGACGGCGGCGTCGCGCGGCTTCGACTCATTGGCCTGGTGGCCCGGTGACGAGCGCGCTCGGGCGGCTGAACGCCCTTCCCAGGCGGGAGGCCGAGACCACCCTCCTCTCCTGCTGCGGCTCGTCGGAGTGGGCGCGGCGCGTGGCCGCGGCAAGACCGTTCGAGAGCGAGGAAGAGCTCGCGGAAACTTCCGACCGGATCTGGCGCGCTTTGTCGAAGGCCGACTGGCTCGAGGCGTTCTCCGCGCACCCGGAGATCGGGTCGTCCGCCGCCGCGGGTTCCGGGCCGGCTCGCGACTGGTCCCGAGAGGAGCAGCGGGGAACGGAAGGGGCCCCTTCCGACACTCTCGCGGACCTCGGTGCCGCGAACCGCGACTACGAGAGGCGCTTCGGCCACATCTTCATCGTCTGCGCGTCCGGTCGGTCCGCGGACGAGATGCTCGCGCTCGCCCGCCAGCGCCTCGGCCACGAACCCGAGACCGAGCTTGCT
>CAJDUI010000075.1_pt1 | contig 12554 bp, 11 predicted proteins | sample 7390031 | NCBI WGS metagenome assembly CAJDUI01 (sample SAMEA7055675, study PRJEB34461) | soil metagenome | biome: terrestrial ecosystem; feature: Peninsula; material: soil | place: Antarctica | collected 2016 | reverse complement strand
GCGCCCCGCGGCGATCGGAGGCCAACCCTTCACTTGGGCCGCGGTGGGCGCGTCAAAAGACGCTTCGAACCAGCGGCGGACCGCGGGCCGGAACGCGTCCAGCGGATCGGGGCGTCGCGTCACCGGGGCATTCTAGTGTTCTACTCGCGCTAGGATTGAACACGTCCGGAGGAGGAGATTGCATGCGCCGACCGCCGCTTTTCGTCATCGTTTTCGTCCTCGCTTTCGCCCTCGCGGTCCCCTCCGCCGCCGCCGCGGAACCGGAGAAAACGCTCCCCCCGCACGCCGCCTGCGCGGCGCCTGCGGGCGACTACGTCGAGGCAGCGCTGCTCGAACGGCCGACGGCGATCGTCGCGGGAGTCGGGACCGTTTCGCAGAAGGTCACGACGAAGTCTCCGGCGGCGCAGGCCTTCCACGACCAGGGCCTCGCCTACCTGCACTCCTACGTCTGGATCGAGGCGGCCCGGTCGTTCCACCAGGCTCTCCGGGAGGACCCGGACTGCGCAATGGCATGGATGGGCCTCGCGCGCGCCGAGCAGGGTCTGCACCGCGACAAGGAGGCGACCGCCGCGATCGAGAAGGCGACGTCGCTCGCCGTGAAGGCGACGGAGAGCGAGCGCCGTCACATCGCGCTGCGCGCGCAGCAGATCGAGGCGCAGAACGCGCCGGCGGCGAAGGAAGGCGAGAAGCACGACGCTTACAAGCGCGCGATCGAAAAGGCGATCGCCGCGGACCCCGCCGACGCGGAGCTCTGGGTGCTTCGCGGCAACGCCGAGGAGCCGGGCCCGTGGGGCCGCGGGCAGGCGGGCGGAGTCGGCGCGATCGCGTTTTACGAGGCAGCCCTCGCGCGGTCGCCCGGCCACTTCGGCGCGCACCACTATCTCGTCCACGCGTTCGAGAACGTGGGCCGGCACGCGGAAGCCGCCGGCCACGGAAAGATCTACTCCGACGCCGTCCCGAAGGTCGCCCACGCGCAGCACATGTACGGCCACGTGCTGCCCCGGCTCGGGAAGTGGAGCGAAGCCCTCGTCCAGTTCGAGAAGGCGGACGCGATCGAGGAGGCGTACGCGCGGGAGGTGAAGCTCCGGCCGGGCGACGACTGGCACCACGTCCACAACCTTCAGCTTCTCGGCTACACGTACCTGCGTATGGGGCGCCTCGACGAGGCGGAGAAGTCCTTCCGCCGTGCGTTCAACACCCCGATCCGGTACCGGCAGTACGGCTGGCAGCACGCGACGCTCGCGGAGTACCTGCTCCTGCGCGGACGGCCGGAAGAAGCGCTCGAGGCCGCGAAGCAGTTGCGCAATCGGACGCCCGGCGCGCGCGCGGCGGGAGCGGCGGTCGAGGGTGAGACGCTGCTCGCGCTCGGGCGGCGCGAGGAGGCGGCGGCGGCCGCGAAGCGCGCCCGCGCGGCGTTCGAGGACGCGAAATCCGGGGCCGGCTCCGACGCGCGCTGGATGGAGCGATTCGTCGAGCCCTTCGTCCGTCAGCTCGAGGCGGAGCTCGCGCTGACGGAAAAGGCTTCGGAGGACCACCTCTTGAAGCTCGCCGACGACCTGGCGGCGAACCCGCGCTTCGACGCGTGGGGCGAGGGCCTTTTCCGGCTCGAGCGAATCGCGGAGCAGGCGAAGCGCTCGGGGCGCGACGGCCTAGTCCGCGACATCCACGAGCGGATGCGGCGGATCGATCCGGACTACGCGCCCGGTTCGACCGCGCGCCCGCTCACCGTCGCGGCGACGGACCGCCCTTAGCGGTTCGAACCGATCGTCAGAACAGCCCGACGAGCAGGACAACGGCGATCACCGGGATCGCGACGATCGCAGCCAACGCGAGGACGACCCCGGCGACGAAGAGCGAGTCCTTCTTCCGATCGCGCCCGCCGCGAAGGGCCTCCCGGTAGATCTCGACGTTCCGGGTGTTGGCCTTGAAGCCCATGTCGAAGAGGTCGCCGAGGAACGGCACGATGCCGACGACCGCCTCGATTCCCACGTTCGCGAGCATGCGGGCGATCGCCGACCGAGGAAGGCCAGCGCGGACACCGGCCGCCACGATCACGCCCGAGATGATCGCCCCGACGAGGTCCCCGAAGCCCGGGACGAGGCCGATGATCCCGTCGAGCCCGATCTTCCAGCGCCCGATCGGGATCGAGCGGTCCATCAACCACGCGAGCCTCTCGATCCACGGGTCGGGCGCGTCTTTCGACACGACTTCCGGCTCGAGAACCCGACTGCGCGGCTTTTCGACCGAGCTCGCGGGCTTGCGGCTCACGGCTTTGGAATCACGCTTCACGGCAGACGCCGGATTTCCCGCAGGTTGCTGTCGACGAGAATGATCTGGACGTTCGCGCCTTCCTGGAACCGCTGGTACTGCGCCTGGGTGACCTGGAACGTGTAGCGCGCCGTCGCGTCCCCCTCGCGCGCCTCGAACACCAGGTAGTAGTTGCCGCTGCCGCGGTAGCTCGCGCCCCCGGTGCCGGGCGGGTCGTATCGGCGCTCGACGACCGTGGCTTCGAGCGCCCGATGACCGAGCATCGGGTCCTTCGACGTCGCGCATGCGGAAGCGAGCGTCGCGGCGAAGAGGGCCGCGGCTCCGGCGGAAACAGCGTTCCGCCCCCTCATTCGGGGGGCTTCTTGTCCGCGGCCGCCATTCGGTCGATCTCGTCGCGCGCCTTGTCGACGATGGATCGCACGGACCGCAGGACTTCGACGGACAGCACGCGGCCCCCCTTGAACGCCGTTTTTCCGAGCGCGGACAGCGACTGACCGAGCTCGCGCATCTCGTCCACGACCGTGCGGTCGGCGGCGTCCGTCCGGTTCGGTTGTTCGTCCATGACCAGCCTCCTTCTCCCCGGCCACCGGGGGTTGCAAAACGCTCGCCGCCCGCCGTGAGCGGGGTCAGGTGTGCAGTTTTCCAGTTGAACGGCCCAAGAAGCTCGAACTGCACGCCTGACCCCCTTTAGCGGACCCGGACCCCTCCCTTGACGACGACGTCCGGACGGGCGAGAAGCTCCACGTTCGAGAGCACGTCGCCTCGCACCCCGACGATATCGGCATAGCGTCCGGGGGCGAGCGTCCCGAACTCCTTTTCCTTTTTCAGGAAAGCCGCCGCCCATCGCGTGGCGCCGGCGATCGCCTGCATCGGCGTCATTCCGAGACGCACCCATGTCGCGAGCTCGCGCCACGTCGAATCGGTGTGGAAGTTGCCGGGGATGCCCGAGTCCGTCCCCACGATCAGCGTGACGCCGGTCTCCCGGAGCTGGCGAAACTTGTTCGCAAGCGTCGGGATGCGGCGGCGCACGAGCGTGAAGTACGGGAGGCCGGAGACGTTCTCGAGCGACTTGCGGATGTCGGCGACGAGGTCGGGAGCGAGACCCTCCTGCCAGCGCGGGTCGTTCAGCCGCTCCGGAAAGACGTCGGCCGTGTACTCCGAGAGGAAAAGTCCTTCGATCGTCGTCGTCCTCGCGGTGCCCATGCGCGACCACGGGCTTCCCCGCCTTGTGGGCGGTTTCGACGACCGCGCGGACCTCGTCGTCGGTCATCTGGTCCTGGTCGATGAGCTTGATGAAGTCCACGCCCGCGTCCACGAGCTTCTGCACCTTCGCGCGCGCGTCCGCCGCGCCGGTGACGCCCCAGCGAAACTCCTTCTCGTACTGGTTGTAGGCCTTGTGCTGGATGAACGGTCCCGAGACGAAGAGCCGCGGTCCGGGGATCTCGCCGCGGTCGATCCGGCGCTTCACGTGAAGGATGTCCTCGAGAGGAGCCCCGAGGTCGCGCGCGAACGTCACGCCGCTCGTGACGAGCTGGCGGGCCGCAGCCGGCATGATCTCGTCCCGGAAACGGGAGCGGTAGGTCTTGTTCCAGTGCTCGTAGTCGCCGTGCCCGAGGATCATCAGGTGGACGTGCATGTCGGCGAGCCCCGGCAAAAGGGTCATGCCCCGCGTGTCGATCGTCGCGACCCCCGCGGGCAGCGGGACCTGCGACCGCGGCCCGACCGCCGCGAGGCGCTCTCCCGCGATCAGGATCACACCGTCGTCGATCGGCTTTCCCTCGAAACCATCCACGATCCGTCCGCCGACGAGCGCGAGCGTGACCTTGGGAGGCTCGGCGGCGCCGGCTCCGAGCGGACCCGCGAGAATGAGTACCGCGGCGATGCGAACGAGCATTCGGCCTGCTGGAAGCGGATTAGCCCGACTCGGGGTCAGGTGTGCAGTGGCGAGGTCTAGAGGTCGAGTAATCCCGAACTGCACGCCTGACCCCCTTTCGCCACCAGCCCGACCGGGGTCAGGTGGGCTCGCAGTGAGACGGTCCCATAAGACCAACCCGCACGCCTGACCCCGTTTCACCACCAGCCCGACTCGGGGTCAGGTGTGCAGTGGCGAGGTCTAGAGGTCGAGTAATCCCGAACTGCACGCCTGACCCCCTTTCACCACTATCGTATTCGACACCGTGGCTACGAACCGAGTCGAAGTCGCGCCGTCCGGCGACCTCGTCGTCCGGGAGAGGGCTCCCGGGCTCGAGCGCGGAAGCTGGGCGCTCTACGACTTCGCAAACACGATCTTCTCGATGAACATCGCGACGCTCTTCTTTCCCGTGTGGATCGTCGTCGAACGCGGCGCCTCGGCGACCGCACTCTCGCTCGCGACGAGCGCCGCCTCGGTCGTCGTGCTCTTCGCGGCTCCCCTCCTCGGCGCGCGGTCCGACTTGTCCCGCCGACGCAAGCCCTGGGTCCTGGGGCTCACGCTCGCATGCGTGGCGGCAACGGCGCTGCTCGGGCCGATCGCGGAATTTCGGCCCGACGCGTCATCGATTCTTCTTCTCCTCGCCGCCTACGCGGTCGCGAACCTCGCGTACCAGCTGGCGCTTCCGTTCTACAACGCGATGATGCCGGAGCTCGTCCCCCCCGCGGAGCACGGCCGGCTCTCCGGACTCGGGACCGCGCTCGGCTACGTCGGTTCCATCGCGGGTGTGCTGCTCGTCACTCCGATCGTCTCGGGGAAGTGGACGTTCGGCGGACCCGCCGGCAGGCAAGCCGCGTTCCTTCCGACGGCGGCTCTCTTTCTTCTCTTCTCGCTCCCGCTCTTCTTCTTTTGCCACGACCACGTTCCGAGGCCGCGCTCCGAACGGCCTCGGGTCCGGTTCCGCGAGATCGCGGCGAAGGTGGTTGAGGCCTTCCGCGAGACGAAGAAGTTCCCGGGCCTGCGGCGACTCCTCCTCGCGTCCTACCTCTACCAGGACGCGCTCGGAACGGCGATCGCGTTCATGGCGATCTACGCGGTCAAAGTCCTGGGGCTCGCGAAGGGAGAGGAGGCGAAGCTCTTCGTCGCGCTGACCGTGCCCGCGGTGATCGGCTCGTACCTCGCCGGAATTGCGAGTGACCGCTTCGGTCCGCGCCGGACGCTCGTCCTGGTCCTCTGGGGCTGGGTCGCGGGGTTGCTCGCGATCGCGCTCGCGCCGACGCTCGGGGCGTTCTGGGCGGGGGGCGCGCTCCTGGGCTTCGTGTTCGGCGGGATCTGGTCCGTCGAGCGCCCGCTGCTTCTCACGCTCGTGCCCGACGCCGAGGCGGGGCGGTTCTTCGGTCTCCTCGTCCTCTCCGCGCGCGCAGCGGCGATCGTCGGGCCGCTCGTGTGGGCGCTCGTCGTGGACTACCTCTTCCGCCCCCTGGGGGAGGGCGTCGCGTACCGTGCCGCGGTCGCGTCGCTCGTCCTCTTCATGCTGGGCGCGATCGCGCTATTGCGGGGCGTGCCGGACATCACGTTGCGTTCTCCACGCTCGACCGCATAAGGTTCTCCCCCGCCGTTTCGGCAAGGGGGACACGATGAACGACACGACGATCGCGCGCGTCGCGCTGGTGGGGCTCGGACCGATCGGGGTCGAGGTCGCCCGAGCCGTCGTCGGACGCCCTGGAATCGAGATCCTCGGCGCCGCCGACCCGGCGCCGGACAAGGCGGGAAAGAGCCTGGGCGAGCTCCTGAAGATGGAGGGGGGAGACGCGCCGTTCCCGATCGCGCCCTCCGCCCGCGAGCTCTACTCGAGGAGCGCCGCCGCGCGCGGCAAACGTGACGTCGTCCTCTTGTGCACCGGGTCGCGCCTCGAGGCGGTCGCTGACCAGATCTCGGAAGCCATCGATGCCGGATTCCACGTCGTCTCGACGTGCGAAGAGCTGTCGTTCCCTGACTTCCGACACGGGGGGCTCGCCCGCTCGCTCGACGCGCGGGCGAAGACGCAGGGCGTCGCGGTGATCGGGACGGGCGTCAACCCGGGCCTCGTCATGGACCGACTTGCGCTCGCCGCCGCGGGAGCGTGCGTCACAGTCGAGAAGGTCACGGTGACCCGCGTCGTGGACGCCGCCAAGCGGCGGGGTCCGTTGCGGGCGAAAGTCGGGGCGGGACTCTCGCGCGAGGAGTTCGAAGCCGGCGTCGCCGCCCGGAAGCTCGGCCACGTCGGCCTCTCGGAGTCGGCGGCGATGATCGCAGTCGGCCTCGGGCTCCCGATCGACGAGATCTCCGAGACGATCCAGCCCGTGCTGGCGTTGCGCGAGACCGAGGGCGTCGCCGAGGGCCGAGTGCTCGGCCTTCACCAGATCGCGCAGGTCCGCGCTGGCGGCGAAGTGAAGGTGGAGCTCGACCTCACGATGGCGGTCGGCTCGGACGCCTTCGACCGCATCGACATCCAGGGCGACCCGCCCGTGAGCCTCACGGTGACGGGGGGTTTTCACGGCGATCGCGCGACGGTCGGGTGCGTCGTCAACGCGATCCCGTTCATCGTCGTATCGCCGCCGGGTGTCCAGACCGTCGTCACGATCCCGCTTTTCGGGCTCCTGCCGCAACGCTGAACGCACCCGCGCCCGCCCGCCGCGTTCTCCTGACGGGCGCCACCGGCTACGTCGGCGGGCGACTGCTCCCGGAGCTCGAGCGCCGGGGTGTCGCCCTCACCTGTCTCGTCCGCCGGCCCGAGGCCCTCGCCGGCCGCGCGGCTGCAACGACGCGGATCGTCGTCGGAGACGTACTCGACCCGGCGGCGCTCGGCCCGGCCCTCGCCGGGATCGATACGGCGTACTACCTCGTCCACTCGCTGGGTGCCGGCGAGGATTTCGCGCGGACGGACCGGGAGGCCGCAACGCTCTTCGGCGCCTCCGCAAAGGCCGGGGGCGTGCGGCGCATCGTCTACGTGGGCGGACTCGGCGACACCGACTCGCCGGATCTGTCCGAGCACCTGAAGAGCCGGCGGCAGACGGGCGACGCGCTGCGCGCCGCCGGGGTCCCGGTCATCGAGTTCCGCGCCTCGATCGTGATCGGTGCCGGCAGCCTCTCCTTCGAGATGATCCGCGCGCTCGTCGAGAGGCTCCCCGTGATGGTTTGCCCTCGCTGGGTTTCCGTCCTCGCGCAGCCCCTCGCGATCGACGACCTCGTCGCGTATCTGCTCGCGGCCCTGGACCTCCCCGACGGGGAGAGCCGGGTGTACGAGATCGGCGGACCGGACCAGGTGTCGTACGGCGACCTGATGCGCGAGTACTCCCGCGAGCGCGGCCTCGCGCGGCTCCTCATCCCGGTGCCGTTTCTCACGCCGCGTCTGTCGAGCCTCTGGCTCGCGCTCGTCACGCCGCTCTACGCCCGGGTCGGACGGACGCTCATCGAAGGGCTGAAGAACCCGACGGTCGTGCGCGACCCGGCCGCGCTCCGGGACTTTTCGATCCGGCCGCGTGGCGTCAAAGCCGCTACCGCCCTCGCGATCGCGGAGGAAACCCGCCGTGCCGCTCGCGCCCGTGCGAAGTCGGAAGGCTTCGTTCTCGAGCGCACGCAAAGGATCACCGCGATGCGGAAGGACGTCTTCGCGTTCTACGCGGACCCCTCGAACCTCGCGCGGCTGACGCCGCCCGGGCTGCGGTTCCGCATCCACGGCGAGGCGCCGCCGCGGCTCGAGACCGGGAGCCGGCTCGAGTATCGGATCCGCTGGCTCTTCCTCCAGCTCCCGTGGGTTACGCGGATCACCCGTTGGGTCCCGGAGTCGGAGTTCGAAGACGTTCAGGAGCGCGGCCCGTACCGCACGTGGATCCACACCCACTTCTTCGAGGAGGACGGGGACAGGGTCATGGTCCGCGACCGGGTCGAGTACTCCCTCCCATTCGGGTCGCTCGGCCGGCTTGCGCATCGCATCCTCGTAAGGCGGCAGCTCGAAGCGATCTTCGACTTCCGGCGCCGGGCGATCGAGGAGATCTTCCCGGATCAATGACCACCGTCATTCACTGGTTCCGCCGGGACCTGCGCGTCGAAGACAACACGGCGCTCGCGCGCGCCGCTCGGGAGGCGGACGGCGTCCTCCCGGTATTCGTCCTCGACGAGCACTACGCCAGCGACCCGAACGTCGGGCCGTCGCGCTTTCGCTTCCTTCGCGAAAGCCTCCAGGATCTCGATCGCTCGCTTACCCGTCTCGGTTCGCGACTCGTCCTCCGCCCCGGGCCGGCGTCTGTGGCTCTTCCCGCGCTCGCTTCCGAAGTGGGCGCGTCCGCGGTGTACGCCAACTTCGAGATCGGCCCGTACCCGGAGCGGCGTGATCGCGAGGCCACGGACGCGCTCGAGGTGATCGGCTCGAAGCTCGTCCTCTTTCCAGACGCGCTGCTCGTCGAGCCCGACGCGATTGCCACGGGTACGGGCGAGCCATACACCGTGTATTCGCCGTACTCCCGGAAGTGGATTGCCGCGGAGAAGCGGCCACCGGCCCCGGGGCCCGAGCGCCTCGGAGCGCCTTCCGTTCGGGGCGTGTCGCTGGAACAGGTGCGCGCGTGGCGTGACCTCCCGCCAGACCCGGAATCGCCGAAGGGGGGTGAGAAGGAGGCGAAGCGGCTACTCGCGGCTTTCGTTTCCGGACCGCTCGAGACCTATGCGATCGACCGCGACTTTCCCGCCCGCGAGGGCTCGTCGCGGCTCTCTCCGCACCTCCACTTCGGGACGGTGTCGCCGCGGACGGTTCTCGCCGCAGTGTCCGTGCGGGAAACCCCGGCGAGTAAGTTCCTTTCGGAGCTCGCATGGCGGGAGTTCTTCCACCATGTCCTCTTCCACTTTCCGGCCGTCGCGGAGGAGAGCTTCCGCCGCGAGTTCCGCGATTTCCCCTGGAGCACGGACGGCGGCGCCTTTGCGGCGTGGCGTGAGGGGCGCACCGGATACCCCTTCGTCGACGCGGGAATGCGGCAGCTCGCGCGCACGCACTGGATGCACAATCGCGCGCGAATGGCAGTGGCGTCCTTTCTCACGAAGGACCTGCACCTCGACTGGCGTCTCGGCGAGAAGTGGTTCGAGCACGAGCTCGCCGACGCGGACGTCGCCAACAACAACGGCGGATGGCAATGGGCCGCGGGAACGGGAGCCGACGCCGCGCCTTACTTTCGGATTCTGAACCCGGTTCTCCAGTCGAAGCGCTTCGACCCGGACGGCGCTTACGTCCGCCGCTTCGTGCCGGAGCTCGCGCGCGTCCCGCGGGAGAAGCTGCACGAGCCCTGGACGATGACGCCGTCGGAACAGCTGGAGGCGGGTTGCCGCGTCGGGGTCGACTACCCTCTGCCGATCGTGGACCACGGGCGGGAAAGAGAGGCGGCGTTGCGGCTGTTCGAGAAGGTGCGGAGGAAGCCGTGAACGAGCCGCTCGCTCCGTTTCTCGAGATACGACCCGAGGGGCTCTACTGCCCCGCGTTCGACGCCTCAGTCGACCCGCCGGAGGCGGTGGCGCGCGCGATCGTCTCGCACGGCCACGGCGACCACGCCGCCGCCGGCCACGGAGAGGTATGGGGAACACCCGAGACGATCGCCGTGTACCGCCGGCGGCACCCGGACTGGACGGGCCGTGCGCGCGAGCTTCGATACGGCGAGCGCGTGGAGAGTGACGGCGTCTCGCTCGAGCTCCATCCGGCCGGGCACGTGCTGGGCTCCGCGCAGGTGTACTTCGAGAGCGAGGGCCGCTCTCTCCTCTTCACGGGCGACTTCAAGCGGCGGGTTTCACGCACCGCCGTTCCCGCGGCGGCGCCGCGGGCGGACGTGCTCGTCACCGAAACGACGTTCGGCCTTCCCGTTTTTCGCTTCCCGCCGCGCGAAGAAGTCGAGGCCCGGCTCGTTGCGGCCTGCCGGGGCGCCATCGACGAGGAGAAGACTCCGGTGCTTCTCGCGTGGGGGTTTGGACGATCCCAGGAGGTCGCCCTCGCGCTGACCGCGGCCGGAATCCCGACGGTCCTCCACGGCTCGGCGTGGAAACTTCTTCCGGAGTATGAGGCCGCCGGCTATGCGTTCCCGTTCTCGCGGGCGTACGAAACCGGTCCCGCAAGACCGGGGGAGGCGCTCATTGTTCCCCCGAACTGCGCTCGGACACCCGTCGTTCGCAAGCTCAAAGCGCGGCGCATCATTTACCTCTCGGGATGGGCGACGCGCGAAGCGTCGCGCGCCGACTACGACGCGGACGTCCTCATACCGATGTCCGACCATGCGGATTTTCCGGAGCTCCTCCAGCACGTCTCGGACGTCGCCCCGAGCCGCGTGGTGACGCACCACGGATATGCGCGCGATTTCGCGCGGATTCTGGTCTCGCGCGGAATCCCCGCGGAGACGCTCATTCCCCGGTCCGAAGGGCCCGCGGAGGCCAACGGCGAAGAGGAAGCGTGACCGGATACCGGGCGCTCGCAGAGACGCTCGACGCGGTCGCGAAGGACCGGGGCAAGCTTTCCAAGATCACCCGCCTCGCTGAGACGATCGAACGGATCGAGGGAGAAGAGCTCGCCGTTGCGGCGCGGCTCCTTTCCGGGAACCCCTTCGCGGAGTGGGAACAGGCCGTGACCTCCGTCGGCTGGTCAACGGTTGCCCGCGCCGCTTCGGACGTCACGGGGTGGGACCTCGAGACGATCGGCGCGTGCGCGACCGCGATCGGGGACCTGGGAGAAGCGGTGGGACTGCTTCTGACCGGCGAGCCGGCCGAGCCGATGACGATCTTCGAAGTCGAATCGAACCTGCGCGAGCTCTCCCGCGAGCGGAAAGCCGCGGGCAAGAAAGCAGCGGTCGCGGCGATGCTCCGCCGGTCGTCGCCCGTCGAGGGGAAGTACCTGCTGAAGACGCTCTCCGGCAGCCTTCGGATCGGCGCGGACATCACGACGGTGGAGGAGGCCATCGCGAAGGCGTTCGGCGCCGACCGGGAAATGGTTGCGCGCGCGCACCGCGACAACGGGGACATCGGCGAGACCGCCGTCGCGGCTCGCGAGCGGAGGCTCGACGAGATTCGGTTTCGTCTCTTCCACCCGGTCGGGTTCATGCTCGCGACCCCCATCGAGCAGGCGGAAGAGGTCGCCGCAGAGCTCCTCGACTTCGCCGTCGAGGACAAATACGACGGCATCCGCGCGCACGCCCACAAGTCGGAGGGACGCGTGGCGCTCTACTCACGCACGCTCGACGACGTCACCGCCCAGTTTCCGGAGGTCGCCTCCGCGCTCGGAAAGCTCCCCGGATCTTTCCTTCTCGACGGCGAGATCCTGGCGTGGCGGGACGGCCGACCGATTTCGTTTTTCCGTTTGCAACGGCGACTGGGAAGGAAAACGCCCTCGCCGGAGCTTCTCGAAGAGATCCCCGTCGCGTTTGTCGCCTATGACTGCCTCGCGCGCGACGAGCGGCCCCTCTTCGAAGAGCCGTGGACCGCCCGTCGAGCCGAGCTCGACGCGCTCGGCGCTCGCGGCGACCTCCTCGTCTCGCCCGTCTTCCGCGCGAGAACCCCGGCCGAGCTCGACGGTCTCTTCAAGGAAGCGCGTGAGCGCGGCAACGAAGGGCTCATGTGCAAGCGCGTGGACTCCACGTACCAGGCGGGAAAGCGCGGTCGTGCCTGGCGGAAGTACAAGAAGGCGCTCGCCACTCTGGACGTCGTCGTCACCGCAGTGCAGCAGGGCAACGGCAAGCGGGCCGGGATGCTGTCGGACTACACCTTCGCCGTGCGCGACGGCGACCGTTTTCTGAATATCGGAAAGGCATACTCGGGCCTGACCGACGAAGAAATCCGGCGCCTGGGAACACAGTTTCAGAAAATTACCGTCGCGAAGTACGGGCCGGTGCGGGCCGTGGAGCCGCAGGTCGTCATCGAGGTCTCTTTCGACTCGATTCAGAAGAGCGCTCGCCACAAGTCCGGATTCGCCCTGCGCTTTCCCCGGATCGTGAGGCTGCGGCCGGACAAGAGGGCGGAAGAGGCGGACACGCTCCAGGCGGTGGTGGAGATGTACGAGCGGCTCGTTCGCGAATGAAATCCGCAGCTGTCACTCCGACAGGTCCGAAGAATGCCTTCCCTGGGCCAGACGGGGACAGACCACGGTTCCAGCCGTGTCCCCGAAGACCCGTCTGTCGAAACCGCGGTCTGTCCCCCAAAGAAAGGCGGCCCCGACTCAAAGGCCGGGGCCGGGAAGGAAGGTAACGCGTGCTGATTCTGAAAACGCGACCGCATCCGACACTATTTCCAACCGCAAGTCGAGAAAGGTCAGCATTTAACGGGGCGGATCGCGGAGAGCGGAGAACTACCTCACGATCTCGAACCGGGCCGGAGGCAG
>CAJDUI010000037.1_pt1 | contig 12630 bp, 10 predicted proteins | sample 7390031 | NCBI WGS metagenome assembly CAJDUI01 (sample SAMEA7055675, study PRJEB34461) | soil metagenome | biome: terrestrial ecosystem; feature: Peninsula; material: soil | place: Antarctica | collected 2016 | reverse complement strand
CCTGAACCTGCGTCAGGCCGACCCGCACGCACGCCTGTCCCGCGGCGGCGAAGCGCCGCGCCGCGTCGGCCGGCGACGCTCCCGGGATGACCCGCTCCAGGAGATCCATCGCGTTGTCCACGAGCACCCCGGAAGGCGTGCCGTCGGTGCGACGCAGGATTCTCCCCCCCTCCGGATCCGGCGTTTCCTTCCCGATACCCGCGGCCGCGAGCGCCCGGGTATTCACCCAGAGCACGTGGCCATCCACGCGCCGCAGAGCGACGGGGCGCGAGGCCTCGACCGCGTCGAGGTCCCGGGCGTCCGGGAAGGACTTGCCCGGCCAGAGGTTCTGATCCCAGCCGCGCCCCTCGATCCAGCTGTCCGCGGGGAGCTTCCGGGCGAGCTCGCCCATCCGCCGCGCCGCTTCCGGGGCGTCCGCCGCCCCGCGGAGGTTCGTGGTCTCGAGTGACTTGCCGAGCCCCAGAAGGTGGCCGTGGGCGTCGGCCCAGCCCGGGAACACGAAAGCCCCGGCAAGGTCCAGTCGCTTCGCGTCGCCNNGGCCCGCGCGCGCTCGGAGACCGCGAGCGTCAGAAGCGCGACGGCAAGACGCAGCACGGGAACGAGTTTAGCGCGCGCGGAGCACGGACCGCCTTCCTCGGATCGCGTCTCACGTCTTACGTCTCACGTCGCACGATCAAGAGCGTCTGATCGTCGTATTGCTGCATGCCCTCAGCGAAGCTTGCAACCGCGCCGAACAGGCGCTCCGAGAGCTTCCGGGCGGGAAGTCGGAGACCGCCGGTGAGCTCGGCTTCGAGCCGCTCGAGCCCGAACTCCTCCTCGTCGGCGTTCGACGCTTCGGTAAAGCCGTCGGTGTAGGCGCAAAGAAGATCTCCCGGCCCGAATGGGACGCTCTCCTCCGTCCACGATCCGTTGGGGATGAGCCCGAGCGGCACTCCCGTCGCCGAGAGCCGTTCGATCCGGCCCGAGGGGCGCGCGAGAAGCGCGGGGTTATGCCCGGCAGAAACGTACCGGAGCAACCCCGCTTGCGGCTCGAGGACTCCGAAGAAGAGGGTCAGGAACTTGTGCGTCGCGGAAAAGCGCTGCAGGTGCTTGTCGATTCGCGAGACGAGCTCCACGATCGTCTCCGAGTCGTCGATCTGGAGGTAGATCGCCGCGTGCACGGTCGAGACGAGCAGCGCCGCCGGGATCCCCTTCCCGGAGACGTCCGCCACGACGAAGCCGAGCCGGCCGCGCGAGAGCGGGAAGAAATCGAAGTAGTCCCCGCCGACCTGGCGGGTCGGGAGCGTCGAGCCAGCGACCTCCAGCCCCGCGATGCGCGGGAGCTCCCGGGGCAGCAGCTGCCGTTGGATCGCGGCGGCGAGCTCGAGTTCCCGCTCGATGCGCTCTCTTTCGAGGGCCTCCCGGTGAAGACGAGTCGTGTCGATCGCCGCCGCAGCCTGATTAGCGAAGAGCGCGAGGAGACGCGCGTCGCCGGCCGTGAAGTCGAGCACGCGTCCGTCGCGGGATTCCTTGTCCGCCACCGCGAGGACGCCGAGACGGCGGCCGGGCATTGCGATCGGTACGACGAGGCACTTCTGGCAGTCCGCAAGCTGCACGCCCGCGGTCGGGACCCGGGCCGCGTCGTTATTGATCGCCGCGTCCCCCGCGGGCAGGTCCCACGTCCGGACCGCTTCGGGAGGAAGAATGTCGCCGCCCACGCTTCTCGAGAGCGGCGGCGCGCCCCTTTCCCCGAATACGAGAAGGGTCCCCTTCCGGGCATCGGTCAATGAGATCGAGCGGTAAAGAACCTCGTCGGCGAGAGCCGAGATGTCGAGCTGTCCGGTGAGCGAGAGGCCGAGGTCGTAAAGGGACTCGAGCTCGAGCAGGCGGGCCTTGATTTCGAACTCCGCGTCCTTGACGAGCCGGGAAAGGCGGTTGGCCGCGAGGACCGCTCCGAAGACGAGCCCGAGTCCGGCGGCGAGCTCGGTCGGGCTTTCGTCGGCCAGACCTTCCAGTGCGAGGCACCCGTGCGTCTCACCCTCCGCCTCGAGAGGGACCCACACCAACCCTCCGTCGGAAACGACCCCCTCGAGAAACCAGTCGGGAGGAGCGAACGCTTCCGTGCCGGGCTCCGAGTCGAAGGCGAGCTGCCAGCGGTTCCGTTCCCGCAGATAGATCGCCGCGCGGCGCGCGCCCGCGATGGCCAGAGCGGCTCCCGCGATCCGCGCGGGCAGGGGCTTTTCGCCCTCGATTCGCAAGGTCGCGAAGGCCTTTGCGAGCCCTTCGACCCCCGCATGCGTGCGGACCGCGGACTCGCTCACGATTCTCGCTTTCCGCGTCCGAAATGCGTCGGCATTCGGCCAGACTCCCGGCGTCAGGCGGAAGCGCCGACGGCCTGGAGGGCCTCCTCTTCGGTCGAGTAGATGGCCGCGTACTGGGCGAGTCCCATGATCCGAAACGTCTTGTCGATCGTGGGAGTCAGCCCGCAGAACGCGAGGACAGCCTTGCGCTCCATCACTTTCTCGAGGACCTCGATCAGAATCGAAATTCCGATCGAGTTGACGATCCGCGTCTTCTGGAGATTGAGTACGAGAGCCCGCGCTCCCTTGTCGAGCTCGACGTAAGCCTCGCGCGCGATCTCTTCCCCCCCCTGGTTGTTGATGTAGCCGTCGGTTGAGAGGACTGCCACTTCACCGCGGCGCTCGACGGAGACCTTGCAGGTTTCGCTCACTTGTACTTCCTCATGAGAATCCGGGTGCCCCAGTCTCCCGACGCGATCTCCACTTCGTCCATCAGGCTCTTGATTATGTGGAGCCCCCACCCGCGCCGTCTCCGCTCCTCGAACGTCTTCTGCGGGCTGGGCGATTCGATCCCCTGGGCGTCGAACCCCCGTCCCTGATCCCGAACCTCGATTTCCAGCCACTCGCCTGAGTTTCCCCCCACGCGAAACGTAATGTGGACCTGCTTGTCCTCCGTTTCGGCGTGCTCGAACGCGTTGATGCACGCTTCGACGAGCGCGAGCTTGATCTCGTCGATCTTGTCCCGAGACATGTCCATGTACTCGCCGAGCGCGTCCGCCTGCGCCGTCGCGACGATTTCCATCTCCGGTGCGACGGGGATCGTCAGCGAAACCTCCGGCGGGCCGGCGGCGGCAGGCTCACTCGGCGCGGGTCCACGCTGCGCCATCAAATCGACTCCCAGCTCGTCGACCAATTCCTCCGGGGTGAGAATACCTTCTTGGACGGAGGCGCGTCGGTACGCGCAGCCCTCGCCCCGAAGGGCTCAGAAGCTCCCGGGCGTTTCATGGGCTGGGAGCTAAAAGCGCAGGAAGAGCTGCAGCGAACGAAGAAGGACGGGGGGGACGCTCCCCGAGGCGAGGAAAGCGACGGCGGCAAGCAGCTCTCCCGCGAACGCGGCCCAGATCAGGGCCGAAACGTCGAAGCGATCCTGGGAGAGTACGGCCGTTTTTCTCATGGCGATGCCGAATACCAATCGCAAGCGGACTGCCATCCCGACTCAATGTGCCGAGCGCCAGATAAACCATTCTCGTAGCTAAGCTTACGGGGTTTCGGACCAATCGGGTTTCAGAGAGAGGAGTGTGTCAATGCGACCCATCTTCCTGAGAAGCGGGCTCATCTGGAGAAGCGATCTGATGATTATGCGAGGCTTACCAAACAGACTGTGTAAATTAGTCTCGATGACTTTTTGTCACAACTTGATGAGCTGGTTCTCACCGCTCCAGGTATTTCTTTCGATAAAGGGTGCGGCGGCTGATACCCAGGAGGCGTGCGGCGCGGCTCTTGTTGCCGCCGGCCAGCTTGAGCACTTTCTGGACGTGCAGCTCTTCGAGGTCCCGCAGGTTGGCGGGAGCGGCCTCTCCGTCGAAAGCCACCCCGCCGGTTCGCCCGCCTCTCGGCAACCACTGCAGGTCCTCCCGGTGGATCACGCCCCCCTGGGATAGAGCCGCTGCCCCTTCGAGCACGTTTTCGAGCTCCCGGATGTTTCCGGGATAGTCGTGGGCGAGCAGCGAGGCGAAAGCATCTCGATCGAGGTGCGGCACCTCGCGGCCGTCGCGGGCGGCGAACCTTTCGAGAAAGTGCCGGACGAGCTTCGGGATGTCTTCGCGCCTCTCACGAAGCGGCGGAAGCGGGATCTCGACAACCCGGAGCCGGTAGTAGAGGTCCTCCCGGAACTCGCCTCGTGCGATCCGCTCGGTCAGGCGGGCGTGGGTCGCGGCCAGCACCCGCACGTCGATCGGGATGCGGCGGCGGCCCCCGACGCGCTCGATTTCCCGCTCCTGCAGAACTCGGAGGAGCTTCGCCTGGAGCGCCACCGGCATATCCCCGATCTCGTCTAAAAACAGCGTGCCGCCGTTGGCCACCTCGAACCGCCCGAGCCGCGGTTCCACGCCGGTCGCGACCCCGCGCTCGATGCCAAAAAGCTCGGACTCGAGAAGTGACTCCGGCAGAGCGGCGCAGTTGATGGGCACGAAAGGCTTGTCCGCGCGGTCGCTCCGCGCATGGATCATCCGGGCGACGAGCTCCTTGCCCGTCCCGCTCTCGCCCGTCAGCAGAACCGAAATCTTCGAAGTCGCGACGCGGCCGACGAGGTCGAGAATTCGCCGGGCGACTGGGGACTCGCCGATAAAGAGCCGACCCGCGGCGGCGCGTCCCGTCTCATCGAGCAGACGCCGGTTCTCTTCCTCCAGGCGCTCGCGCTCGCGGGTGAGGCGCTCCAGGTGCCGTCGGTTTTCGATCGCCATGCCGGAAAGGCCGGCGAGCGACGTCAGGAATCGAGCGTCCCCCTCGTCGAACGAAGCCCGCCCGCCGCGACGCTGCTCCTTGTCCGCGAGAACGAGCGCGCCGACGGGCCGTCCGCCCGCCCGAATCGCCACTCCGATCGCCGCCGAGACGGGAGCGCGGAGAAAGCGGAACCGCTCCCGTGTCAGCGCGTTCTCGGAAAGCAAAATCTCTCGGAGGAAGTCGTCCTCCGCGACGACCCCCTCGGGCTGGCGGCGGGGGAAGCCCACCCGCGCCTCGGCGCGCCTCGCTCCCCCTTCGCCGAAAGTTGCGAGATAGCCGCGGGAAGCGTCGAGCACTCCGACCGCGCGGCCGAGGACGTCTTCGACCAGGGCGTCTTCACTCGGAAGAGAGCCGAGCGAGAGGCCGGCGTCGTAAAGGGTTTCGAGAAGGAGGAGCTTGTGCTGTGTCTCGAATTGCGGGATCGCCCGCTCCATCACTTCGCCGAGGCCAGCACCCGCGCGCGTCGAAGCTGCGCCACGGTCTGCTCCGCCGGCCGCGTGGGTGCCCAGCTCGGATTCCATCGGTGATTCTCCTCCAGCAGTTTTTCCGCGCGGTCGAGCTCGCCCCGCTTCGCGAGAAGCACCGCGAGCTCGGCCCTCGCCTCATAAACCCTCAGGCGATCCTCGAAGCGCTGCCAGCCGTTCGGCGGTGAAACCATTTCCGTGAGGAGCGCCATCGCCTCCTCTTCCTTGCCGAGGGCGAGCTTCGCGCGGGCCATGACCCAGTTCCAGTCGCCCCAGTAAGGCTTGTAGTCCTTCCGCCTCGCCATCTTCTTCAAGTGTTCGTAGACCCTCGGCTTCAGCTCGGTCAAGCGGCGCTCGGCCTCGCCCGGGTTCTCCTCGAGAAGATCCAACATGCCGGTCACGAGAACCCTGGCGAACGGCGTGAAGTCGTTCACCGGGACCTTTTCAAATTTCGGAACCAGGCTGCGGGCCGCGGCGAGGTCGCCGGAGATCGTCGCCACGCGGATCGCGCGATAGAGGTAGGGTGCCCGCTCCGAGTCCGCCGGCGAGACCTCCGCCGCCTTGACGTAATGCTCGAACGCCTTTGCGTACTCACCCTTGCCCTCGTAGGCGACGCCCAGGTGATCGTACGGGGCGAAGAAGTCGGGCTTGATCGAGAGCGCGCGGTTCAGGCTCGCGATGGCCTCGTCGTAGCGGCCGGAGTAGGCCTGGATCTCCCCGATGCTGTCGTGCGGGTTCGCCTGTTCGGGCGCCATGAACTGGTACTTCTTCAGGTTCTCCATCGCTCGGTCGTATTCGCCCCGGTAGCCGTAGTAGTAGCCGATCATGTTGTAAGCATCCGCGCTGTTCGGGTCGGCCTCGAGAAGCTTCGTGAAAACCCGGACCGCCTCCTCCATGCGCCCCTTCGACATCTCGTACATCGCCACCGTCGTCGTCGCGCGGAAGTCGTCCGGGTAACGCGCCAATATCCCGCGCGCAATCTTCAGCCGCTCGTCCGGACCCTTTTCGAGGCCGGCAAGGTGGAGGTCGACGTGGAGTTGCTCCCGGTCGGAGAGCCGGCTCTTCAACCGGGCGGCGCGCCGGACGAGCGACAGGGCCTGTTCTTTCTCGGAAAGCCGGGCGAGTCCGAGCATGGCGAGCGCGAAGTCCGGGTCGAGCTCGAGGGCTCGGGCGAAGCCCAGGCGGGCCTCTTTGAAGTAGAAACGCCGCTCGTTCTCGATCGCTTCGCGGTACGTCCGGAGGGCCGGGTCGGAGCTGGTCGAGATGTCCCGCCGGTTGGAGAGATACAGCGCCGCCGCCACACCCGCGAGAGCGAGGAGGAGGAAGGCGAACAGAGAGACGGCACGCCGCTTCGTCATCGCACACCGATGATACGGCGCGGCCGGCTCAGGGTTTCGCCCCGGGAGGTCCTCTGCCGCGCCAAAAACCTCAACTGCTTCATGGATTTGCCACTTTTCGGGGACCAGGTCCGCGGGACGGGGGATCAAGGCCCCGGGAAGGCTTTCCGACTCCTGCCCCTCGCCCGGTCCCGGTCATTCCACTCTCATGAACAAGAAGGTCATGTCGTCGTATTGCTCCGCCCCACCGACGTAGGTTCGGATGTCGGCAAGGAGCCCGCGCGCAATTTCCTCCAGGGGAGCATCCTTCCAAAGGGTAAGGGACTCCATCAGGCGCTCCTCGCCGTAGGGGTTCATCTCGGTGTCCATGGCCTCCGTGAACCCGTCCGTGTAAAAGAAAATCAGGTCCCCGCTTTTTAGAAACATCTCCCGGGTGTCGTAGGCCACCTCCTTGAACGCTCCGAGCGGAAGGCGCTGCTCCGGGGGTTCGAGGAAGCTCGGTGCGCCGTCCCCCGAGCGGAGGATCATCGGCAGCGGCTGCCCCCCGATGGCGTACCGGAGACTCATCGCGTCCGCGTCGAGAAGGAAATACCCCAGCGAGACGAACATCCGCCGCTTGATCGCATAGATGCGCCGATTCGACTCCTGGAATAGCCGCCCCGGATCGCGAGTGGTGAGCGCCCGCGAATAAACGATCTCTTTCGCGGCAACCATCAGGAGCGAGGCCGGCACGGACTTGCCGGAGACGTCGCCGATGACCACCCCGAGCCTGCGGTCGTCGAATGAGATGAAGTCGTAGAAGTCTCCGCCGACGACCTTGGCCGGCAGGCTTCCGCCAAGGAACGAAAAGCCCGCGAGCGACGGCAGCGAACGCGGCAGAAGGCTCGTCTGGATGTCCCGCGCGATCTCGAGGTCGCGCTTCAGCTCCGCCTGGCGAGTCATCTCATCGTGAAGGATTGCCGTCTCGATCGCGAGCGCCGACTGATTGGCGAGGGTCGAGAGCAGAGTCAGATCATCGCGGTCGAACCGCTCGCCAGAAAGCTTTTCTTTCAGAGCAAGGATGCCCATCAGGCGCTCGCGATAAGCGAGCGGAACGAGAAGGTGAAAACCCTCGGCGATGACCCGGTCGAGAAACTGAACGCTCTCCGCGTCCGAGACCCGATCACGGTATTCCTCCGGCGGGGCCGGCTTGCCTTCGTCCCGCAGGAGCTTGCGCACCGGAGCCTTCGGAGAGAGACGGTCTTCGCGCCTCCCCCGCCGTTCCAGCCAGCCCTGGTCGTCCCGCAGCCACACCGACGACTTCTCTAGCCGCATCGTCGCGGCGACCCGGCCCGTCAGGAAGTCTGCGATTCGGCCCAGGTCGAGCTCTCCCGTAATCGCTTCGCTCATATCCAGAAGCGCCTTCTGGTAGTCGAACTTCTCGCGAAAGAAGATCTTGTCGAGGGGCGTTTGAAGCCGACGCCGGAGGACCTCGAAGAGCGAGATGCCCACGAGGAAGAACCCGAAGTTGAAGAGCGGCGAAGACGCGAGCTCGGACTCGGAGAACAGGGCGTTCGCCATGGCGACGGCGAGCGCATACAGGCCGAGCAGGATCGCGGTCGTCCCCGCGTAGAGAAACGTCCGTCGCACGATCACGCGGACGTTCAGCATCTGGAACCGCACGATGGCGTAGGCGAACGTGACCGGAATGAAGATCATCGGAACGATCCCGTAGAAGACGTAGTCCTCGATCTGGAACGCCGACGGAAGGACGATCCCGAAGAGCACGAACGGAGCGGTCCCGAGGATCGTGCCGATGAAGACGTGAAAGGCCTGCCTTCGCTCCCGCGCGTCCGGCAGCGTGAACGCGGAGTGGGCGAGGGCGATCAGGCCGAGGACGAGGTAGTCGCCGAGGAGGATCCACGAAGAGAGGGGCGCTCCGGAGAGAATCGCGACTCGCTCCCCGCGCAGCTGGCGCATGACGTCGTAGAGAAAGACGACGGGAGGAATCGAGTAGAGAAGATAGAAGAGCCCGGGACTGGCGGACAGAAAGTCCTGGAGATTCTGCTTCCAGCGCGGAGGGGGCGCCCCCGTCCACTCGTCGGGCCGGGCAAACGTGAACTCCTTCGGCCGCGGGAAGATGAGGAAAAAGTGGAGAAACACCGCCGGAAGAAGAAAAAGACTCACCGTCCCGGTGTTCTGCACGAACAGGTCGATCCACCAATACGAGGCCGGGCGCAGCCGGCAGACGAAGAAAAGCAGGAAGAGGACGCAGAGCAGGAAGAAGATCCGCGCGGCGCGGTCTTCCGGACGCCGGTTGAAGACGAAGAGCCCGATCAGGAAAAAGAGGAACCCGAGCGTGGCGGCGTAGAGGTAGGTCGTTCCGCCCAGCCGCTCCGAGGAGAGACGAAGAGGGACGGTGGGAAGGCTGCTCGTGGGTTCCCCCCCGCAGCGGCTGCGGCGGTAGAGGTAAGGAACGACCTCTCCGATCGTGTGCTTGCGCAGCTCCGCCGAGGCATCGGAGCTCGACCCGACCATGCGCCTGCCGATGCCGAGAACGCAGTCTCCCGCGCGAATCCCGGCGACGTCGGCCGGCCCCCCGGGCACGACGGCCCGCACCGCGATCCCGCCGCGGGTGTACGGCACCGGGACAATCCCGTCGTACGGGCGCGCGGAGAACATGTCCGCGATCGAAGCGATCGCGAGGGCGAGCCCGGCGAAACCGATCGCCAGGTAGAGCGTTCGGCCGGACCGCTCGGCAGATCTCTTCATCTCACCCTTCCACTCAGAAGGGGGCAATGTTAGCCGAGGGGTAAGGATGAGGCCGGATTCTCGGGTCCGAGATCCGGGTTCTGGCTCACAGCTGATAGCTTCTTCAAATGCCGTTCATCACCTTCGAAGGGGTCGAAGGCTCTGGTAAGTCAACGCAACTGAGGCTGGCGGCGGCGCGCCTTCGCGCGCGGCGCCGTCCCGTGCTTGCGACACGGGAGCCGGGCGGCACCCGGATCGGTCGGATTCTGAGAGCCGCGCTCCTCCCGAGCGCCCATCGGGAGCTCGACTCCGTCGCGGAGTGGCTTCTCTTCGAGGCGGACCGCCGACAGCACGTCGTCGAAGTGTTGAGGCCGGCGCTCGAAGCGGGACGCTTCGTACTGTGCGACCGGTTCTCCGACGCGACCGAAGCCTACCAGCAGGTCGGCCGCCGGCTCGACGCCCGACTCGTGCGGCGGGTCGACGCGCTTGCGCGTGGAGGGCTCGTGCCCGACCTCACGCTTCTGTTCGACCTCGATCCGGGAGCGGGGCTCGAGCGCGCGAACCGACGGGGCGGAGGGAGCTTCGGACGTTTCGAGAGAACCGACCTCGAGTTCCACGAGAAAGTCCGGCACGCGTACCTCGCCATCGCGCACCGGGAACCCGAACGCGTGACGGTCCTCGACGCGAGTCAACCGGTCGAAAAACTCTTCCGCGACACGTGGAAGGCGCTCCGGGAGCGTTTGCCCGTTTGACGAGCCCTTTGAGCTCTCCCCTGATCGAGAGGCTTGCTGCGCGTCCGGAGACGTTTCCCGGGGCCCTCCTGCTCTACGGCTCCACGGAAGCGTCGCTCGAAGATGCGTCGATTCTCCTCGCCGCGTCTCTGCTCTGTCCCGGCGACGATCCGGAGCGTCGGTGCGAGTCGTGCCGAAGGGTGTTTCACGCTTTCCATCCCGACCTGCTGAGGGTCGAGCCCGACGGGGTGCAGATCCGCGTCGACCGGGTACGGGAGGCCATCACTTTTGGAATGGGGAGACCTTACGAGAGCTCGCGCCGGGTCGTGCGGATTACGCGCGCGGAACTCGCCGGCGTCGAAGCGGCCAATGCACTCCTGAAATCGCTCGAGGAGCCGGGAGCCGGCCTGCACTGGATCCTCACGACGACACGGCCGGAGTCCCTTCTGGCGACGGTCCGGTCGCGCTGTCTATCGGTCGCGGTCGCCTCTCCCTCGCGTGATGAGCGGGTCGCCCTCTGGCGGTCGCGCGGTTTCGATCCGGACGAGGCGGCGGACCTCACCCTCTTCGCCACCGAAATCGAGGACGGGGCAAGGGAGCGGCTGGAAGACATGCGCAGATTTCGCTCCGATTCAATCGAGGCGCTCCAGGTCGGCCTGGAGAGCCGGAAGCTCGCTCCCCTCCTTCTTCTGGCGGAGCGACTCGGTCACGCCGAGGATGAAGAGATCGCGCTCTTCGGCGGGCTCTTGGCGGACGGTGCGCTTCTCGCGTCAGGAATTCCGGCCGAGCTCATCCGGCACCGCGCGGTCGCCGGACCCCTGCGGGAGATCGGAGTGCTCGCGGGCCGAGCGCCGCTCGCGCGGGCAGTCCTGGCTACGGCAGACGTTCCAGCCGACAGCCGCCGCGGAAACCGGCGACTGCACTTCGAGAAGGCTCTGCTCGAGCTGTGGCAGGCGCTAAGCCCTGAGCGGTAAGGTCCCGTTTCCCTTCGCAAGCCGGAGCCCTCCGGACGCGGAGAAACCCCCCTACAGGGGGTCGAAGGAACACCGGGGAGGCGCTCCGATCCCGACGGGATCGGAAGGATTCGGGAAGAGTGCGGACCTGGGAGCTACCGAAACTGGCAGAAGGTGGGGTCAACCACCATGACAGACGCCGCCGGGTTCTTCACGCCTCCCCTTCATTCCTTCGATGTCGAAGAGTATAGACCAAAGGAGGGGAAGGACCACGAGGAGTTGCGAAAAAACGTCGCCCCCGGATCGGGGGCGACGTTTTCGATTGCCTTCTCCGCGTCTTCCGTTTACTTCTCCAGGCTGATCTCGACCCGCTCCGTCTCGCCCCGGGACACATTCACCTCGACCCGCCGATCTCGAAACCCGGGGCGGGACACGACGACGCTATGCCGCCCCGCCGAGACGGAGATGCCGTCGGACTCGAGGGATTCCGCGGTTCCCATGAACCGGTCGTCGACATAGACCGCGGCATCCGAGGGCGCGATGTCCAGGCGAAGGCGCGCCTCGCCGCGCGTCGGACCCGTCCGCCCCCGCCAGTCCTCACGCGTCCGCGGCTCTTGAACCCGGTCCCGGTCGCCCTCACGGCCCCGCTCCACCCGGACGTCGCCGTCCGGTTCCTCGGCGTACCGCTCGGTCCTTTCCGAGTCGTCCCGGTGGCGCGGCCGCTCGCGGTACCGGCGGTCCCCGCCGTAGATCTCATCCTCATCGGTAACGTGCTCGGCGACGTCCCGGCGCTTTCCCCAGAACCTCCGCACCTCGCCGCTCGGCTCGGGTGAGTCATAACTGCCGTAACGCGCCGCGCCGGGAATCTTCGGGAGCCGCTCGCCCACGTCGAGCTTCACGCCGGGCCGCGCCTCTACGGAAATCGTGCGGGACTCATACCCCTCCAGACGGAACTCAAGCCGGTAACGGCCCGTGCGGAGGTACAGGTAGTCGGGGTATCCGTCGAAGTCATCGGCGGTTCCGACATACTGCCCATCGAGATAGACGCGAGCGCTTTCCGGTGACACGTCGGTATCCACGACCGCCCAGTTGCGCGAGGGGGCGCGGCCGTAACCGTACCCGTAACCGTTCCCGTACCCATATCCGTATCCGTAACCGCCGTAGGGATGATACGAGCCGTACCAGTACGGGGAGTAACCCCAGCCCCAGCCGAAGTGAGACCGGTACCGATGGTAACGGTGCGGTCGGCGGTGAGCCGTGCGAGCGACGCCCGACTGCGCGGCGGTCTCCGCCGCCTGGGCAACCGGTTGAGCGGCGAGCGCCGCGAGAGCGAATGCCAGTGTCAGCCTTTTCATGAACGAAAGCCTCCGGAAAAAATATGAGCAAACCGGACGCCACCGGGGAGCGTGGCCGGACGGTGAACAAGTCCCTACGCGTCAGCGAGATCGGGTGACGCGCTCCGGCGCCCCGGGCGGAGCGCTGACCTCTCTGAAGGCCAGTACGTCATCGGTAGATACCGGCGGGTCGGTCGGACCCGTTCGCTCCTTTTCGACCAGCGGCTCGGCAGGTGCGCTCGTGGCCGTCCATCCAAGCGACGCAAGGCTCCGTGCAAGTCCGCGGAGGTAGTCGTCTCG
>CAJDUI010000053.1_pt1 | contig 12688 bp, 12 predicted proteins | sample 7390031 | NCBI WGS metagenome assembly CAJDUI01 (sample SAMEA7055675, study PRJEB34461) | soil metagenome | biome: terrestrial ecosystem; feature: Peninsula; material: soil | place: Antarctica | collected 2016 | reverse complement strand
CACCTCTTCGCGGCCCATACCCCGCCGAAGCTCGACTGCGTCACCGACGCGGACTTCACGCGTTACCGCCGTGTCGTCGAGACCTACTACGCCGTCGTCGATCGGATCCTCGGCCAGTGGATGCGCCGTGCTGCCGAGGACAACGCCACGCTCCTCGTCCACTCGGACCACGGGTTCAAGTGGGGAGCGGACCGGCCGTGCGGGTTCGGCGCGGCAAACTGGGCGACCGCCGCGTTCTGGCACCGGCCCAACGGGGTGATAGCGGTATGGGGTCTGATCCCCGAAGGGGGTCAGACCCCTTCCCGTGCCGGTATCCTCGACATCGGCCCGACGGTTCTCGCCCTCCTTGGACTCCCCGCGGACCCGAAGATGCCCGGCCGGGCAATCACTCAGGCGTTACGGGACCGACCGGCTCCTTCCGGCTCGCTCGCCCCGGTCACGGTGCGCCGCGTCGCCTCGGAAGCCGTCACCGCAGAGAAGGCGGACGAGTACGTGGGCAAGCTGATCGCGCTCGGCTACCTTTCGCCCTCGGAGACGCGGGCGCTCGCACCTTCGGGAGGCGACCGTCCTGGAATGACCGAGGGCGCGTGGAACAACCTCGGGGTGTACTTGCGCGACACGCGCCGCGACCTGCCCGCCGCGCGCACCGCGTTCGAGAGGTCTCTCGCGCTCGCGCCCGACTACTACGCGGCGCTCTTCAACATGGCCGTCCTCGAGCGCGGTCGCGGTGACACGAAGTCGGCGCTCTCGTGGTTCTTCCGGTCGGTCGTGGCTGCGGGAGGGGACCCGGCGCCGGCGGTCGTCGGCTGGGCGCGCGACTACGAGAGAGCGGGAGACTCGCGCGGCGCGCAGGCGCTTCTCGAGAAGGCGTTGCACTCGTATCCTGGCAACGAGGAGATCGCGCGCATGGCTGCCTTGGTGCGACACCGTGCACAGGACTGCCGCGCCGGGCTCGATGCCCTCTCCCGGTTTGAGGCGACGACGACGAGTCCGAGCACGTTGAACGTGCTGGCGCTCCTTCAGACGTGCCTCGGGAACCGCGCGGAAGTCGTAAGGCTCCTCCGCCGCTCGCTGGAGTTGAAGCTGGATCAACCGGACGTGGCGCGGTCGCTCGAGAGCGCTGCCGGCTCGTAGCTAAAAAAAAAGCCGGGCAAACGCCCGGCTCTTCCTCGAAGCGAAAGACCTTCTCTCTAGAACGTCACCCCGGCAACCAGAGTGAATCGCCGCGGCGCCGCATAGGACGTCGGTTTACCGAAATTCGGGTTCGCGGTGGTGTTCGAAGGGCCGTCGTACAACACCTGGTCCACCGTCAAGGCGGGCTGTGAGTCGAAGACGTTTCCGATCCGCACACCGGCCGTTATCTCCACCGGCCGGAGCGGGATTGTCTGGGTGATCTGGAGGTCGAGGTTCGTCCAGGATCCGAGTCGCCGGCTGCCCGCCGGTTCGGCATACTCGAGCGGCACTTGGTTGACCGCGTCGAACTTCCGCGCCTCCCACGGCCTTCCGCTCTGATACCGAAGGTAAGCGCCCACGGTCGTGTTGGTCGGGAGCTCGTAGCTCGCGAATAGCTTCGCGACGTGCTTCCGATCGCCGATCAGGATGCCTGTGCGGAAGTCGTCTTCTACGTAGAGGCCCGGCCCGTCCTCGATGTAGGAAGAACTGTAGAAAACCGCCGTGCCGATGTCGAGGTCCCAGTTCCCTTCGAGCCGGGAAAGCGCATAGGACACGTCGAGGGTCCACTTGTCGCTGTACGCCTTTCGGATTTCGACCGTCGCCGCGCGGTACCTGCGGTAGGCCGGGATGTTGCCGTAGCGGAAGCCGGAAGCCGTCGTGCGGTTGACGCCCGGGAAGTCCTCGATGATGTCGTCGATCTTGCGATACATGCCCCATACCTCGGCCGCCCATCCCCCGCCCAGGGGCCGGGCGTACCCCGCGATGACCTCGTCCGTCTTGGTCGGGTCGATGTTCTCGAGGACCCTCTTGCCGGTCTGGTTGGCGCGGATGACTGTAGTGATGGGCGCGCCCGTTGTCCGATCGAAATACGTGTCGACCCGCACGGGCCGGATGGGCGCCGCCGACCGGGATAACGACTGGTTGTCCATGTTGGAGTAGCGGGCGACGTTGGCGTACGCCTTGTCGTGGACCTGCGGACTGACCTCGTAGACGATTCCCACGCGTGGCTGGATCTGATCGTCGAAGTCGAACGTCACAGTGTCGAGGTAGGTACAGGCAGGCGCGCCGTCGGGCGCGTCGGCGCACGTCGGGACGCTCGCGTTGGGGATCGTGAAGTCCCCACGCAGGATCGTGAACCGGTTGCCGTCGTTCGGGATGAACTCGTCCCGGTTGAAGAGCACGCCCAGGTTCAACGGACGCCGGCCCACAGTTTGAAGACGTGCTGGCGATGATCGAGCCCCAACCGTTCGCGCGGCGAAACAGCTCCTCCCGGTTCTCGCTGTAGGTCGCGCCGAAGCGGATGTCGTGCGTCGCCCCGACGAAGTTCGCCAGGACCGAGCTCGTCAGCCGGAACTCGTCGCGAATGAAGTCCTGGTTGTTTACGGCGGTGTCGCTGGCGCCGAGGACCTGGCTCACGTCCCCGGCCGGCGCGTAGATGAAGTTCGCGCCGCCGGTGATCGACGTGGTGAAGAGGCCCGAGAGGTACGGCGCCGCCGCGTTGAAGGGAGGCTGATACCCGAGGTCGACGACCGGCTCGATGGAGTTGTTGTCTTCGTTATGGTTGTACTTGGCGTCGAGGCTCCACGTCGGCGTGATGGTCCAGAGGGCCGAAACGACGCCGACGTGGTCGGTGGTGAAGCCGTTCTGCGCGACGCTCGCCTGCGATCTCGTGCCGATGCCGGAGTTCGTGCTCTCGACGTCGCGGTAGCGGTACGAGGCGTCGATGAGAACGCTCGAGATCGGGTTCGCCGTCAGCTTGATGAAATACTCGTCGGTGTCCGTCTTGGCGTCCGGAAGGCTGTTCTCCACCGGATGCCCGGGTGAGGACCCGAACTGGTTCACGCGGTCCTGCTCGCTCACCCGGAAAAGGTTCGCCGAGCCGTAGAAGAACAGGTGGTCGCGCCAGAGCGGACCTCCGACCTGAATGCCCGGACGGAACCGCTCGAACTTGCTGCGCTGGATGGTGGGGTCCGTCGAATCCGCCGTCCACTCGACCGGCGAATACTCGACGGAAGCGCCGCCGTGTAAGGTATTCGATCCGGACTTCGTAATTGCGTTCACGACAAAGCCGCCCGTGCGCCCGAACTCGGCGGAGACGCCGCCGCGGGTGATGTTGACCTCCTGGATGTCCACGCCGGTGAAGTTCTGAAAGAGATCGCCGAAGAACGGGTTCGTGACGTTGACGCCGTCGTAGAGGAAAGTGTTGTCCTGGCGGCCGCCGCCGGCGTTGGGCGCGGTCGAATTGTTTTCCGCGACGCCGGGCGCGAGCTGAAACGTGGCCGAGTAGCTCCCCCCGATCGGCAGCTTTTGAAGCGTCTCGCTCGTCGTGACCTGCGAGATATCGGACGACTTGGTGTCCACGAGGGGTGTCGCCGCGCTGACTTCGACCGCGGCAGTCGCCGTCGCGCGGAGGATCGGCCGGACTTCCGTCTCCTTGCCGAGAGAGACGACCGCGTTCTGTTCGTAGGACCCGAGGCTCTGTAAGTCCGCTTTCACGAGGTACTCGCCAGGGATCAGGCCGCCGAACTGAAACGATCCGTCGGAAAGCGTCGTCATGGACCTTCCCAGAGGCAGCTTGTCTCCGGAGATCGTGACGGTGACGCCGGGGAGCGGATCACCCTCCGGGTTCCTCACGACTCCCGAGACGGACCCGCTCGTCTGGGCGAGAGCGAGGGGTGCCGCAACGAGTGCTACGAGAACGAGCGCGGCGAGCAGGCGGCGAAAACGCATGAAACTCTCCTCCTTAAAGGAATGCGCGGACGCACTTCCGCGCGAAGGAAACTCGCGTTCGAAGGTCGAACGTCGTTATTGGGAGCATGGAATCTGAGGTGGGATTCTACTCCCGCTCGCCGCGAACGAGGTCCTCGAAAGTTTCGCGCCGGCGCACGACCCGGAAACCGCCGCCCTCCACCCACACCTCGGCCGGGCGGCCGCGAAAGTTGTAGTTGGACGCCATCGCGAATCCGTACGCGCCGACGTCGCGGATCGCGAGGAGATCGCCCTCCTCCGCCCTTGATACCTTCGCGTCTCGGAGAAAGAAGTCGCTCGACTCGCAGATCGGTCCGACGACGTCCGCGGTGACCGGCGCGCCGCCGATCCGGAAGTCCGGAACCGGTTCAATCGAATGGATTGCCCCGTACAGCGCCGGCCTCAGGAGGTCGTTCATGCCCGCGTCCGTGACGACGAAGACCTTGCCCGCGTTCTCCTTGAGGTAGAGGACTTCGGTCAGGAGGACGCCTGCGGGCCCGATGATTGCGCGCCCCGGCTCGATCAGGATCTTGAACGGCAGTCCCGTCAGGTGCGGAAGGACCGCCGCCGCATAGCGCTCGGGCGTCAGAGAAGCCTCGCCTCCAATGCCCATTCCTCCGCCGACGTCGACCTGCTCGATCGGATGGCCGTCCTCGACGAGCGAGGTCGCGAGCGCCGCGAGCTCCCTCGCCGACTGCGCGAGAGGCTCGGGATCGAGGATCTGGCTGCCGATGTGCGCCTGGACTCCGACGAAAGTCGTATTCGCGAACCGGCCGGCGCCTCGGAAGAGGTCGCGGGCCTTCCCGATGTCGATCCCGAACTTGTTGTGCTTCCGGCCGGTCGAGATGTAGGGGTGCGAACCGGCGTCGATGTCGGGATTGACCCGGAGGGCCACCCGCGCCTTCTTCCCGCGCCGCCCCGCCTCCGCGTCGATCTTCTCGATCTCGCGCTCCGACTCCGCGTTGAAGGCGAGGACCCCCGCTTCGACGCCGGCGGCGATCTCCGCGATCGTCTTGCCGACCCCGGAGAAGACGACGCGGTCCGCGGGAAAGCCGCTCTCGAGGACCGCCCGAAGCTCCCCGCCCGAGACGACGTCCGCTCCCGCACCGAGCGCCGCGAGCTTCCGCAGGACGGTCAGGTTCGAGTTCGCCTTCGCCGCGTAGCAGACGAGGTGCGAGACCGGTACCAGCGCCGCGTCGAATCGGCGGAAGCTCTCCTCGATGAGCGCCGCACTGTAGACGTAGACCGGCGTTCCGACCGCCCGCGCGATCGCGGAGAGCGCGACTCCGTCGCACGTGAGCTCGCCGTTCTGGCGGAGGAACCCGGTCTCGCTCATCGTCTGCGGTTTCCCCGCTTCGCCTTTTCTGTGAGGAGCTTCTCGACTTCTTCGGCGTCGGCGAGGTCGCGAGTTCGACCGACCGCTCTCTTGTTTCGAATGAAGTCCCGCTCCGCCAGGAGGCAGATCGGGAGTCCTCCGTAGTGCGCCTGGCGGCGGTTCTTCCATGCCGTCGCGAATGTGACCTCTGTCAAAGACGTCAGAATGTCGATCCGACTCGGCACGATCCCGATTTGAAAGATCGTTCCCGGCGTCCAGAAATCCACAGTCGAAATTCCTTGGAGAGGCGCGCCGAAGCTTGCCAGCGCCCCGAAGACGCGCTCGGCGTTCCTCCGGGTGGGCTCGACCCACAGATCGAGGTCGCCCGTGGTTCTCGGCCGGCCGTAGTAGCTAAGAACGTGGGCGCCGACGACGAGGTATCGGACTCGCCCCGCGTTGAATTCGGACAACAGATCGAAGAAGTGCGGGTTCTGCTGCATCTTGATTGGTCAGCCCGTACGCCTCTCGCGAGAGCCGCCAGGTTTCGGCGAATCGCGCCTCAGCTCCCTGTCGCTGCCAGAACGCGACGTCCCGGAGGAAGTCGTCATCGTCGAGTGTCGTCAGCCGGACTGTAATTTCCTTCTTCTCAGCCACTTAGGTGATTGTATCGCACCGCTCTACCCGACGACAGCCTCGAAGATCTCTTCGAGCGTCATCGGCAGAACGACCGCGTCGTTCACGCCCTCCATCACGCGGAAAGTCTCAAATGCCGCCTCGTCGAAGTTCGACACGACCGCGTCGACGCCCCACCCCCGGACCTTCACCCGCACGGCCTCGAAGGCGTCGAGCTCGTTACCGTATTCGGCGCGCGCCTCGGTCATCTCGTTGACGTATCGGATGCGGCGGAACCGGGCGGCGAGCGACCCGACGTCCTCTTCCCGCAGGAGCCGCCCCTCTTTCAGGAACCCGACGCGGTCGGCAACGGAAGCGAGGGGCGCGTGCGAGGTGACGAGAATGGCCGTCACGCCCGTAGGGATTTCCCCCTCATCCTTGCCTTCGCGGACGACGAGCTCGGGCGCGGCACCTCCGGCCGCGTCGTACACCTCGTCCGAGGGGACGTGGCGAACCCTCTTTCGGAGCGCCCACCGATTGCGCCGCGGGTCGACGCCGAAAACACGGACGCTGCCCCCCTGGGGTCTCAACCGTCCGAGCAGGCATCGCACGATCGCCCGCTTTCCCGAGCCCTCGCGGCCGACGAGCGCGTACGCCGAGCCTGTCGCGACCGAGAACGAGACGTCGATGCAGGGCGGGATCGTCCGGTCGCCCGCCGTGACGTGGCCGAAGGCGACCGCCGGCTCGTCGTTCAGAGGAGAACGGTAACCGTCACGCCCGGCTCGACACCTGGAAGGACGGACGCCCGAGAAGAAATCCCTGCCCGTATTCGATGCCAAGCGAGAGGAGGGTGTCTTTTTCCTCGGCCCTCTCGATCCCCTCGGCGACGACCGTCGCGTCGATCCGCCGGCCGATCGAGGCGAGGCTCGTGATGATCTCGCGCTTGATCGGGTCGTCCTCGAGGCGGCGTACGAGCGAGTCGGCGACCTTGATGTAGTCGGGCTTCAGCTGCAGGATTGCCTCGAGCCCGGAATAGCCGGACCCCGCGTCGTCGATCGCGATCTTCAGCCCCGCCCCCCGTACGGTCGAGAGGATCCCCCCGAAAGAGGAGTAGTCCACCATCTCCTTTTCCGATATCTCGATGACGACGTCGGGGTGACTCCGGTTGATGCTGGCGAGGTTGCGCTCGTCCAGGAACACGGGATGGCAGAGGAGGCTTGGCGAGGCGTTGACGAAAAGGCGGCGGGACGCGACCCCCCTCGGCAGGGAGCCGAAGATTGTCTCGAGGCAGAGCGTCTCGAGCTCAACCTCCATGCCGTTCTCGCGCGCGACCGCGAACAGGACGTTTGGCGCCTCGAGCGGCGTCCCCTGCGGCCCCCGGATGAGCGCTTCCCAGCCGATCACGACGCCGTCGGAAAGGTGGCGAAGCGGCTGAAACGCAGCACGCAGCTGCTTCTGCCCGAGCACGCGCTTGAGCGACGAGCAGAGGTCGAGCTTCTCCCGCGTCTGTCGCTGGCTCACGATCTTCACCGCCTCCGCGATCTGGCGCACGAGGTGTCTCGAGGAACGGACCTGCGCGTTGTCGGAACTCGTGCAGCTGGAAGCGTGCACCGTCATCAGATCCACCGCGGTGCCGCCGAACGCCGTTCTCAGGCGCTTCGTCGCGTTGGACTGGAGTCGCTCCGCTTCGTTCTCGAGGACCGGGCCTGTACGGGCGCGTCCTGGCGGCGCCAGGGAGTACAGGACGTAGAAGCCGTCCGCACCCGAGTATCGAATTGAAAAGACCTGAGGCGCGAGCCTCGAGGCGGCGACGTCCTCCCGGATCCCGTTGGCCACCACGACGAGCACGCGGTCGTACAGCTCCCACCCATACAGCTCTTCGAAGCCAAAGAACTTTCCGATCTGAAGGTAAATGACGCCCATGTGCGCGATCCGCTCGTGCGCGTGCTGCGGGTCGTCGAAGGGATGGATCGGCAGTCCCGTGACCCCGTCGTAGATGACGCGGTCGCGGCGCAGCCGCGAGATCTCGTAGCTCGGCGAGTCCGACCCGGGCGGCGGCGTAGATCGCATGAGGCGCATCGGCGCCGCCGGTCGTCGTGGCTTCATCGTCCCTCCCTCCTGGAACGTGGCTTCAACAGCGACCGCACCTTCCGTCGCAGATCGTCCGCGCCGAAAGGTTTCGCGAGGTAGTCCGAGCCGCCCACCTGCATTGCGGTGATTCGGTCTCGCACGTCCTGGCGGCCCGTCAGAAAGAGCACCGGCACCGAGCGAGTGACGGACTGGCGGCGCAGGAGGGAGCAGAACTCCCAGCCGCTCATTCCGGGCATGTTGACGTCGAGGATCACGAGGTCGGGCGCAGCTCGGAGGAGATCCGGCAGCGCGCTCTGCGCGTCGCCCGGAGTCTGAACATCGTAGCCCTCCACAGCGAGAAGGTCGCGGACGGCTTCGCCGACCGTCGGCTCGTCGTCGACAACAACGATGCGCTTCATCGCTTGTAGAACGGCAGGAGGATCGTCACCTCCGAGCCGTACCCTGCCTCGGACGAGAGGCTGATCTTTCCCCCGTTCGCCTCCAGGATCTCTTTCGTCAACGCGAGGCCGAGCCCCTTCCCGCGGGTTCCAGCCGCGACCGCGCCCGCGCCGCGGAACGCGAAGTCGAATGCGCGCGCTCGCTCCTCGTCGCTCATTCCCATCCCCGTGTCCTTCACGACGACAAACGCGTGCGGACCGGCGGCGCCCGCACGGATGCGCACCTCGCCCCCCTGCGGCGTGTACTTGATCGCGTTCTCGAGGACGTTTCGGAAGGCGCGCTGCAGCGCGACCGGGTCCGCGGTCACGGGGAGCTCCGGGCGCTCCGCGATGAACTCGATGCGCATGCGGCCGCCGGACGAGAGTCGATAGGCCGTCGCGAGTGAGCCCAGGATCTCGACCAGATCGGCGCTGACGGGGGCGGCAGGGGGAGCGGCGGGCGCCAGATCGAAACGCATTTCCCCGGGAGGCGCGGCGTCGGCGCGCGGCGTCGGCACGGTCGTTCCGCCCACCAGCCGCTCCGCGAGATCGATCTCGCGCGAGAGGTTGGCGAGGTGCTCGGGATTCGGCAGCTCCCCGCGGCGTGCCCCCTCGGAGATCAGGTCCGCGTAGACGCGCATGACCGACAGCGGCGACTTCAGATCGTGAAGCATCTCTTCGTTTCGGTCGCGCGCGACCTCCAGGCTCGGGACATGCCCGAGGTCCGCGCCCGACTCCCGCGCCACTCCCTTCTCCTTCCCGGCCCGCTCTGCGCCAAGCGACTCGAGCGCGGCGAGGAGCGCGGGCACGGCAAGGGCGGTTGCGAGCAGCGGGAACAGTTGGGCAGTCGGCGGCAGACGCCCACCGCCGAGCGTCACGAGCGCGGCGACTCCGAGCACCGAGACCGCTGCGTAGAAGCGCGCGGCGCTCTTCCCCTCCAGGTGCCACGCGAGCGCGACGCCGGCCGGCAGGAGCAGTCCGTAGGGGCTCTGAAATCCGCCGGTGAGCGACAGCGCGCAGAAGAGGAGTGCCAGGTCCGCGAGAGTCGCGAGCGACGACGCGAAGGGCCCGAGCGCGGCGCGGAAGCCCGCTCGAGTGAAGACGAAGAGCGAAAAGAGAGAGCCTCCGGTCGCAAGCGCGAGCAGCCTCGCTTCTCCCATCCCGAGGGCAAGCGCGAGCAGCGAGAAGAGCGAGAAGAGTCCGGAAGAGGCGATCCGGTGGGCGGGATAGCCCGAGCTGTTCATCGGCACCCGGTCGAAGCGGTCGCGTCAGACATAGGTGCAGCCGACGCGAACGCCGCCGCCCGGAAGCGGGATCGCGTGGAGTGTGCGGATCCGGACCGGCCGGCGCTCGAGCGGAAGCCGGAAGATCTCGCCCTTGGCGCGCGAAGGCCACCTCTCAGAGCGCCGCGCCCGGAACGCGAAGCCGCCGTAGGAGACGTTGACGAGGGGCGCGGTCCAGGGCCGGGCCTGCCGGTCCGGCCCCATCCGGACGCTCGTGTCGCTCACCTCGAACCTCGGGTGATGTCGCCGCTCATTCCCCTCGAAGCTTGCCTGCTCGCGGCACTGATAGAGACGCAGGTCCGCGACCTTGAGAAGGAAGTCAACCGTCTTGCCGTCAGCGGGGAAGGACGCGACCCCGTAGTGAAGGCCCACGTGAACTCCCGAGCCGGCGGGCAACGCATTCTCCGCGATCTTCGCCCGGACGCGCTCCGCGACCGTGAGCGCCGAAAAAAGGTCCGTCGAGGGCAGCACCAGCACGAACTCGTCGCCGCCCCAGCGGCATCCGGCGTCCACCCCGCGAAGGAGCTCGCGGATAATCCTCGCCGTCTTGACGAGAACGGTGTCGCCCATCGGGTGCCCGAAGTGGTCGTTGACGGCCTTGAAGCCTTTGAGGTCCAGAAGCACGATCGACACGATGCCGTCGTTGCGCTCTGCCCGCGCGATTTCCCGATTCAAGTGGTCGATCAGGAACCGCCGGTTGTATAGACCGGTGAGCGGGTCGGTGATCGCGTTCACGCGCAGCACCGAGAGGTCCTTCTCTGCGACGATGCGGGGCTCCTGCAGCAGCCCGGCGACGCTGTGGAAGTAGTGGAGGATCGCGGTCTGAAGACTGACGGGTGCCCCGAGGGTCTTCCGCAACCTGGCCGCCAGACCTTCGACTTCCTCCCACCAGCCTTCGGCTTTTCGCGTCGCGAGCGGAAGCCCCGTCCACTCCGTCAGGAGACGGGCGAAGACCTCTTCCTTCTCTTCCGGCCGGAGGGGGCCGAGCTCCTTCGCGAACCGCGCCGGAGAAAAGTCACGCTGCCGTCCGAGGCGCGCAAGCCGGGTGATCGAGAGCGCCATCCGTTCCCGATTCAAACTCACGGCATGCGCTCGGCCCGCGAGAGCCGGCTGCCTCAGAAGACCTGCTTTCCCCGCTTCTCGGGGCGCGAGTCGTCGTCGAGAGCGTGCTCCCGGGTGAGGCGCGCGACAGCGCCTGCGGTCTCGGCAACCGCATCGCCGATCGAGAACACGAGAACGAGCTGTCCTTCCCGGAGGAGATCGACGACTTCCTCGTCCGACCGCGCCCAGAGCACGCGCGATCCGGCGACGAGAAGACGGACGCCGCCGAGATCGCCGGACTCCCCGCCGAGCTTCTCGAGTGCCTCCGCGCAACGGCGGAGCCGGGCGAGGCCGACGCCCGCCGCTCGAAGCCGCGCCGCAACGCGCAGCCGGACGACGTCCGCGAACGAGTAGCGCCGCGCGGAGCCGTAGCCTTTTGCGCTTTGAATGGACGGTTTGAGAAAGCCCTGCCGGTCCCAGTGGTCGATCTGACGGGGTGTGAGCCCGGAAAGCCTCGCGACCTGCGCGGTCGAGAAACCGTCGGGTACGACATCGTTGAATTTCATCGCTGAATTCCGTGATGTTAGCACGCGGTCTCGAGGTTAAACGCGGGTAAAACTGCTGCGACCGCTCAAAACGATTGCGAGTCGGATACGACCTTAGTAGTATATGACCGCCAATTAGCCAATCCAGATGGGTCGTCGGTAGTGGGGCTCGCCGGATGCCGGAAAGGAGAAGGAGGGGCATCGCGAAACCAACCGAAGCACGATTCGAGCAGAGACGAATCGAATCACAGATCGTTCGAAAGCCCTTATCAGGAGGATGAATTGAAACGTTTTACCCTGACCCTCATCGCCTTCGCGATCGCTGCCGAAACCGCTCTCGCGCAGAACGGCAATCCCTGTCCCGGCGCCAAGGAGTACCAGGTCAACCTCATCGGGGTTCCGAAAAACAAGAACCCGGACATGACCAACAACAACGGCCGTCGGATCTTCGTCCCGCTGAATGGCGTGACGAAAATCTACATGACCGGCGATACCTCCACTGCGGCCGGTTTACAGTGCGGGACCAGTTTCCAGGTCACGGATGCCAACGCGACCGATGGCATCGGCAGACTGGTCGTTCCGTGCACGAACGTGAACGCGGAGAGCACCGATCCCGGTGTCTGTTACAACGTCTATGCGACGCCGCTCGGAACGCCGGGCGGAAGAGCCGAGGTGGACGTCGTCTGCACTTTCGATGACACCGTCGTCGGGGAGCTCGTGGAAGGGAGCTGCGAGGACGTACCGCTCGGAAGCTTCGACTTCGACCTCGTTCGCAATAATGGCCAGCCGATTCAGAAGGACATCACCGGCTTCATGAGAGCATCCGGCTGCTTCGATACCGATCAGAGCGGCACTTGCGATCAGGGCGAGAAGACCTTCAACAACATCTGGATCTTCAATCTCGAGGCGCTGCAGGAGTACTTCTGGGAATACGACAACCAGGGCCTGCGCGTTGCACAGATCCGCTTCTGCGAGGGCACGGACTGCGGGGGTTTCGGAGTGGTGCCCTAGCACTTCCGATCTGACGACTCAATCCGAAGCGGGGGTCGCACGCGACCTCCGCTTCTTCTTCTCAAGTACCGAGTACCAATGCACATGAAGCTCACCGTTCAGCGTTTCCTGGCCGGGTCCGTCCTGCTGACGGCGATTTCGGCGCAGCCCGCCCTGCGGGCTCAGGTTTCTCAGGTTCCCGTCGCGATTCCGGCGCCCGCCGTCGAGGGGATCGACTTCGAGCCCATGCCGGCGATTTATGCCGTCGCTCCGCGGGGCACCGTGAAGGAAGCTTGGATCGACATCGTCAATCGCAGCCGGGAGCTGCTGAAAATCACGGGCATCGAGAATCCCAGCCGCCGATTCACCGCCCGCACTGAGACGCTCGAGGCGGGCCGGCGCTACCGCTTGATCGTGACCGTCAAAGGCGAGGGGCCGGCGGGCGATCAGGTCGACATCATCGAGGTCAGGACG
>CAJDUI010000113.1_pt1 | contig 12689 bp, 10 predicted proteins | sample 7390031 | NCBI WGS metagenome assembly CAJDUI01 (sample SAMEA7055675, study PRJEB34461) | soil metagenome | biome: terrestrial ecosystem; feature: Peninsula; material: soil | place: Antarctica | collected 2016 | reverse complement strand
GTCGCGCCCCCGTTCTCGAAGCCCACCCCGGTGAAGTCCTGTCGGTTGTAGCGGAGCGAGAGGTGGTGCCGCGACGAAACCTCCAGGTCGGTCTTCAACAGGAAGACGTCCTGATTCTGCTGCCGGTCCCAGGTGTCGGCGAGGGCCCGAAGACGGCCGCTCCCCGCGAGCGTGTCCGCATCGGTCGGTGTACCAGCCGGAATGGTGAAAACGACGGAGTTCGGAACCGCGTTGCGCTGCCCGTCGTAGTTCGCGAAGAAGAAGAGACGATCGCGCAGGATGGGGCCGCCCAGGCTCGCGCCGAACTGGTCGTAATGGTACGGCGTCTCCGGGCGGTGGTTGATGACATCGAAGTAGTCCGGCTCTTTGATCGAGTCGTCGCGGTAGAAGTAGAACGCCCCGCCGTGGAAGTCGTTGGTGCCCGACTTGGTCACGACGTTGATGACGGCTCCGCCGGCCCGCCCGTACTCGGCGGAATACGAGTTCGTGTTGACCTGGAACTCCTTCACAGCGTCCTGGCTGAACTGGTAGGGGGCGCGGCCCGTGCCGGTCCGCCCGGCGGCCTGGCCGAAGAAGGTGTTGTTGTTGTCGGCGCCGTCCACGATGAGGCTGTTGAGCGTCCCGCGCTGGCCCGCGAAGCTGATGTCACCGACGCGGAAGTTGTCCTTGACGACGCCCGGGGTCGTCAGCGCGAAGTCGATGAAGTTGCGTCCGTTCGTGGGGAGGTTCTCGATCTCGCGCTCGCTCACGACGGAGTCCACGGCGGACTTCGACGTCTCGATGAGAGGCGCTTCGCCGGAGACGGTCACGGCCGCCTGCACCCCGGCCGGCTCGAGCACGAGCCGCACGGTCGTGTCCCCTCCGACGTTGACGATCACGTTCCCCACTCTCGCCGCGCCGAAGCCGGCCGCCTCCGCCGCTATCTCGTAAATGCCCACCGGCAGGAGCGGAATCGTGAACCTACCCGACTCGCTGGTCGTCGCCGAGCGCGCGAGACTCGTATCCACGTTGCGAGCGGTAATCGTCGCGTTCGCGACCGCGCCGCCCGACGAATCCGTCACCGTGCCGCTGATCGATCCGGCCGTGCTCTGCGCGAAGGCGAAGGGTGCCGCGGCGAGCGTGAAAGCGAGAAAGCCGGGCAGCCACGCGCGGGGAGGAGTGGCGATCCGCTTCATCGAAGTTTCCTTTCGTCCCGCGTCGAAGCGGGCCACAGCGGCCGTCCATGCCATGAGTTATCCATTCCGGACTTTTTCGAATAGTAGATACCACCCGTTCCCGGTGCCGTCAATGCAGCGCAGAATGTGCACAGGCGTCGGTCAAAAACGTCCGCGTAGAATTGCCGGCGGTGCTGCGACCCCGAGCGACGAAGGCCCGCGCGCCGAAGCAGCAGGCTCTCCGGCGCGAAACGACGGACGAGAAGCGACGCCGCGCGGCGCTCGTCCTCCGCCGGCTCGCTCGCGCGTATCCGGACGCTCGTTGTTCGCTGGACTACGCGAGCCCGCTCGAACTCCTCGTAGCGACGGTGCTCTCCGCGCAGTGCACCGACGTCCGAGTCAACCAGGTCACGCCGGCCTTGTTCCGCAAATACCGTACCGCGGCGGATTACGCGCGGGCGGCGGCCGGCGAGCTCGAGAAGGACATTCGTCAGACGGGATTCTTCAACTCCAAGGCGCGCAGCTTGCGGCGAACCGGCGCCACTCTCGCCGCCGAGCACGGCGGGAGCGTCCCCGACACGATGGAAGCACTAGTCGCGCTCCCCGGCGTCGGCCGGAAGACGGCCAACGTCATTCTGGGCAACGCCTTTGGTAAAGATGAAGGCATCGTCGTCGACACCCACGTAGCCCGGGTGACCCGCCGGCTCGGGCTCACGCGCGAGATCGACCCGGTCCGGATCGAACGAGACCTGAACCTTCTCGTCCCGAAGGGACGGCGAACGATGGCGGCCCACCGGCTGATCTTTCACGGACGACAGATTTGCGTCGCCCGTCGGCCGCGGTGCGAAATCTGCCCGGGCGAGCCGCTCTGCCCGAAAATCGGAGTGCCTCTCGAAATCCGCCGGGCCGCTTCGTCTCACGTCTCACCTCTCACGCCTCACGCCCGGTGAAGGCTTACCTCGCCGGCGCGATCGAGCACTCGGCGGACGGTGGCCGGGGCTGGCGAAGGGACCTCGCCGTGTTCCTGCGCGAAGAGCTTCGTCACGACGTCTACGACCCGGCCGCCGACGAGAAGAAGAGCTTGACTGCCGAGGAGGTCGCGGGCTTCCGGCGATGGAAGCTCGAGGACCCCGTTCGGTTTCGAGAGGCGGTGAGAAAGATCATCGCCTTCGATCTCGATCAAATCGAGAAGAAGAGCGACTACGTCGTCGCGCTCTGGGACCGTGCGGCGGCGACCGGCGGCGGCACGGCGGCGGAGGTCACGCTCGCGCACCGGCTCGGCAAACCCGTGTACCTCATTCTCGACATGCCCGTGGCCGACGCATCGGGCTGGATCCTCGCAGCTTCCACCGAGGTTTTCGCGACCGTCGCCGGACTCCGGGACCGCCTGCGGCAGACGTACCCGCCGGCACTCGGGCGATAAGATTGTGGATTCATGGTCTTCGTGAAAACCCAGCTCGGCTGGATCGAGGTGATCTGCGGCAGCATGTTCTCGGGAAAGAGCGAAGAGCTCATCCGGAGGCTACGCCGGGCGATCATCGCGAAGCAGCGCGTCCAGATCTTCAAGCCGCAGATCGACTCCCGGTACTCCCAGGCCGAGATCGTGTCGCACAGCGAGATGCGGATGCCTTCGGTCTCGGTAGCGTCGAGCGATGAACTGCTCGAAAGGCTCGATCACCGAACCGAGGTCGTCGGCGTGGACGAGGCTCAGTTCTTCGACGCAGGGCTCGTCGCGGCGGCGGAGCGCATGGCGGATCAGGGCAAGCGGGTGATCGTGGCGGGTCTCGACAAGGACTACAGGGGAATACCGTTCGAGCCGATCCCCTCTCTCATGGCGGTCGCCGAGGACGTCACCAAGACCCTCGCAATCTGCGTCCGGTGCGGCTCGCCGGCCAACAACACCCAGCGGCTCGTCGAGAGCGACGAGCGAGTCGTCGTCGGCGCCCAGGGTCTCTACGAAGCGCGTTGCCGTCGCTGCTTCGAGCCTCCCCCGCGGGACTGATCGCTCCCCTGCGCGCGGGCCCGACCTCCGGTTGGTTCCGGAAGGCCCCTAACAACGGTGACAAATCAGTTTTCCGAAGCGACGGTGGAAAAGCCTGTCGAAATCCCTGTGGAAACCCGGCCAATCGCGCGAAGGCGCGCGGTCGCCGTCCGGTTTGCACTCGGTAATGTGCGTAGCGACAACCCCTTCGAATTCAATTGTTTAAGAGATGAGTGCGCGACCCGCGCGACGAACATTCCGGCTCCCGGATAGCGTTCATTTTTTTTCCACACCGACAAGCGCTTTTGACGCTTGCACTTAACGCCGTTTTCACCCGGTTTCCGCGAGTATCTCGAGCCTCGCGTGAAGTGCGACCAAGGTGGGAGACGCCGATGGCCTATCCCCCCGGTATGTGCTCGCCGTAAACGATCTTCAGTGTCGAAACGATCTCGCCAACCGTCGCCTGGCGACCGACCGCGGTGACGAGAGCCGGCATCAGGTTGCGGTCTTCCCGCGCGTCCCGCTCGAGAGAGAGGAGCGCCTCGGCCGCCTTCCCCCGATCGCGAGCGGCACGAAAAACGCGAAGACGCTCCACCTGGTCGCGCTCGATTTCGGGATCGACGGTCGAGATGGGCGGCGGCTCTCCTCCCTCTTCCCGAAAGGCATTCACGCCCACTACGATGCGCCGTCCCTGCTCCACATCTCTGTGGGCGGTGTAGGCGGCCTCCTCGATCTCCCGCTGAACCCAACCGCTCTCGATTGCGGCGACCGCTCCTCCCTGAGAGTCGATACTGGTGATCATCTCCCGGGCGCGCGATCGGATCTCCTCGGTCCAGCTCTCGACGAGAGCGGATCCGCCGAGGGGATCGGCGACGTCGGCGACCCCGGTCTCGTGCGCGATGACCTGTTGGGTCCGCAGCGCGAGACGCGCGGCCCGCTCCGTCGGAAGCGCGAGCGCCTCATCGGCGCCGTTGGTGTGGAGGGACTGCGTACCCCCGAGAACCGCGGCGAGGGCCTGGAGTGCGACCCGGACGACGTTGACGTCCGGCTGTTGCGCAGTGAGTGTGGAGCCCGCGGTCTGCGTGTGGAATCGCATCCGCCAGGAGCGCGGGTCTGTCGCCCCGAATCGGTCCCGCATGATTTCCGCCCAGAGCGAACGGGCGGCGCGGAACTTCGCTATTTCCTCGAAAAAGTTTGAGTGCGCGTTGAAGAAAAAAGAGATGCGGGGTCCGAAGGAGTCGACCGGAAGCCCGCGCGCGATCGCGGCCTCGACGTATGCAATCCCGTTCGACAGCGTGAACGCGACCTCCTGAACTGCGGTCGCCCCGGCTTCCCGGATGTGGTATCCGGAAACCGAAATCGTGTTCCACCGCGGGACCTCGCGCCCGCAGAACTCGAAGATGTCGGTGGCGATTTTGATCGACGGGCGGGGCGGGAAGACGTACGTTCCCCGGGCGGCGTACTCCTTCAGGATGTCGTTCTGTACCGTCCCCGAGAGCTCCTCCCACGGGATGCCGCGCTCCCGGGCGACCGACAAAAGGAGCGCAAGGAGGATGGCCGCCGTCGAGTTGATCGTCATCGAGATCGAGACGCGATCGAGAGGCAGGCCGTCGGTCAGAAGGCGCATATCCTCGATCGTCGCGATGGCGACGCCCGCCTTCCCGACCTCGCCGCGCGCCAGCGGATCGTCCGAGTCGTATCCCATCTGGGTCGGAAGATCGAACGCGACGGAGAGACCGGTCTGTCCCTGCTCCAGCAAGTACCGGTACCGACGGTTCGACTCGAGGGCCGAGCCGTAACCCGCGTACTGCCGCATCGTCCAGAGGCGCGACCGGTACATCTCCGGCGTCAGGCCGCGCGTGTACGGGAAATCGCCAACGGGAGGCTCGCCATAGGACGGGAGGATCGGGACTCCCGAGGTCGTGGTTGCCGGCGGAACGGCTGCAACCCGTGTCGCCGATGCGAGCGGAACCGCCCGCTCCGGACGGGCCCGGGAGGACCCCGGAGCCCCCCGGGCGGGGAGATCGGCGGGCGGGCGCGCCCCCTTTCCCTTCACGCGATGATTGTGGCACACGGCGCGAATCCCCACGGCTGGAAGTTCGGCGCCCCGCTCTACAATCGTCGGGTGATCCCACTCCAGGGCGAGCTTTCCGTTTTCGGATTCGCGGAGCTGCTGCAGTGGATGGAACTCAATCGGCGCTCCGGTCGCCTGACGCTCGTCCGCGGCCACGATCGGCGCGTGATCAACTGGAGGGAGGGGGAGATCGTCTACGTCTCGGGCTCGCTTCCCCGCGACCGTTTCGCCGCCTTTCTCCACCGAGCGAAGGTGCTTCCGGCCGCGATGCTCTACACGCTTCTCGCGCGCAACTTCACGACCGACACGAACCTGACCCGGCTCATCCTGGACGGAGGGCACGACACGCTCGCGCAGCTCTCTCGCCGGGTCGAAGAGCTTGCCCGCCGGTTGATATTCGAGATCTTCCGAAACCTCCGGAGCGGGCTCCGGGACCCGAATCGCCCGGCGACGCCGTCGACGGCGACCCGGAATTCTGGGACCTCGTCGAACGAACCGGACTCTCGCTCGACCCGAAGGAGGGACGGCGGCGCCAGGCAGAACATCGCGAGTTCACACGCCGGCTCCGGGCCCGTTTGGCGAGTTTCCGTACCCTGCGCCCGGTGCACGAGGACACGGCCGTGCTCCTCTCGAAGCTCGCGGCGCGGGATCGGCTGGGACCGGCGTCCGTGGTACCGATCGCGGCAATCGATCCCTCTCTCACCCTCGACCTTCTCATTCTCGCGAACAGCCTGGTCGTGGAGCGCCGCAATTCGGTGCTCACCGCTCCGGATGCCCTGGAACGCCTGGGTCCTGCGGCGACCGCTGCGCTCGTCGAGCGGTTGTCCGCCCCGGACTTCCCGCGAGTTCCCGCCGGAGACGCCGGGGAAGCGGCGATCCGCCGGGCGAGCCTCGCGGCGGCCATCGCGGCGCGGCGGCTCGCGGCGAAGTTCGGCATGCCGGCGGACCGTGCCTACACGCTCGGCCTCCTCCACGCGATCCCGTACGCCGACCTGATCGCCGTGGCGCAGGAGATGGAACTTCCCCCGGAGCCGTTTCGGGCGGCGCTCCTGGAGGCCCACCGCCCGCTCGTAGGGCGCCTCCGAGCCGAGTCCTGGAGTCTTTCGGCGGACCTCGAGGCCGTTCTCTGCGGCGCGGGGGGCGAGTCCCCTGCCGTGGCCCTCGTCAACGCGGCTCGAGCCACGCTACCCGACTGTGCGCTCGGGCCTCTACCCGCGGCAACCGGGTCGCGTCGCGCGACGCGGGCCGCGGTTACCGAGCTCAACCGGCTCTTCGAGGCCCTCGGGCTTCCTCCGGCGAGCGTGAACGCTCCGCGGGCTCAAGTTCACTGAACCGAGCGGTTGGCCCTTCATCATTCCCTCATCTGGTCGAGGAATCGGCCGGGGCCGACGCGCGTTCAAAGATGTGAGGAAAACGACCATGAACAGGCTCATCGCCTTATTACTGACTCTGCTCTCTTCGATTGCCGCCGCGGCGGCTTCGGGCCAGGTACCGCCAGCCTTCACCGAGGAGGTGGAGGTCCGCGTCATGGACATCGACGTCGTCGTAACCGGGCGCGACGGCCGGCCGGTCACGGATTTGAAGCGCGAAGACTTTACGATCCGGATCGAGGGTAAGCCGGTCGCGATCGATTACTTCGCGCGCGTGGACGAGGGAACCATTCATGCGCCCGACCTCGCCACCGCCTCACCCGACCAGATCCTGGCCGCGTACCGGAGCGGAGAGGAAGCGTTCGTTCCCCGACACTTCCTTATGTACGTCGACGTGGGGCACCTCGCACCCAACGCCCGCAAGCGCGGCCTCGAAGCGCTGCGGGACCTCGTTACCCGCATGGGCCCGAACGACCGGGGACGGGTGATCCTGTTCGATCGCCGCGGGAAAGAGCTCACCGAGTGGACGTCGAGCAAGGAAACACTCTTCGCGGCGCTCACGAAGGTCGAGAAGGCCGGGGTCGGGATGTCGCGGCTCTTGACGGAGAGGCAGACCCTTCGGGAAATCGACTCGACCTCGCGGCGGTCCCTACGCGAGTCACTCGTGCGGCAGTATGCCGAGCAGGAGAAGGCGGAAATTCGTCAGATGCTCCAGGACGTCGGGGCCGAGCTCGCGACCCTCGCGCCGCTCGCCGGCAAGAAGGCTTTCCTCTTCGTCACCGGTGGGTTCGACTTTCAGCCCGGCTACGCGATGGCGAGTTACGCGCTGGGGCAGGCAAGCCCCCTCTCGCTGGACGTCCGGAACGTCTCCCAGGAGCTCGAGGCGATCGCTCGCCGGGCCAACGCTTCCGAGGTCACCTTTTACACGGTCGATGCGCGCGGGCTCGAGGCGGAAGGACTATCCGCTTCCAACGATGACCCGCTTCTCTCCCGGCCCGGCGCGTCGTTCGTCGCGCGCCAGGATAGTCAACAGGGCCTCATCTACCTCGCGCGCGAAACGGGTGGTCTCGCGCTCCTGAACTCCAACGATCTTCAGGGAGGTCTGGCTCGCGTGTACCGGGACACGTCGGTTTACTACTCGATCGGGGTAACACTGTCGAAGCTCGCGACCGCGAAGTACGAAGACATTCGGTTGGACGTCACCCGGCCCGGCGTCACCGTTCGCGCGCGCCGCGGTTATGCGCCCCGGTCGGAAGACGACCGCGCACGGGACCGAGTACAGGCGACGCTCAAAACGAACCTCTCCTATGGGGGAATTCCGATGACGCTCCGGACGGCTGCGCCGGTCCGAAAGGGAGGACGCTACTCGCTGCCGATCTCGGTTACCTTCCCCGCGTCGGGTCTCACGTTCTCCCCGGACGGGACCGGAAACCGCGCGGCCGCGGAGGTGTACATCGCCGCGATGGACGACAGCGGCCGGATGAGCGACGTCTCCAAGGAGGAAGCCACGTTCACGCTTCCGGAAGGGAAGGACGAGAGGACGCCCCTCGTTTACTCCGCGACGCTCACGACCCGAAAGGGCAACCACCGGATCGTCGTCAACATCCGAGACAAGGTGACGGGGAAGATGGGAACGGCAAAGGCGGATCTCCGGGTCGAGTAGCATCAATGCTGAATTCCTGAGAGCCCGGACTTGAATCTGGCTTTTCAGCGTTGACCCCGATTCAGCTTTTCAGCGTTGACCCCAAACACGAGTTTGCTGTCCGAAGCCAGGCCCCAAAAAAGCAACTCAGCCCCGCCGCGCGGCGCGGATCAACGCTTCCATGTGATCCAGATAACGGGCGAACGCCCGGCGGCCCGCAGGCGTCAACCGGAAAGTCGTTTTCGGAAGGCGTCGCTCAAAGCTCTTCTCGCACGCGACGTATCCCGCCTCCTCGAGCTTCCGCGCATGGACGCTCAGATTCCCGGCGGTCGTCGCCAGCAGGCGCTTCAAGTCGTTGAAAGCCAGAGCATCGTTTCCGGCCAGAGCACTCACAATCCCGAGGCGAATCCGCTCGTGGATGAGGCGATCGAGACGCTCGGCCGGGGCGGCGCGTTCCGCTGCGGGCCGGGCGCTCCCGGCGTCGGACCGGCGAGCCGAGGCTCGGACCGCGCGCGGGTTAGCCACCGTGTCGCCGCGCGATCGCGATGCCGAAGAGCGCCAGCAATCCGCCGAACCCGGCGGCGAGCAGCGCGTCGCCCCACGCCGGCGGGGCGAGGAGCGCGGCCAGGCCGAGCGCGAGAAAGCTCCAACCCATGGCGCGGACGAGCGGTACCGACACTGCCCCGCCGGCGACGACCGCGGCGCCGAAGAGAAGCAGCCAGACTCCGGGCAGGAGGTCGTGCTGACTCCGCGAGACGAGCGCCGCGGTCAAGACCGCGCCGACAACGAGAGGCGCCGTGAAGCTCGGCCAGAACCGGCGGCTCGCACCGGACAGGAGCGAGAGATCCCGGCGCCGCGCCTTCCCGTAGATGGCGATGGCTGCGATCGTCACCGCGAGACCAGCTTCGATTAGCCACACGGCAAGCCACCGCTCGCGGCTGGGCTGGCTCGCCGCGATTGCTGCTGCGACAACGGCGGTCGCGCCGAGCCCACGTCCCGCGCCGGAAACGGATCGCGACCGTGGGGACGGGAGGGCATGGGCGGATTCTGGGGCCCGGCTCCAAGCCTGTCAATTACTTTATGATACAAACTCAGACGCCGGGAGTCGCCGACTCCCCTGGAGCCATCGAGCCTAAGTCGACGCGGAAGTCTCGCCGCGAGCGGAATGTCAGCGGCTGGGGCTCCGCAGCGCGTCGGGCAGAACCTGGAAGTCGGCCCGGCGGAGAGCGCTGTGCCCCTCGCCGTCCCGAACCGTTACGTACAGGACGTAACTCCCCGGCTCGAGTCCGGCGAGCGGGATCTCGTAGCCGAACGCGTATCGTCCGTGGGCAATGGACTCGAGCTTCGCCGGAGCCGCCGGGTTGCTCGCGACGGTCGCGGCGCCGTGCCGGAGTCTCAGCTCCTGTGTGATCTTCTCCGCGTCGGAAACGTTGGCGAGCTGGACGAAATACCAGAGCGACTCGGATCGGGAGAAAGCCGCGTCGGCGCGCGGGAGCACCTCTACGGGACCGAACACGAAGGTCTCGTCGCTCCCCTTCGCCGATCCCACTCCCGCCGAGACGAGCAGGCTCGAGATCGCGAGAGTTCCGTCCAGGGCCGGAACACGCAGCGGAACGGTCGCGGCAGCGATCGGCTCGTCACCTTCACCCGTTACCGCGAGCGAGGCCGTGTAGTTACCCGCAGGGAGGTTGAACCGGCGCAGGACGACCCGCCCGGACCGCGCGGCCGGCAGGAGGCTCGAAACCTCCGCGGGCTCGGAGGCCGTGGCGACGTCGGCGCCTCCTCCCTCGGGCCGGATCAAGGCGTGAAAGGTGAGCTTCTTCGATCCCCCGCTCTCTTTTTTTCCGGGCAGGAAGATCCAGGTCATCGTCTCGGGAGTTTGCCGCGTGCCCCACAGCACCGCGCTTCCAAAGACCGGCTTCTTTTCGTCCTCGAGCGTCCCGGCGGGGGGTGCCTTCTCGAGCAGGGCGCGGACGGCGGCCGAAAGCGGCAGGACAGCCGCCTTGAGCACGGGAGCGGTCGCGGGCATCGCGGCCGCGACAGCCGGAATCAGGTCCGGGTTGACGATCGTTGAGCGCGCGAGCTTCTCCCGGTATTCGTTTACCCGCCCCGGATTCTGGAGCTCGTCCCTATTGCGGTTCGGCTCGACAACGAAGCTGACCGAGAGAGTCGGAATCGAGAGCGCTTCGAGCAGATTCGGGGTGCGCTCGCGGTCGAATGTCCAGACGAGGGTGGTCTCGTTGCCCTCGACAAACCCCACCGGGCGGGCGGTATCGCCCAAGGCCAGGCGGCGCGGCGCTTCGTTCGGGGCCTGATGCGATTGCTGAACGCGCGCCGGCGTCCCGAACACGATGAAGACGAACCCCTGACTGCTGCGGGACCCCGCCTTCTTCTCGAGGCGGTAACGCGCGTCCGCAGTGCGAATTCGCGCCCGCACGAGGTCGCGGAATTCGTTTGCCGGCGAGCCCGGTGAGGGGTCACGTTTCAGCCAGTAGCGCTCGATGAAATCCTGACGGCTTTCGCGGGAGGAACGTTCCGTCCACTCCCGCTTCTCTTCGCTTGTCAGGAAATACGCCTCTGGCGATTTGGACCAGTCCTCGTCGTCTCCCGAGGGAGCGGCGAACGCAAGCGAAGTACCGGAGATCGTGGCGACAAACAAGGCAACCGACGGTTTCAGGAAACGCATTTCAGTCCCCCGGAAAAAGAGAGGGCCCCGGCAGCGCCGGGGCCCTCGGAATAACCAGAAGAAAACCTTAGAACCGGACCAGACCCGTCAGACGGTACGCCCGCGGTGCAAGGAGAGCGCCGCGCGACGTGGGCAGACCGAAGTTGGCGTCCGGCAGACGGCTGATGGACGTGTTGCTGACGACCGGCTGCTGATTCGTGACGTTGAACACCTCTCCCTTGGCTCCGAGCTCGATCGGTCCCCACGGCTTGAAGACGGCCTCGAGCGCGAAGTTGAGCTCGTAGAAGTCCTTCAGCCGCGACGAGCCGCGCTTGTCGTAGAAGTAGCTATACGCCTCGCCGTTTGCGAACCGCGCGGTTCTCTGACGCTGATAGGGCAGCCCGGACTGCCAGATGACCGACGGCGCCGCCGTGATCGCGACGAACCGGAGCGGCAGGGTGTACGCCGTGTAGGCCTTGACGATGTGGGTCCGGTCGTAGGCTGCATAACCGTATTGATTGGTATCCGACGCCGACGGACAGGAGATCCGCCCGACCGCGGGAGATCCCGTGACGTTGCAGGTTTCGTTGGCGTAGTTGAAAAGCTGCGACGTGAAATTCGCGAACTGGTTCCCCTCAGCGCGAGACAGGGTGTAGTTCAGGGCCGCCTGCCAGTTGCCGGAGAAACGCTTGTCGAACGTGAGCTCGACCCCCTTGTAGTAGCGGGAAAGCTGCTCGTCGCTGAAGTTCTGTGGCGTGCGGATCAAATCGCCCGCCGCGCTGGTGAACCTCGCGTCGTCCACGAGGTCGTCCCACTTCCGGTAGATGCCCCGGATCCCGACCGCCATGGTGTTGCCGAGCTGCTGCTGGATCGCGACATTGAACTCGTCGAGGAATGACGGCTCCAGGTCTTCGTTCACCGGGGCGCTATTGCCGCCAACGCGGACCTGCTCCGCGAGGACAAACGCGGAGCCGTCCCACTCGAAAAGGTCGTAGTTGGACTGCTGGGCGACACCGGCGTAGACCGAGTCAGCGATGTCCTGAACGAGGAACTGGTAATAGCGGCCGTAGGCCCCCGAGAACAGCGTCTTGCCGGTCCCGAACGGGTCGTAGACGCCCGTCAACCGCGGGGAGAAGTTGGTCGTGTCGATGACCGTGTTGCCGAGATCGCTGTCCGCCTGCTGGAAATCCACGCGCGCGCCCAGGTTGAAGAACAGGTTCTTTCCGACCTCGAACTTGTCGATCGCGTAGAACCCGAGGATGCTGCCGGTCGAAACCGACGGCGCCGGGGGTGTGAAATCGTAGCGCAGATCGCCCGGCGCGAGCACCGGCTGCCGCGTGACGGCGTTGAAGCTGGCCACATCGAAAACCTGGTTGTTCGGATAGACGAACGATGCGATCGACTCGAGGTCCTGGTAGTCGCCTCCGACCTTGAACGTGTGCGAATTGCCGAAGAGCTGGGTGTAGAAGTTGACCGCGGCGTTCGCCTGCTTGCGGGGCCGCTTGACGAACCCCTGGAACGTCGCGCCGTTGTAGTAGAGGTTGTCGGCGTTACTGAAGTAGGGCGTGCCGCTGCCCTCGAACGACGCGACCGTGATGTCACCGGCCTGGTCCGCGTAAAGGGCTTCCGCAGAGATGTTCGACCCGAAGACACCCGACCACCGGGCGTTCCACACGCAGAGCCCGCCGCACTCGTTCTGGCCCTGGAGCGTCAGCGCCTCCCGCTCGGCCGAAGCGCCCCAGTAATCGACGACGAAGCCGTCGATCGGGTCGCTGTTCGCCTGACCCGAGAAGAGGTGGGAGG
>CAJDUI010000058.1_pt1 | contig 12854 bp, 11 predicted proteins | sample 7390031 | NCBI WGS metagenome assembly CAJDUI01 (sample SAMEA7055675, study PRJEB34461) | soil metagenome | biome: terrestrial ecosystem; feature: Peninsula; material: soil | place: Antarctica | collected 2016 | reverse complement strand
CCGGGACGGAAGGCGGATACGGACCGTTCTTTTCCCCCGACGGACAGTGGCTCGGTTTCTTCACCTCATTCGAGGTTAAGAAAGTGCCGTTTGCGGGCGGGGCTCCGATCACTCTTGCCCGGGTCTCTCCAGTGACCGCCGGAGGGGCGTGGGGAACCGACGGCAAAATCGTGTTCACGCTGACAATCAATGACGCGCTCTCCCGCGTCTCCGACGGCGGCGGCCCGGCCGAGCCGCTGTTCGCTCTCGACCCCAAACGCGGCGAGCACTCTCACATCTGGCCGCAGATCCTGCCCGACGGTCGCGGGATTCTCGTGACGATGGTCCTCGGCAACGACTTTGCGGACTACGCGAACGCCCAGATCGTGGTGCTCGACGCGAAGGGCGGCCGAACCGTCGTCGTCGAGGGCAGTACGTTCGCGCGTTACGCGGCGGGGCAGATCGTCTTCGTGCGCGGAGGATCGGTCTTCCGGGCGCCGTTCGACCTCGCGAAGCTCCGCGTGACGGGGAAACCGGTTCCTCTCGACGAGCGGATCGTGATCCACTCCCCGAACGGTGTCGCGAGCTTCGCGCTGACGTCGGCCGGCGATCTCGTCTATTTCGCGGGCCCGCCTGTTCCCCGGGAGAAGAGCCGGGTGATCCGAATCGACCGGCAGGGGGTCGAGCATCCGCTCCCGCTGCCGGACGCGTACTACTCTCATCCGCGTCTCTCTCCGGACGGAAAGGCCCTCGCCCTCATGAAGTGCGAGGGACCGTCCTGCAAGCTCTTCCTCTGCGACCTCGATCGAACTGAGCTCTCGCCCTTCACTTCCGAGCCGGGCGGGTTTTTCAATCCGGTTTTTTCTCCCGACGGCCGTCGACTCGCGTATTCCGGTTTCGCCATCGGAGCGCCCACGCTTTTCGTCAAGAACATCGATGGCAGCGGGAAGGCGGAACGGCTCACCGACGCCCCGACAGCGGAGAGAGGCGCCGCGGAGTTTGCCGATTCCTGGTCTCCCGACGGCCGCACGCTCGCCTACGTCGCCGTCGCGAACCTCCTCAAGAGCAGCGTGCAAGCGTTCTCACGTGACATCTGGCTCGTCTCACTCGATGGGAAACGCGAGCGGCGTCCGTGGTTCGAGAGCCCGTTCACCGAGTCCGCCGCCGCGTTTTCGCCCGACGGGCGATGGATGGCCTACGTATCTGACGAATCGGGGCGGCAGGAAGTCTACGTGCGCCCGTTCCCCGGACCCGGCGGGCGCGTCAAGATCTCGAACAACGGCGGTACCGAGCCGAACTGGACGCGCGGGGGACGGGAGATCCTCTACCGGCGCGCCCGCGAGTTCGTCGCGGTGGAAGTCCGGACCGATCCGGCCTTCGCCGTCGGCGGCGCCCAGGTCCTCTTCTCCGGAGACTACGAACGCGGAGGAAGAGAGGACGCGCCGTTCGAGTACACCGCCTCCATGGATGGAAACGCAATCTACGTCACGCAAGCCGTTCCCGTTCCCAAGCCGGAATACGAGCTCGCGATCGTGACGAACTGGGTGCAGTCGATCCGAGCCTCCGAGCCGCAGTGACCGCGCTCCGCAAGATCCTTCACGTGGACATGGACGCGTTCTACGCGTCGGTCGAGCAGCGGGACGACCCGGCGCTGCGCGGAAGGCCGGTTGCCGTCGGCGGGAGCCCGGAAAGCCGCGGCGTCGTCGCGGCGGCGAGCTACGAAGCGCGAGCTTTCGGGGTGCGGTCGGCGCTGCCGATGTCGCGGGCCGTGCGGCTGTGTCCGGAGCTCGTCATCGTGCGTCCCGACTTCGGCAAGTACGGTGAGGCCTCGCGCCAGGTCTTCGCGATCTTTCGCGAGGTCACCCCGCTCGTCCAGCCGCTCTCGCTCGACGAGGCTTTCCTCGACGTCACGGAGAACACGTGGGGCGAGCCGCTCGCCGTCGACGTGGCGCGCCGGATCAAGGCCCGGATACGCGAAGAAACCCACCTGACCGCATCCGCCGGAGTCGCACCGAACAAGTTGCTCGCGAAGATCGCTTCCGGCTGGAAGAAGCCGGACGGCCTCACCGTAATCTCGCCCGACCGGATCGAGAGCTTCCTCCAGCAACAGCCGGTCGACGCGCTCTGGGGTGTCGGTCCCGTCACGGCGCGCAAGCTCCGCGCGGCCGGCATCGAGCGGTCGAGCCGAACCAGGAGCGCAAGTCGATCGGGTGCGAAGAGACGTTCGCGAAAGACCTGGAGGATCGGGAAGAGATCCGCCGGGAGCTCGAGGCGCTCGCTCGACACGCCGCGGCCGCGCTCGTCCGCAAGCGGCTCTACGCGCGGACGGTGGTGCTCAAGCTGCGCTACTCGAACTTCGAGACGATCACGCGGAGCGAGACCCGCGCGCCGGCGACGGCGTCGGTCGAGGAGATCACCGCGAGAACCCTCGCGCTGCTCGAGAAGACCGAGGCGGGACGGCGGCGGGTCCGCCTCCTCGGGGCGTCGTTGCACGGGCTCGTCGCCGAGCGAGCTACGGAAGAGCCGGAAAATACCGCAGCGCCGCAGCTCGACCTCCCGGTCGCCTGATGTCGGTTCGCGCGTTTCGGATCGCGGTGCCCGAGGACACGCTTACTGACCTTCGGGAGCGCATCGCTCGGACGCGCTGGCCCGACGAGATCGCTCACAGCGACTGGGATTACGGAACCAACCGGGCATATCTCCAGGAGCTTCTCGAGTACTGGCGCAGCGGGTTCGACTGGCGCGCCCAGGAAAGTGTTTTGAACTCGGTCCGGCACTTCCTCGCGACGGTGGACGGCCTGAACCTCCACGCTCGTCCACGAGCGCGGGCGGGGACCGGAACCGATGCCGCTTCTCGCCGTCCACGGGTGGCCGAGCACCTTCTTCGAAATGTCGAAGCTCGTGCCCCTTCTGACGGACCCCGCCGCGCACGGGGGCGACTCGCGCGACTCGTTCGACGTCGTCGTGCCTTCCCTTCCCGGCTGCGGTTTCTCGGAACGTCCCCGCGCGACCGGCATGCACAAGACGCGGATGGCCGAGCTCTTCGCTAAGCTCATGTCGGGAACGCTCGGATACGAACGGTTCGCCGCGCGCGGCGGCGACATCGGAGCGGGCGTCGTCGCGCGTCTCGCGATGGATCAACCGGAGCAGGTCATCGGCCTGCACGTCTCCGACGTCGTTCGCCCATACCTCGGTCCGGGCGCGCGTATTTTCACGGACGCCGAGCGGCAGTTCTTCGAGGAGGAGCGCCTCTGGATGGAGAAGGAGGGCGCATACGACTCCATCCAGGCCACGAAACCGCAGACGCTCGGGTACGGGTTGAACGACTCGCCCGCAGGTCTCGCGGCCTGGATCGTCGAGAAGTACCGGAGCTGGAGCGACTGCGGCGGCGACGTCGAGCGACGTTTCACGAAGGACGAGATCCTGACGCAACTCACCCTGTACTGGGTCACCGAGACGATCAACTCCGCCAACCGGCTCTACTACGAGCGCAACCAGCATCCGCGGGCGCTCGGCGCGCACGACCGAGTGCGAGTGCCGACCGCGGTCGCGATTTTTCCCGCCGATATCGACAAGCCTCCCCGCGAGTGGGGCGAGCGCGTTTACGACGTTCAGCGCTGGACGGTGATGCCGCGCGGAGGCCACTTCGCGGCGCTTGAAGAGCCCGAGCTCTTAGCACGCGACATCCGTGAGTTCTTCCGCCCCCTGCGCCGCGTCAACTAGCGTGAACTAGGTGAACTAGGGTCAGGCCTGAATGTCTGCGTCAATCGAGGGTCACGCCCTGATTTCCTAGCTTTCTGCCTGAACCTAGGCCTGGCATCGATTCAGAGATTCAGGCCTGACCCCTCTTCAGCCACATGCCGACCGCTTTTCAGCCCTGACGCAGAGATTCAGGCCTGACCCCTCTTCAGCCACCGGGCCAGCCAGCCCAGCACTTCGCCGTACCAGTGCTTCGAGTTCTGCCCCTTCAGAATCCAGTGGTTTTCGTCGGGGTAGTACACGAGCCGCGCGGGCACGCCCTTCGACGTCAGCGCGCCGTACAGCTCGAGGCCCTGAGTCACGGGCACCCGGAAGTCGCGCTCCCCGTGGAGCACAAGCATCGGCGTGTTGAAGTTCTTCGCGAAACGGTTCGGGCTCCAGCGCTCGATGCTTTCGAGGTTCGTGTGCGGATACCCGCCGTACGAGTGCTGCCGCCCGTAATAGGCGTCCGACGCAGACTGGCCGAGGAGATCGTACACGCCCGCGTGAGAGACGAGCGCCTTGAAGCGGTCGGTGTGCCCCTCGATCCAGTTCACCATGAAGCCGCCGTACGACCCGCCCGCCGCGGCCATCCGTCGTTCGTCCACGTAACCCTTCGCAATCAGAAAGTCGGTCGCCTTCATTACGTCGGTGAAGGGCTTGTCCGGGTGAGCGCCCAGGATTGACTCCACCCATTTCTGTCCGAACGAGGACGAGCCGTGAAAGTTGACCATCGGGACGACATAGCCGGGCGCGGCGAAGGCCTGCGGGTTCCAGCGGAAGCTGAAGCCGTCGCCGAAGGTGCCAACCGGACCCCCGTGGATCAGGTGGACGAGCGGGTACTTCTTCTTCGCGTCGAAGTCGGGCGGGTAGACGACGAACATCTGGACCGGGTCGCCGTCCGCCCCCGCGAAGGTGACGTCCTCGACGCTTCCCCACGCGATGCGGCCGACGAGCTCGTCGTTGATGTGGGTGAGCGCGCGGACGCCGGAGCCGTCGAGGCGCACGACCGCGAGCTCCGGCGGCTGCGAAAGCGTGTGGCGCTGGAAGACGACCTGTCCGTCCGGCGAGACTTCGGCCCCGGCCGTCGTACCGCCCCGGTGGATTGGTCTCGCGGTCCCGCCGGCCGCCGGGATCGTGTAGAGGTTCGTGCGCGCGCGCGACTCGCCGTGGAAGACGACCGTCCGGCCGTCGCCCGACCATGCCCACCCGCCGGCTGAAATGTCCAGGGGCTCGGTCAGGATCCGCCGCGACCCGCCCGCCGTGTCCATGACCGCGAGCCGCGTCCAGTCGGGCCAGCCGTCGGCCTTCGACTCGACCCCGTAGGCAATCCACTTTCCGTCGGGGGAAAAAACAGGATTGCCGTCGGACGCCGGATTCGACGCCGTGAGGTTCTTGATCGCTCCGCCCGCGGTCGAGACGAGGAACACGTCCGAGTTCAGCGTGCGGTACGGCTCCGGGGTTCCGTTCGCCTCGAACGCGATCCACGCGCCGTCCGGAGAGATGTCGAAGCTGCCGGTCCCCTCCTGGAGGCTGAAGAGAAGTTTCGATCCGGGCAGGAGGTCCGTGACCTTCTTCGTGCCGACGTCCACCACGAAGATGTGCGGGAACTCGTTGTCGGTGAGCCACCGGTCCCAGTATCTGAAGAGTCGATTCTCCGTGACGCGCGCCTTGACCTTGTTCTTTTCGCGCGCTTCGAGCGCTTTCTTCGTGTCCGCGGCCGACTCGGAGCCCGCGATCACGTGCGAAACGAACGCGATCCGCTTCCCGTCCGCGAGCCACGTCGGGTTCGTGGCGGCGATCGGCATCTCGGTCAGCCTCTCCGGCTCCCCGCCATCGACCGAGATGACGTAGAGCTGATTTACCTTGTCATCGTCGCGCTTCGACGTGAAGGCGACGCGCCGGCCGTCCGGGCTCCACGCGGGGGAACCGTCGGACGCCTTGTTCGTCGTGAGCCTGCGGGGCGTGCCGCCGGCGAGCGGGACGATCCAGACGTCGCCGTTGGCGCGGTTCTCCTCCATGTCGTACACGGACACGGTGTAGGCGACGGTCTTACCGTCGGGCGAGAGCGCGGGCGTGCCGACACGCTGCACGGCCCACATGTCGTCAACGGTGAGCGGCTTCCTGTCGGCCGCTTCGAGGGAAAGCGCCCACGAGAAGGCCGCGAGCAGAACGGCGACCCGAGGAGCGCGCATCGTCAACTCCCGAGCAGCTTCTGTTTCCGGAGAAAGTCGAGAAGCGCGGCGTTGAACTCCTGCGGCTTCTCGAGCATAAGGAAGTGGCCGGGCCCGTCGACCACCCGGTAGTCGACCTGCGGCGCGAGCTTCCGCACGTAGTCGACGTACTCCGGAGTCCAGTAGGGGGTTTTCGCGTTCAGGACGAGCAGGGGGACGCCGATCGGATCGTCCTTCCAGATCGCAGGTTCCCGCATCCCTTCGAAGGAGCCGACCATGACGTGCTGGGGGGTCGCGAGAACCGTGGCGAGAGTCGCGTCGCGCAGCGCCTCGGTCCCCGGGTTGGGGAACATGGAGGCGATGAATTTCCCGGCGAGCTCCTTGTAGCCCGGCTGGCGGAGCTGGACGATGAGCGGATCGAGCATTCCGGAATAGAGGTTCTGCAGGGCCCCATCCACCGCGACGAGAGCGAGGGTCTTGCCCGGGTAGTGCCGATAGAACTGCCGGATCACCGGCGTCCCCATGCTGTGACCGACGAGAACTGCCCGATCGACGCCGACGTCGTGCATCACCGCCTCGATCGCCCCCGCGTAGAAGTCCATCGTGTAGGCGGTCTCGGGCTTGTCGCTCGCGCCGTGTCCCGGGAGGTCGATCGCGATCACCCGGGCGCGCTTCGCGAGCTCCGGGACCTGGAACCTCCAGATGCTCGCGTCGCCCGACCATCCGTGTACAAACACGAGCGCCTCCCGGCCGGACCCCACGTTCTCGTACCGGACGCGGTTCCCCTGGAAAGTGGCGAACTGCGACGACGCGGGCGGTGCGGTTGCTGCCGCCGGCGCAGCTTTGGGAGAGGCGGCGGCCGGCGCGGGCTTTCCCGAAGCGCAGCCGGCCCCGGCGAGGACTGCCGCAGCGAGGAGGCTAAGGGCTGCGGAACCCCGCTTCGATGTGGGAATCGTCGCAGAGCGGCTTGTTCTTCGAAGCTCCGCACCGGCAAAGGCGATAGGGCGTGGTTGTTTCACAAATCCTCCCGTCGGAATACGTCAGCGCCGGGATGCCCACGACCTGGTATGGCCCGTCGCGCACGACGCGAATCAATGACGCTTCTTCGACCGCCACGGGTCCCGCCGAGCCGGCCGCGGCGGATGTGTCGGCTGTTTCCGTCCCGACGAAGCCGCACTCCTTGTGGGCGCCGTCGCAGTAGGGCTTGTTGGCGGACTTGCCGCACCGGCACAGCGAGTACGCGGGTTTGAGGTCGAAGGGCTTCCCGTCCGCGTCCTCGAGGGGGACGCCGCCTTCGACCCGGTACGGCCCGTTCGGACGAACGGTGATTGTTCCCTTCGCTTCCGGCATCATGGGCGAGCGGGATCATGACAGATTCGCCTGGTGCCTCCGCTTTCGGACGGCCCTTACCCCTTCTGTCATCCCGAGCACTTCCCCCCGCGCTGTCATCCCGAGCGAAGCGAGGGATCTGTGTCCCTTCCGGCAGCGAGAACCAGTTTCCTCCTCGCTTCGCTCCTCGGAATGACAGAAGTGGACGGCGCTCCTTGAAGTGACAGAGGCGTGCCGCGTTCTTGTAGCCGGAAGCCGGAACGGCAGCTTCATGAAGAAAATCATAGGGCGCCCGCGGACAGAACCCGCCACACTAAAATTCAGGCGTGCTCGCCGCGTTCCTGCTCGCGTCGTCGATGGCCCTCGGGAAGCCGGCCCCGGCCTGGCCGGAGATCCGCTGGGTGCAGGGCGGGCCCCTCACGCTTTCCGACCTTCGCGGCAGAGTCGCGCTCGTTCGCTTCTTCACGGACCCCGACTGCCCGTACTGCAGCGCCACCGCTCCGGCGCTGAACGAACTCCATGCTGAGTTCGGTGGCCGCGGACTCGTCGTCATCGGCTTCTACACGCCGAAGCCGAGCCCGCGCAAGACGACGGTCTCGCACGTGCGGAAGGTCGCGAAGAAGTACGGCTTCTCTTTCCCCGTCGCGGTGGACGACGAGTGGAAGGCGCTCCGCCGGCTCTGGCTCGACCGCGCGGACCGGGAATGGACGTCGGCTTCGCTCCTCATCGACCGCAAAGGCGTCGTCCGACACGTCCATCCGGGCGGCGCCTTCGCGAAAGATTCCGCCGATCCCGAGGCGCGGCGCGGCCATGCGGAGATGCGCGAGGCGATCGAAGCTCTTCTCACTGAAAAGGAGACTCCATGACCGCAAAACGCTGTGCCAGGATGTCCTCGCGACTCTCGGCGTGAAGGCTTCGGCCGGACAGATCCGAGTTACGAAAACGACCGGCAGCGGCAAGATGTGGGGTTGACCGCGGCCGTCTACGACGACGGCCGTGTCACCGTCGCCGTGGGCAAGCACCCCTGAATGGGGTCAGGTCTTCACTTGACACTTTCGACAAGAAAAGTGGACACGCCCTCTGTCATTCCGGCGGCGAAGCGACGAGAAATCTGGTCCGCTTCACCGCAAGGGACGCAGATCCCTCGCTTCGCTCGGGATGACAGGGAGGCGAACGGCTCGGTAAGGCAGCGAGGCGAGGGGCTCGGGAAGACGGGACGAGGGGAGGAGACCTGCGGCACTCACCGCGCCCGTTTCCACGTCCACTCCTCGAACGCGGGCTTCCCTTTCTTCGTCCCCTCGACGAGCGCGTGGAGCGCGCCGTCCGGCGTCAGCCGGTAGATGATCCGCGTCGGAAAGTCGTGCGCGCGGTTCTCGAAGACGGCGCGGGCGCGCCCTTCGGGCTCGCGAGATAGACGATCCCCTTCGGCGTCGCCTCGATCCGCAGGAACTCGAAGAACACCGCCCGGCCCCTGGCGACGTCGCGGTGCAGACCGAGCATCAGCCCGCCGAAGGGCGCGGTCCAGTGCTCCTCCATCGACATGACTCCGTCCTCACCGATCCACGTGCCCGCCATGAACGCAACTGCGTCTAGGCTCGCGTCGTCAGCGCCCGCGGCGCCGACCGTAAAAGCCGCGACGAGGAGCGCGGCGACAACGAGGTTCGGCCTCATCGCGCGCCTCACTGGAGGTCGTAGACCGGCATCGGCTTGCCCTGGAGGTACTTGTCGAACCAGTTCACGATGTGCCGCAGCCGCTCGACGCGGTGCGACGGCACACCAGACCGCGAGAGCTCGTGGTTCTCGCCGGGGAACGTGACCATGACCGTCGGCTTCTTCTCTGCTTTCAATGCGCGGAACATCGCGGCGCCCCCCTGCCAGAGCGGCGTACGCCAATCCTCCTCCCCTTCGACGAAGAGGATCGGGGTCTTGATCTTGTCCACGTATCGAAGCGGCGAGCGCGCGAGGAATTCCTCCGGGTCCTGGTAGGGGTTCTTGCGGAACCACGACGGCGTGAAGAGCGTGAAGTCGGCGCTGTACCAGAACGACGTCCAGTCGGCGACGGACCGCTGCGACACCGCCGCCGCGAACCGATCCGTCTGCGTGACTGCCCAGTTCGTGAGAAGGCCGCCGCCGCTGCCGCCGGTGACCCCGAGCTTCTTTTCGTCCACGTAGCCGCGCTTCAGCACCTCATCGACGCCCGCCATGATGTCCTTGTAGTCGTCGCCCGGGTACCGGTACTGGATGACGTTCGCGAAGTCCTGGCCGTAGGACGTCGAGCCGCGCGGGTTCGTATAGAGGACGACGTAGCCTTTCGCCGCCATCCAGAGAAACTCGTGGGTGAAAATGTGGCCGTACGCGGTGTGCGGTCCGCCGTGGATCTGCACGATGAACGGGTACTTCTTCCCGGCCTGGAATCCGGGCGGTTTCACGATCCAGCCGTTCATCTTCTTTCCGTCGAAGCTGTCGTACCAGATCTCCTCGGGCTTCGGCAGATCGAGCTGCGAGAAGAGCGCGTCGTTCACGCGCGTCAGCCGCGTGAGCTTGCGGGTCGCCGCGTCGAGGAGATAGACGTCGCTGATTTCGTTCGCGTCGCCGATCGCGACCGCGAGCTTCGATGCGTCGGGCGTCGCGCTGTACGCCATCACGTCGTGGTCGCCGGTCGTGAGCGGCTCGACCTTCCGTGTCGCGACGTTCACTCTCACGAGGTTTGAGCGGCCCTTCTCCGTCGTCACGAGGAGGATGGACCGGCCGTCCCGCGTCCAGACGATCGCGCTCGAAACGCTCCCGCGCGGCGGACGCTGGTCGCCGGCGAGGTTGCTCCCCATCTCGTAGTCGTAGTCGGCGGTCAGGCTCGTCGCCTTTCCACCCGCGAACACGAAAAGATCGGACTGTGTGTGGGACTGCCGAGCAGACGGGTTGACGGAGCCGGTGAACGCGAACCGGGAGCCGTCCGGCGAAGGCACGGCATCGCCGATGGGCCCGTCGATGTCCGCGACCGTCTGGATCTCGCCGCCCGCCGCGGCCACGGAGTACAGGTTCGCGTCGGGGTTGTCGTAGTAGGGCTCGTCCACGCGGTTCGAGGTGAAGTAGATCCGCGAACCGTCGCGGCTCCAGGCGAGGTCTCCCTCGTCGTAGCGGCCGGACGTCAGCCGCTTCGGCTCGGCCAGAGTCGTGGCGTCCTCGGAAAAGGGAACCGTCCAGATGTGGGAGTGCCGCGCCGGGTCGAGCCACCCCTGGTTGTTGAACCGGTACACCGCGCGTGTGACGACGCGCGGCTTGTTCCGCTCGTCACGCTCCTTCTTCTCGACCTCCTGCGCGCTCTTCGGGCCGGCCTTTTTCTCGGCGAGGTCCTCGTCGGAGGTGGTGCTCGTGAACGCGATCGTCTTGCCGTCGGGCGACCAGTTGGGCGTGCCCGCACCCTTCGGGAGATCGGTCAGCTTGCGCGAGTCGCCGCCCGATAGCGGGAGGAAGTGGATCTGCGGCCGGTCCTTCTCGCCCGGCGCCCGCAGGAACGCAAGCGCTCGGCCGCCCGGCGACCAGCGCGGCGCGGAGTCGCGCGGCCCCGCCGTCAGTCGTCGCGACGCCGCCGAGCCCGACGTGCCGACCATCCAGAGGCTCGTCTCGTAGCGGTCCTCCTTCTCGTTCACCGTAACGAGGACGTAGGCCACCTCTCTGCCGTCGGGCGAGATCTGCGGGTCCGCGACCCACTGGAACTTCAGGATGTCGGTCTCGGTGATCGGGCGGCGCTCGGCGGCACCGAGGACGCCGGCTTCGACCGTGAATGCCAGAACCGCGGCGAGGCCGCAGGGGACCATCGTGCGCATGTTTTCCTCCGGTTTCCGGTGCCGCATTATTCCCGAATCGCCGGCTCGCGGATAATCGGCGCGTGAGCGAAGCCCTCCAGGACACCTACGCGCCGAACAACCGCTGCTTCGGCTGCGGGCCTGCCAACGAGAAGGGCCTTCGCATCAAGAGTCGCGTCGAAGGGGACGACGTCGTCGCGGAGTGGAGGCCCGACCCGCACCATCAGGCGTTCGAGGGAATTTTGAACGGCGGGATCTGCGGCGCGCTCCTCGACTGCCACAGCAACTGGACGGCAGCGCATCACCTCATGACAAAGGCGGGCGCCAACTCGCCGCCCTGCACCGTGACTGCGGACTTCCACGTCGTGCTGAAGCGCCCGACACCGATGGATGCACCGCTCCGCCTGCGCGCGCACGTCGTCGAATCCACGGACGACCGCGCGGTCGTCGAGGCGACGCTCGAGGCGAACGGCAAGGTAACGGCGACGTGTCGCGGCACGTTCGTCGCGGTCAAGGAAGGGCACCCGGCGTATCACCGCTGGTAGCCGCCGTTAAAGGGTCGAAGTCCCCTTCCGCGCGATCGCTTCTTCCAGCCACCCGGAGACCCGCTTCGCCATCTCCGCGAAGCTCGGCGCAACGTAGAGCACCTTCTGGTAGCTCGTCGGGTCGTAGGGCGTCCGCGCGATCTCGGCGAGGTCGAACGGTTTCAGGCGGGACTGCGACTCGAAGGCACCGAGCTCGCCGAAAGAAGAGAGGAGACCCGCGCCGTACGCCTTCGCGTCGCTCGCCTCTCGCGCGACGCCGAACTCGAGCGTGTACCAGTAGACGCGCTCGAGCTCCTGGAGCGTCGCCTCGTCGGCGTCGAGCGCCGCCTCGCCGAAGAGCCGCGTCAGGCGGACGATTTCCGGTCGAAAAAAGCTCGTTGCGTGGCCGACGAGCTCGTGGACGACATCCGGCTCCGGCGTGTAGAGAGGCATCGAGTGATGTCGGATGTACTGCGTCGAGAGAAAAATTCCGCGGCCGAGGGAGCAGAGGAACCCGCGCGCGGAGATCAGGCCCGCCACGGGGAGCATCTCGATGCCGGGGCTGCGGGCGAGGTCTTCGTTGACTTCCGCGAGCTGCGGGATCGAGCGCTGGTCGAGGTCGAGCTCCGCGGCGCCCTGCCTCCACTCGCTGACCGCGTTCGACGCATGGAGCGGGGCAAGGTGCTCCCAGACGGTGCGCCACACGGAGTGCTCCTCGTCGGTGTAGTCCACGACCGGCGGCGGATCGCCGGCCCGGTAGTCGAGCGCGAGCCGCGCGATCTCGTTGCGCCGACGCCGATAGACCGGGTCCCGGAAACCGGGGTGGTCCGGGTCGAGCGGGACGAGCTCCTCCTCGCCGCCCGCGTGCCGCTCGTCCATGCCGCATTGTAGGGTCAGGCCTGAATCTCTGCGTCGTGGGTCAGGCCGAATCTCTGAATCCGGATCCGGCCTTATTCAGCTATGGCACCGCGCGCAGGAATTCAGGCCTGACCCCAACCGATAATCACCGCATGCGGCGCTTTCTGCTCACCCTCGTGATCGTCGTCCTGATACCGGCGGCGAACGCCGAGGCGGCAAAGGGCAGGACCGAGAAGCGTTCGCTCGTCTCGGGCGGTAAGACGCGCATCTACTACCGATACGTGCCATCGGGCGTGTCGGCGAAAAAGCCCCCGCCCCTCCTCGTCACGCTCCACGGCTCCGGCGGCAATGGCTGGTCACTCGTCTACAAGTGGAGAAAGCTCGCCGAAAAGAAAGGCATCGTCCTCGTCGGCCCGGACTCGACGAACTCGGAGATCTGGAACATCGAC
>CAJDUI010000032.1_pt2 | contig 12876 bp, 10 predicted proteins | sample 7390031 | NCBI WGS metagenome assembly CAJDUI01 (sample SAMEA7055675, study PRJEB34461) | soil metagenome | biome: terrestrial ecosystem; feature: Peninsula; material: soil | place: Antarctica | collected 2016 | reverse complement strand
CACTATTTCCAACCGCAAGTCGAGAAAGGTCAGCATTTAACGGGGCGGATCGCGGAGAGCGGAGAACTACCTCACGATCTCGAACCGGGCCGGAGGCAGCGTCTCGTCCGGGACGAGCTCGATCTCCACGGAGTGCTCCTTTTCGACGTCAGAGAAGAGCGAGGGCTCCTCTTCGGCGAGGAACTTTGCGAGCGCGGGTCGCACCCGGACCCGCACCGTTTCGCCGGAGACGAGGAGCATGGAGGGCGAGACGAGTGCGCGCTTGAGCTCGAGCGCGACGGAAAGGTCGGTCTTCACGCGGCCGCTCCCACCGCAGTCCGGACAGGAGCGGGTCAAAAGCTTCTCCAGGTTTCCGCGCGAGCGCTGCCGCGTGATCTCGATCAGGCCGAACTCGGACACCGGCAGCATCCGGAAGCGAGCGCGATCCTTCGAGAGTTCCGCCTCGAACCGCTCGAAGACTTCCTGCCGATGGCCGGCGTCGAGCATGTCGATGAAGTCGACAACGAGGAGACCCCCGAGATCTCTCAACCGGATCTGCCGCGCGACCTCCGGAATCGCTTCGAGGTTCGTCGCGTAGACGGTCTCCTCGAGGTCTTCCTTGCCGACGTACTTTCCGGTGTTGATGTCGATCGCGACGAGCGCTTCGGTCTGGTGGATCACGATCGAGCTGCCCGAGGGAAGCACGACACGGCTCTTCAACGCGTTCTCGATCTCCGCCTCGACCCCGAAAGACTCGAAGAGCGGCTCCGGCCGCCGATAGAGCTCCAGCCGATAGACGAGCGGGGGCGCAACGGCGGCGAGAAACTCCGCGAGCCGCGCGTGCGTCGCCTCGTCGTCGACGCGGATCGTCTCGAAGTCGGTCGTCACGAGGTCCCGTACGGCGCGCTGGGCGAGGTCGAGTTCTCGGTGCAGCACGGCCGGCGCGGAGGAGTTCTCTGCCTTCCGTTCGATGCGGGCGGCGAGATCGATCAGGTATCGGTGTTCCGCCGCGAACTCGGCGGGGGAAGAACCCTGAGCGGCCGTCCGTGCGATGAACCCTCCGTCGCCGGGGAACGCTTCGAGGATCTGCCGCAGGCGTTCCCGCTCCACTTCGTCGGTGATGCGCCGCGAGATCCCCACCTCGCGGACGCCCGGCAGGTAGACGAGTGTGCGACCCGGGAGAGACAGGTTCCCCGCCACCCGCGGGCCCTTTCCGGCGAGCGGGTCCTTCGTGACCTGGACGAGGAGTTCCTGGCCTTCCTTGAGAAGGTCGTCGATGCGCGGCCGGTCGGCGCGCGGCTCGTTCTCCGCGTCCGGCGCGTCCTCCGGGTCGAAGTTGGCGGAGCGCGGCAAGACGTCCTCGACGTAGAGGAAGGCGTCCCTCTCGAGCCCGATCGACACGAACGCCGCCTGCATCCCCGGCAGAACCCGGTGCACGCGCCCGAGGTAGACGTTGCCGACAAGGCCCTGCCTCTGCCTCCGCTCGTGGAGCACTTCCACCGTGCGGCCGTCCTCGAGGATCGCGACCCGCGTCTCCGACGGCGTCGCATTGACCAGAAGCTCTTTTCTCACGCGTTTGCGAACCGGCGGTACTCGACCGCCAGGATCAGGCCGATGCCGAGAAACGTCGTCGCGACGGAAGAGCCGCCGTAGGAGACGAGCGGAAGCGGGATGCCGGTTGTCGGGAGGAGCCCGATCATCATCCCGGCGTTGACGACGACGGAGAAGAGGAGCATGGACGCCACTCCCAGGATGAGAAACGCTCCTCCCCGGTCGCGCGCGACGCGGGCGAGCGTGAGGGCACGCAGAAGAAGGCCCGCAAACAGGGCGAGGACGACGCACACGCCGAGGAAGCCCCACTCCTCCGCGATCACTGCGAGTATGAAGTCGGTGTGCTGGACGGGCAGGAAGCGGAGCTGGCTCTGCGTGCCCGACCGGAATCCCTTGCCCGAGAATCCGCCGGAGCCGACGGCGATCTTCGACTGCCGGACGTGGTAGCCGGAGCCGAGCACGTCCGCCTCCGGGTTCAGGAAGGTTCCAACCCGCTCCTTCTGATAGTCGGCGAGCCCGAGCCAGGCGATCCCGGCGAGCAGCGCAACCCCGATGATCAGCGCTACCCAAGCGCGCGGAGGCAAGCCGCCGAAGAAGAGCGCGACGCCGATCAGGGGCAGGAAGGTTGCCGCGAGTCCCGCGTCCGGCTGGAGAAAGACGAGCAGGAACGGGATGGCGACGATCGTCCCGACTTTTGCGAGCGTGGCCGCCTTCATCCTCACGTCGTCTTCGTTCTCGAAGAGGTAGGCGAGGAGGAGCGCGGTCGCGACCTTCGCGAGCTCGGCGGGTTGGAACTGAAATCCGCCGATACGAATCCACGCCTTGATGTTCGCGATCCGCTCGCCGAAGAGGAGCAGATACACGAGCGGGACCAGGCTCGCGCAGTAAATGACGAAGGAAAACTTCAGCAGCACGCGGTAGTCGAAGAGGACAGCCGCAAACATCGCGCCGAGCCCGACGAGGACCCAGACGGCCTGTCGCGTCTCGAGACCAGCGAACCGGCCACCCTGGGTGGTCGAGGACACGAAAAGGATCCCGAGCACCGAAAGAGAGATTGCGCACGCGAGCACGACGAGGTCGAGCCGCCGCGGGACCGGCAGGACGCGACCGATCACGGCGAGATCTCCCCGGCCGTGCGCGGTGGCGCAGTGCCGCGGGCCGCCGCCTGGACGAACCCCGGCTCGCCCGCGCGGAGCCGGACCGGAAGCCCGAAATACCTGGCGAGGAGAAGCCTCGCGATCGGCGCCGCGGCGCTCGAGCCGTGCCCGCCGTGCTCGACGAAAACGACGACGACGATCTTCGGGTCGTCGAGCGGAGCGAATGCGGCGAACCACGCATGGTCTTCCAACCGCCTGCGGTCGACGCCCGCACGCGGCACCGCGTCTCGGCCGGCGACCTGCACCGTGCCGGTCTTCCCGGCGGCCGCGAGCCCGGGAACTCGCGACCCGAACGCGGTCCCCCCCGGTTCGTTCAGGACCGCCCACATTCCGCTCTTCACGATTTCGAGTCGGTTGGGGTGGAGAGCGAGGGACTTCTCCGGCTGCGCTTCGTAGCGCAGCCGGACGCCCGACCGGGGATCCTGAGACGCGAAGAAAAGGTGGGGCGTCGGCAGCCGCCCGCCCTCGACGAGACCAGCGAGCGCGCGCGCGACCTGAAGTGGGGTCACGAGCACGGGTCCCTGTCCGATCGAGACCGAGATCGTCTCGCTCGGATACCAGCGGGCACGGCGTTTGTTCCGCGCCCACTCCTCCGAAGGAACGAGCCCCGGCTTTTCGTGCGCGAGGTCGAGGCCGGTCGGCTCGCCGAAACCGAAGGCGCGGGCAATCTCGGCAATCCGGTCGATTCCGAGACGGCGTCCGAGGGCGTAAAAATAGACGTCGCACGACACCTTGATCGCGTCGCGCAGGTTCACCCACCCGTGCCCGCCCCGGCGATGGCAGCGAAAGGCCCGGCCGTAGTGAACGGCACTGCCCGGGCAGAAGACCTGCGCAGCCGGATCGACTTCACCGCTCGCGAGAGCTCCGTATGCGAGGAACACCTTGAAGACGGAGCCGGGCGAGTACATGTTCTGAATCGCACGGTTCTGGAGAGGATGGTTCGGGTCGGACATCAGGCCGGACCACTCCTCCGGAGTAACGCGGCGGGTGAACCAGTTCGGGTCGTACGAAGGGGACGAGACGAGCGCAAGGATCTCCCCCGTCTTCGGGTCGAGCGCGACCACCGACCCGACCTGGCTGGCCAGGCACTGCTCGGCGAGCTCCTGGAGGTCACGGTCGATGGTGAGGAAGAGGTTCTGCCCCGGACGCGACTCGAGCCGGCTCTCCTCGGCGATCTCGCGCGCATGGGAGTCCACGACGACTCGGCGCTCGCCATTCGTGCCGCCGAGGAGTTTTTCGTAAGTCCGTTCGATCCCCTTCTGGCCAATCCAGTCGCCGAGTCGGTACGCGTTCGCTGACTCACGAATCTGGGCGGGAGTTGCCTCCGAGAGGTAGCCCAGGACGTGGGCCGCGGATCCGCCTCGCTTGTAAAGGCGCCGCTGCGAAATCCCGATCGCGAATTCCGGATGCTCGGGCGCCCGCGCCTCGATGAGAGCGACCTCCTCGAGAGTCAGGTTCTCCGCAATCGGAATCGGCACGAACTCCGGGTAACGGCGCCCGCGCTCCATCCGCGCGCGGATCTGATCCGCAGGCAGGCCGAGCAGACGGACGACGAAGTCCGTCGAACCGGCCAGAACCTTTGCCTCCCGGCGGTAGAGGAGAAGCGAGTACGCGGGCTCGTTCTCGACCAGTACCGAGCCGTTCCGGTCGAGCACGTAGCCGCGCGGCGCAGTCAGCTGGACCGACCGGATCCGGTTGTTCTCCGAGAGGCCAAAGTAGTGATCGCCGCGAACGATCTGCACGTACCAGTAGGCAATCGCGAGCAGCGCGAAGACCGCTCCGACCGCAATCCGGGCAATCTCGATGCGCGCGGATAGCGCGCGCCGGTTCTCTCTGACTTTCAGCATGAGGCCCTTGTTCGAAGCTCGGGAAACGGGTATCGGGAAGCGGGAAACGACCTAGTGACCCGACCCTCGGTTCGTTTTCCCTTTTCTGTTTTCCCTTTTCCGGTCGTCCTCATCGCAGTCTCCCCAACCGCCGGCGTTCGCGCCACTCCCGCCACGGGAAGCTCCACGCCGCCTCGAGCGCGCCGGCGGTTGTCCCCGTTGCGAAAGCCCCCCAGAGCGCCTCGGGGGTGCCGAGAACGATCGGTGAGCCGAGGAGCAGCGAGCGGAGAACGGCGACGATCGCGTCGTTCGCGAGCGAGCAGAGTGCGATCGCCCCTCCAACCGCGAGCGCGCCTCCGAAGATAACCCGCACTGACACGAAGGCGAGGACGTATCCGATCGCTGCCTTCGCGAAAGCATTCAGTCCGATCAGCGCCTCCGTCAGCGCGTCCTCGAGAAGTCCCCCAACTGTGCCCGTGAGAACGGTGCGGCCGAATCCTCCGGAGCGCGCGACGATCGCGGTCGCCACCAGCAACCAGTCGACCGGCCAGGCCCCTCGATAGGGGGACCCTCCGAAAAAGAACTCGAGAGCCGTCGCCCCGACCAGGAGAAGGGCGATCCGCCCGAAGCTCACCGGCGAGCACTCGCCCCTTCCGCCCCTTCGCGCGCGGGGAAAGGTGCAAGCACCAGCACGTCGGTCAGGCGCGAGAAAGACGCCGTCGGAGTGACCTGGATGTCGAGAAAGAGGTTGCCGCCCCGGGAAACCGAGCGAACGCGGCCGATCGGGATTCCCCGCGGATAGATTCCATCGACGCCCGCGGATTCGACCAGGTCCCCCGCCTTCACCCGGGACGTCGTCGGAACGTGGTTCAAGATTAACGAACCGCGGCCGTCTCCGCGGACGATCCCGAGCTCACCCGTTCGGACGAGCCGCGCGCCTGCGGCGGCGGAAGCGTCGAGCAGAAGCTGGGCCCGCGAGAGGTTGCGGCCGGCGGTCACGACCCGGCCGACGAGACCTTCGGGTACGGCCAGGGGCGAGCCGGCGCCGACTCCGGCCGACGAGCCGATGCCGACGAGCGCGCTCTGAACTCCGGCGCGCCGCTCGAGGAGCAGAACCGGAGCGCTCCCCACGACGACCGGAAGGAACGGAGCGGCGGCGCGCATCCCGAGCTCGCTCCGCATCTGCTGAACTTCCGCGCGAAGGCGGAAGAGCTCCGTCTCCCGTTTCACAAGATCCGTGCGAAGCCGAGCGTTCTCCGCGCGGGCGTTGAGCATGTCGGTCACCGAGGAAGAGCCTCCCGAGACGGCACGTGAAAACCCGGCGACGGAATGGGCAACCGGGGCGGCCGCGGTCAGGATCCAGGACTGGAGGATCGAACCGCGTCCGTCGCGCGCGGGGGCCTGCGCGGAAAGCGCGAGCACGCAGAGGACGAGCACGGAAGCAAGCAGTAATCCCCCGCGGCGCGGACGGCTCGTAACCTCGGCACGGGCGCTCGGGAATCTCATGGGACGATTACGTTATCGAGATCTTCCTCAAGAGATTCATGTCGGTGAGCATCGCCCCGGTGCCGAGCGCGACCGATGCGAGGGGATCCTCGGCGTAGGAAATCGGCAGGCCGGTCTCCTCGCGCAGGCGCTTGTCGAGGTTCCGCAGGAGGGAGCCCCCCCCGGTGATGATGATTCCCTCGTCCATGATGTCCGCCGAGAGCTCCGGCGGTGTGCGCTCGAGGGCGACCCTCACGGTCTCGACGATCGCCGCGACGACCTCGGCGAGCGCTTCCCGAACCTCCTCGTCGGTCAGAACGAGCGTCTTCGGAACGCCCTCGACGAGGTCGCGCCCCTTCACCTCCATCGTCAGCGGCTCATCCAGCGGATATGCGGATCCGATCTCGATCTTGATCTGCTCGGCCGTGCGCTCTCCGATCAGGAGGTTGTATTTCCGTTTGACGTACTGAATGATCGCCTCGTCCATCTCGTTCGACGCGATCCGGACGGAGCGGCTGTAGACGATTCCTGCGAGTGAAATCACGGCGACGTCCGTCGTGCCCCCGCCGATGTCCACGATCATGTTTCCCGCAGGCTCGGTGATTGGCAGCCCGGCGCCGATCGCGGCCGCCATCGCCTGCTCGATGATGAAAACTTCTGACGCGCCAGCACGAAGCGCGGAGTCCTGCACCGCGCGCTTCTCGACCTGCGTGATCCCGGAGGGGACCGAGATGACGATGCGCGGACGGACGAAGAGCGACCGCCCGTGGGCTTTCTTGATGAAGTGATCGAGCATCTTCTCCGTGACCTCGAAGTCGGCGATGACGCCGTCCTTCATCGGCCGGATGGCGACGATGTTCCCGGGCGTGCGCCCGAGCATCTCCTTGGCTTCGCTGCCGACCGCCTCGACGCGGTTCGTATGAGTGTTGACGGCCACGATCGACGGCTCGCGAACGATGATGCCCTTGCCCCGTGCGAACACGAGGGTGTTGGCCGTACCGAGATCGATTGCGAGGTCGTTCGAGAAGAGTGAAAAGACAGATCTCCAGGCCAAGAAAGCCTCCTAAAGGACGTCGGACGGAAGACGGGATACGGGAAACGGAAGAGACAAGATAAGCCACCGAACGGTTCGTTTCACCTTTCCCGTTTCCCGTTTCACGGCTTTCACAGCGTTTCCACGAAAACGCGCATCCGGCGGATGGTCTCGTTGCCGGCGCCGTCGACCGACTTGATCACCAGAAGAGCGTACCCGTCGCGCTCGATCGTTACCGTCTTTTTGAACGTGCCGTCGTTGCCGACGTCGGCCGGCTCGGTGTTGACGGTGACGACCGCACCCTTCTCCGTCTTCCCGAAGATCAGGAAGAGACTGCCCATCTGCTGCGGAGGCAGGACGGAAAGTTCGGGAGGCGTCGTGTCCCCGCTTCCCGCACGCACCGGCTCGGATGCCATTCGGAACCGGCGAACCCCGCTCCAGTCGGAGGAAACCCCGGAGAGGGCAATCGCTGCAAGCCGCCAGAAATAGGAACCCTCGCGCGACACCTTGATCCGTGCGGAAAGACCGGTCCGGTCGTCGAGGTCCACTTCGTTCGCGTCCGGAACGAAAAGGCGCGAGCGAGAGATCTGGATTCGGTACCGTGCCGCTTCGGGGACCCGTGACCACTTGAGCTCGACTTCCTCGTCGGTGGCGACGTGGAAAGTCCGGTTATCTGCCGGCAGGAGCGGAATAGGCGGCTCCGGCAGCCGGATGCGGGGAGAAACCGCGCCCGTTCGCGCCGAGGCGATCACCCTCTGTCGTTCCTCGAGAACGACCGTGTTCAGACCGGTCGACACGGTCGCCCTTCCGCGATACGTCGTCACTTCGGTCTTCTCGCCCTTTGCCACGTCGACGGAAACGCGCGAGTTGCGCTCGACCGCGGCGGTGGCGTCGTCGGTCGCGATCGTCGACGGCGATCCGGACGTGTAGACGTTGACCGCGCCGGAAACCATCTTCACTTCGCTGCCGCTGCCCTCCGCGGCAGTGCGTCGGCGAACTTCGAAGAGGGAGCCCGGACGAATAGTGAAGAGCGTGCCGTCGATGAACATGATCTCGCCGGACCCGTTGCGCCCGGTCTTGATGAAGTCGCCGTCGAAGAGCGGCTGTCGCTGCCGCGCCGTCTCGAAAGTTGAGCGGCCGGCGCGTTGCAGCGTCACGTCCCCCTCGACGAAGATGAACGAGGCGTCTCCGTTCTCATCGGATTCAAAGCTGCCGATGACTCGCCTCGAGTACGATTGGGACTCGACGGCTTGCCGACGGGAGTCTTCGAAGTTCCTCTTATCCAATGCGGCGCGCGCTTCCTTGAGAAGGCTTTGCGCCCGAGCGACGTTCGAGCCGGGCCGCGACGTTCCGGCGTTCCGTTCTGCCTTGTTCAGAAGATCCGTCGCGGTTGCGATCTCGGCTCGAGCTCGCTCTTCGGCGGAGGGATTCGACCTCAGGTAATAGCGGTAGCCGACAATGCTTGCGGCGGCCACAACGACGATCAGCACGCCCCAGGTCGCGATTTTCCGAATCGGGATAATGAACCAGTCGAGGTCCGCTCCAACGGTCCGGCCGAGCTTCCGTCTCCGCATAACTTTTGTGATTGGCGAGGTTTACCCTGACTTCTTATAGCACAACAGGGGAAGTTGCCAGGCATCACCTGTCGCTATCCGCTCGGATTCGAGGTCGGCTTCATTAACTCAGTAACTGCGCTCCGGCGGACAGGCTGACGGCGGAGACGGGACCGCTTCCCCCTGCTATAGTCGCCCGTTCGAAAAAGGAGCCTCTTCCATGCTCAAGACCATGCGCAGGAGCTTCCACCAGCTCAAGTGGACGCTCTTCGTCGTGATCATCGTTTTCGTCCTCGGGTTTGTCTTCTTCTCCGGCTCGAACTGGGGCGGGGACACGGCGACCCAGGTCGTGGCCCGGATGGGGTCGGACCAGATTTCGGCGGTCGAGTTTGACCGCATCTACCAGACCCAGGTTCAGCGTTACCGCGAGATGTACAAGGGGAGCTTCTCTCCGGAGCTCGCCCGGGCGCTCGACCTGCCCCGACAGGTCCTGGACGGGATGATCGACCGGAAGCTCCGGATCGAGTCCGCCGAGCGGCTGAACCTTCGGGTTTCCGACGAGGAACTCGCCCGAGAGATCGCCGCGCTCCCCTTCTTCCAGGAGAACGGACAGTTCATTGGCGCGGATAAGTACAGCGAAAGACTGAGGCAGGCTGGCGTGGCTTCGGAGACCTTCGAGGAGGGGCTGCGGGAAGACCTCCTGGTCCGCAAGTACGAGACGCTCGTCAAGGCGAGCGTCGCCATTCCCGAAGGGGACATTCGCAAGCAGTTCTCGGCGCAGAACGACAAGGCGACCATCGAATACATCCTCGTTCCGGCGAGCCGGCTGGAAAGCTCGGTCGAGCCTTCGGAAGCTGACCTCAAGGGTTACTACGACAAGAACCGGGAGAGTTACCGCGCCCCCGAGCAGCGTCGCGCGAACTACCTTCTCGTCGACAAACTCAAGGTCCGCGCGCGCGTGCCGGTGACCGACGCCGAGATCCGCACGGAGTACGAAGCGAAGAAGGCGACCTTCGCGGTTCCCGAGCTCCTCACGGTGCAGCACATCCTGTTGGCGGTGGACGCCAACGCGGGACCGGACGCCGACACGAAAGGGAGGGCGAAGGCGGAATCTCTGATCGTGCGCCTTCGAGCCGGTGAGGACTTTGCGAAACTCGCGCGGGAAAATACGGATGATCCCTCGGGCAAGGAGAACGGGGGACAGCTTCCTCCGTTCGGGCGCGGCCAGATGGTCCCCGAGTTCGAACAGCCTGCGTTCGAGATGAAACCCGGGGAAATCCGCGGGCCAGTCAAGACGAGTTACGGCTACCACGTCATCAAGATGGTCGCGAAGACTCCGGCTGGCACACGCACGCTCGAAGAGGTCCGCCCGAGCCTCGCCGGCGATCTCACCGAACGAAAGGCCGAAGCGGAAGCCGAGCGGCTGGCAAAGGAGCTCGCGGGAAAGATCCGTGCGTCGAAAACGAAGTCGGACGAAGACCTCCGGAAACTGCAGAGCGACATGGTGACCTACAACTCGACGGAGTGGTTCGGCCGGAGCGGTCCCATCGCCGGAATCGGAGCAAATGCGGAATTCTCCAACGAAGCGTGGTCCGGGAAGATCGGCGACGCTTCGGGGAAGCCAATCGCGACGTCGCGCGGACCGGCCTTCGTGCGGCCGCTCGCCGAGCGTCCCGCCGCGGTCCAGCCCCTCGAAGAGGTCCGCGCCGCGGTGACGGAAAACTGGAAAACCGAGCGGAAAGAGAAAGACGCGATCGAAAAGCTTCAGCCGGCCGCGCGCGAGCTCGCCTCGGGAACCGGGCTGCCGGCCCTCGCGGCTCGCTACGAGACCGAGGTCAAGACGACGCCGGAGTTCGGTCCCTCCGGCCCGGTGCCCGACCTCGGCGCGGCGCCGCGTCTCTCCGAGGCGGTCTTCAAGACTCCCGCCGGGCAGGCGGGGCCTCCGGTCTCCGTTCCATCCGGGTTCGTTCTCTTCCGCGTCCTTGCCCGCACCGAGGCCGATCCCGCCGCGTACGGGACGCAGAAAGCAGCGCTCGCCGACACGCTGCGCGCGAAGGAGGCCGAGCGGCTCATACGATCGGTGACCCAGCAGATGCGCGCGGACCGAAAGGTCGAGATCAACGAGGAGCTGCTCAACTCGCTCCTGCCTCCGGCGGCGAAACCGGGGTAGTTCTCAGCCAACGGTTCCGAGCGCCGAGCGGAGGCACAGAACCGAGCACGAGAACTGAGAACCTTTCATCCGTGATCGGGCGCCTCGTCGGCCGTCTCGCGTCGAAGGCGACCGATCACGTCATCCTGGATGTCGGCGGCGTCGGATATCTCGTCCAGATCCCTCTTTCGACCTTCTACGAGCTCCCCGAGGCAGAGAGTCCCGCGTCGCTTTGGATCCACACGTACGTGCGGGAAGACGCGCTTGCGCTCTACGGCTTCCTGACCGAACGCGAACGGGCGCTCTTTCTGATGCTCATCGCGGTCGCGGGGATCGGTCCGCGGGTTGCGCTCACAGTCCTTTCCGGGATGCCCCCCGCGGACCTGATCGAGGCACTCCGGGGAGCCGACGTCCGGCGGCTCATGGCGGTTCCCGGCGTCGGGAAAAAGACCGCCGAGCGCATGGTGCTCGAGCTCGCCGAGAAGGCGGCGCGGATTGGCGGCGAGCCCTCCGCGACGAGGACGCCGGCGGTGGCCACAGAGGACATCGTGTCGGCCCTCGTCAACCTGGGATACCGGCGCGGCGACGCCGAGCGAGCCGTCGAAGCGATCGGGCGGACCGGCGCACCTGGGGATTTCAGCGAGTACCTGAAGCTCGCTTTGAAGCAACTCACGGGTGGATGAAACGAGTCTCAGTCGAGGGGTCCCAGGTCCGGAATCGAAGCAGGGACGTGCTAGCTTGACCCGGGACTGAGGATTCAGCACTTAGGCTTACGGCTCAATTTGGACGACAAAGAGCTTCTCTCGAGCACGGCTCTGGCCGACGACGTCGCCGTCGAGCCGACTCTCCGACCGCGAGTCCTCTCCGAGTACATCGGGCAGCACAAGGTGCGAGACAACCTCGCCGTGTTCCTCGCGGCGGCGCGCGCTCGCGGCGAACCGCTCGACCACGTCCTCCTGACCGGTCCGCCCGGGCTCGGCAAGACGACGCTCGCCTACATCATCGCGCACGAGCTCGGAACGGGGCTGCGCATCACGTCCGGTCCGATGATCACCCGGGCCGGCGACCTCGCAGGGATCCTGACGAACCTCCAGCCCCGCGACGTGCTCTTCCTGGACGAGATCCACCGTTTGACCCCGGCGGTAGAGGAGATCCTCTATCCCGCGATGGAGGACTTTCGACTCGACGTGATGATCGGCGAAGGTCCGATGGCGCGGACGATGAAGGTGGACCTGCCCGCCTTCACGCTCGTGGGCGCGACGACGCGGCCCGGGCTTCTCTCGCAGCCTCTCCACGGCCGCTTCGGGATCACACTGCGGCTCGACTTCTATGACGTCGAGTCGCTTTCCCGGATCGTGGAGCGCTCCGCCCGGATTCTCGGAATCCGGATCACGCCGGAGGCCGGAAAGGAGATCGGCGCGAGGAGCCGCGGCACACCCCGGATCGCAAACCGCCTGCTGCGACGCCTGCGCGACTTCGCGGAAGTGGCCGGCAAGGTCGAGATCGACCTCACGACGGCGCGAGAGGCTCTCGCGCGTCTCGAAGTGGACGAGCACGGGTTCGACGAGCTCGACCGCCGGATCCTTTCGACGATCATCGAGAAGTTCGGCGGCGGTCCCGTCGGAATCAATTCGATCGCCGCGTCGCTCGGTGAGGACCGGGGAACGCTCGAGGACCTCTACGAGCCGTACCTCATCCAGGCCGGCTTCCTCCAGCGGACTCCTCGGGGACGAGTCGCGTCGGCGCAGGCGTATCGACATCTGGGAATCCTGCCGCCGCGACGGGAAGGGTCCCTGTTCTAGCTGTCCTGGCATTCCGAGGCCGAAGGCCGAGGAATCTGGGCCCAGATCCCTCGCTTCGCTCGGGATGACAACGAGGACGAACCACGGATCACATGGGAGAGAAATGAAACGCGGCGTTCTCATCTACAACCCGACCGCCGGGCAGCGCGACCGCAGGGGGAAGATGCGCGCCCTGATCGAGAGCATGCGCTCCGAGGGTCTCGAGCTTCAGAACTCGCCCACCGATGGACCGGGCCACGCCACCGAGATCGTGCGGAGCCTCCTCCCCTCCCACCTCGACATCGTTGCGGCATGCGGCGGCGACGGCACCGTATCGGAGGTCGCGTGCGGGCTCGTCGGTT
>CAJDUI010000031.1_pt1 | contig 13105 bp, 13 predicted proteins | sample 7390031 | NCBI WGS metagenome assembly CAJDUI01 (sample SAMEA7055675, study PRJEB34461) | soil metagenome | biome: terrestrial ecosystem; feature: Peninsula; material: soil | place: Antarctica | collected 2016 | reverse complement strand
CAGGACGCGCCGCCGCCGCCGCTGTCACGAGCTCCGTCGCTCTCGTCAGCCGTAAATATGGTAATATGGTTCGGTGAAGACGACTATCGAAATTCCCGACCCGCTCTTTCGCAGGGCCAAGTCGAAGGCGGCCGAGCGCGGCCAGACGCTCAAGGAGCTCGTGGCCGAAGCGCTGCGGGAGAAGCTCGCAGCCAGCGCAAGCACGGTTCCGCCCGGCGAGCCGGAATGGATGCAGGGATTCGGAAAACTGCGACGGCTGCGCAAAGAGACTGCCCGCAACCAGGCCAGGATCGACGAAGCCTTTGAGGTGATCGGGCCCGAGGATCGCGCCTGATCCTGGACACCAATGCGTTGTCGGCGTTCATCGACGGGGACGCGGACATCGGCAGAATCCTGCGACGGCAAGCGCGAGCGGCCATTCCGGTGATTGTGCTCGGGGAATTCCGCTACGGAACTGCGGAGTCGAGGCAGCGAACGGCCTACGAGGGGTGGCTGGAGGCCCAGCTATCTCACTTCGACGTCCTCTCCGTCATCGAAGAGACCACCATCGCCTACGCCGCGCTGCGCGTGGCGCTCAGGCGGTTGGGCCGTGCGATTCCCGCCAACGACGCCTGGATTGCCGCACTCGCGCTGCAACACCGGCTTCCCGTTCTCAGCCGCGACCAACATTTCGACGCGGTGCCGGACGTCGAGCGAAGGAGCTGGTAGGCCGGGGTCAATCGTGTATTCCTGTATTTCGAGGGGTCGGCGACAGCCTGATCCGAATCCTGCAAATCAGGACTGAGTCCCCGTGACATCTGGGTGAATCGCGTGCTTCGCCAGCGATCAAACTTCGTAGGCCGGCGCTCAAGGCGGATCGTGCAGGCCGTCCATTGCGATCTGGTCGTTGCACTCGACCACACCGGCTGAATTCTTTTCGCCCTGGGGACGGTTCTCCGGGGAGATGGTTCGTCGCTTGCTGGCTCTGGCGCTTGCAGTCACGCTGCCCCTGCCGTGCTCGCTTCGGGCCGACATCGCAATCCGTCCGGTCACGTCGGACTTCGACGCGGAGTTCGCGCGAGCGGCGGACCTGCTGGAAAAGGGGGACCGCGCGGAGGGGGAGTCGGTCCTCCTCGAGATCGGGCGGCGCGCGGACCAGCGCGCGTGGGACGCTCGGATCGCCCTTCTCCTTTCGTCCGACGACGAGCGGCGCAGGGACCTCGCGTCGGCGGAACGCCGGCTCCGCGCGGCGGAAGCGGAGGCGATCGGCCTGGAGCCTTACCGGCGCGACCGGCTCGGGCGGGTCCTCGAGAAGGCGGGACGGCTCGCGGATGCCGCGAAAGAGTGGCGACTCGCTTTCGAGTCGGGGGAGCCTTTCGCGCGCAAAGCACGAGTCGGACGCGAGCTCGCCCGCGCGCTCGAAAAAATGAATCGCCCGCGTGAGGCGCTCGACGCCCTCGACCGGGCGGCGGCGGTCGGTCAGGGAACCGAGCTGGTCGCGATCGAGCTCGATCGGATCCGACTCGGACAGAAACTGAAAAACCCGCGGTCGGTCTCCTCCGCCGCGCGCACGCTCCTCCTGCGCGCGCCGTCGACCGACGCGGCGAAGGCGACGCCTGCGGCCGCCCGCAACGTCCTTCGCGCCGAGGAGCGGCGTCTTTTCGCGGCCGACCGCGCCCGACGCGGCCGCGCGCTCGTCGCGGCCGGGGATTCGAAGCGCGGATTGAAGCTCCTTTCGGAGAGACCGGCGGCGTGGCCGCTGGAAGACCGCCCGGAGAACCAGCTCGCGCTCGCGCGGGCTTTGAGGGCGACGGGAAAGGCCGGCGCCGCGCAGGCGGCGGCGGAGCGCGTCCCTCGCGGGACGCCGGAGCGGTTCCACGCCGACCTCTTCCGCGCCGACCTGATCCTCGCGCGGATCCGGGAGAAGGCGGGGGACCGTCCCGTCGCGAAGACTCCCGGCGTCCGGCCCGTGCGCGCGCTCTACGAAGGCGTCGCGGTCGGGTCCGCGCCGGCGGCGGCGCGCGCCACCGCGCTCGAGCGGCTGATCGCTCTCGACGAGGAGGCCGGCGACTTCGACCGGGCGCTCGCTCGCGCGCGGCAGCTCACGCGCGAGACGCGGGGGACCGTGCGCGGTTTCGAGCCGGTATGGGAGCTCGCCTGGTCCCGCTGGCGGGCCGGGGACTTCGCAGGCGCTCTCGCGCGCTTCGAGTCACTCGCGGCGACCTACGACGACATCTGGCGGGACCGGAGGCTCGCTTACTGGCGAGCGCGCGCTCTCGAGAAGCTCCGGCGCCGCGCGGAGGCGCAGTCCCTCTACGCATCGCTCGCGGCGGGCAACCCGGCCGACGTGTACGCGCGGTTCGCGAGTCGCCGCTACAAGGGCCCCGCCGCGGAAGCGAAGCCGGCCTTCCCCGAGCCCCCGACCGAGTCCGCCGAGTTCCGCCGCGCGGACGAGCTCCTGCGGCTACGGATGTTCGACGAAGCGGCGGCGGAAATCCGGACCCACCCGCCTTCGCGCCCGCGCGACCTGCGAGCCGCGGAGGCGGACTTTGCGCTCGGGCGTTTCCTTTCCGCGGCCGCGGCGGTCAAGCGCGCGTTCCCCGAGATCGGCACGGCCGAGGAGAGCCGCGTTCCCGACGGGTGGCGCCGCCTCCACTACCCGGTCGAGGAGAACGAGCTTCTCCCGAAGAGCGCCCGCGAGTTCCGTCTCGACCCCGCGGTCCTCCGCGGCCTCGTCCGCCAGGAGAGCGTTTTCGACGCCGACGCGAAGTCGCGTGCGGGAGCGATCGGGTTGACGCAGCTCCTTCCCGGCACGGCGGAGCCCCTCGCGCGCTCCGTCCTGCGGGTGCGGTACCGCCGCGCGTTCCTCTACGACCCGGGCGTCAACGCGCGGCTCGGCGCCGCTTACTTCCGCCAGCTCCTCGATCGGTTCGGCGGGAACGTTCACTACGCGCTCGCGGCGTACAACGGCGGGCCCACCCGGATGGCGCGAGTCCTGCGCGAGAACGCGGGCCGTCCGGAGGACGAGATCCTCGAGTCGCACCCCTTCCACGAGACCCGCGACTACGTGAGGCGCGTCACGCTCTACGCGGAGACGTATCGGGAGCTGTACCCCACGAGGTAGCTCGCGAGGTCCCTTTGAGCAATAGACTCGGCCGCGTGGCCGCCTCCGAGTTTCAGGTCCAGACGAAGAAGAAGATCGCCCGCGTCGAGATCACCAGAGAGGTCGAGCGCGCCGCAAAGGAACTCGGCGTGAAGGCGGGTGCGCTTCTCGTTTCGGTACCGCACACGACCGCGGCCGTGACCGTCGGGGAAACCTGGGACGCCGATGTCGCCACCGACGTCGAGCGCGCGCTCGCCCGGTGGGTGCCGGACGTCCGGTTCGACCACGGCGAAGGAAACTCGCCGGCGCACTTCCTCTCGGAGGCGATCGGCGTCTCCTGCCTCGTCCCGATCGAGGACGGCAAACCCGTGCTCGGCCGGTGGCAGGGCATCGTCCTGATCGAGCTCGACGGCCCCCGCGAGCGCACCGTGCGGGTGAGCGCGCTCTCGGGTGGGTGAGGCGACGGCGTGACGCTCGAGATCGGCTACGTCCTCGCGCTCCTCGTCGTCGCGCTCGTTCTCTTCGCGTGGGACAAACTTTCCGTCGACGTCGTCGGTCTGATCGTCCTTCTCGCGCTCGCGATTCCGCGCGTGCTCACCCCGAAGGAAGCCCTGGCCGGCTTCGGCGACGACACGATCCTCGTGTTGATCTCTCTCTTCGTCCTCACCGGTGGCATCGTCCGGACGGGCGTCGTCGAGCGGGTGGGCCTCTGGATCGCGGGGAAGAGTGGAAAGAACCCGGCGACCCTGCCGCGCGTGATCCTCGTTGCCACGGCGGCGGTCAGCTCCTTCCTCTCGAACACGGTCACGACGGCGGTCTTCCTGCCGATCATGATCGGCGTCGCGCGGCGGACGGCGACCGCGCTCTCCCGCGTCCTGATGCCTCTCGCTTTCGCCTCGATTCTCGCCGGAAGCGTGACGCTCATCGGAACATCCACCAACCTCGTTGTGTCGAGCCAGCTCCCGCGCTACGGTCTCGAGCCGATCGGTTTTTTCGAGCTCGCTCCAGTGGGACTCGGCATTACGGTTCTCGGCCTGCTCTACCTCTTCTTCGTCGCGCCAAAGCTGGTTCCCGACCGGGGCCAGCGCGAGATGACCGACAAGTACGACCTGCGCCGCTACCTCTCCGAGGCCCTCATTCAGCCGGGCTCGAAGCTCGCCGGCAAGACTCTCGCGGAGAGCCAGCTCGGATCGGCGATGAACCTGAACGTCGTCGGGATCGTTCGCGGCGAAGGGAGGCGGCTCGCGCCCGGGCCCCAGGCGATGTTGCGCGAGAACGACATCCTGATCATCGAGGGCAAGGCCGAGGACATCCTTTCCGTCAAGGACGCGGGCGGGATCGAGATTCGCGCCGACGTGAAGCCGGCGCTCTCCGACGGGTACCTGCAGTCGGAGCAGATCCGGATGATGGAGGCGATGGTGCTGCCCCGGTCCCAGTTCGCGTACCGCACGCTCAAGGAAGCGCGCTTCCGCGAGCAGACGGGTCTGGCCGTTCTCGCCGTGCACTCGGCGGGCGGCCCGGACCGGATCGAGAAGCTCTCGATGACCCAGTTGAAGCCGAGCGACGTCCTGCTCGTTCAGGGCGCCCAGGAAGCGCTCGACCGGATCCGAGGCGGCAACGATCTCTTCCTTCTGGAAGACGTCTCGGCGCACCATCCGAGGCGGCGGAGGGCGGGCTGGGCGGCCGCGATTTTCGTCGGCTCGATCCTTCTCGGCATCAGCGGGATCCTGCCGCTCGTGATCGCGTTCGTGCTGGGAGGAGTCGCGCTGATCCTGACCCGCTGCCTGACGTCCGAGGAGGCCTACGAGTCCGTGGACTGGCGTCTCATGGTGATGATCGGCTGCATGATCGCGTTCGGCGTCGCGATGGAAAAGAGCGGGACGGCGACCTTCCTGTCGGAATTGATCGTCCAACACGTGAGCCCGCTTGGCGGCACCGCCCTCCTCGCGGCGTTCTTCCTCTTCACGGTGGTCCTCACGCAGCCGATGTCGAACCAGGCCGCCGCGCTCGTCCTGCTGCCGGTCGCGATTGCCGTCGCGCGCAAGCTCGAGTTGAACCCCCGCTCCCTCGTCATGGCCGTGACGTTCGCCGCTTCCTGCTCTTTCCTCACGCCGCTCGAGCCGTCCTGCGTGCTCGTCTACGGGCCGGGCCGGTACAAATTCTTCGATTTCGCTCGGGTCGGGCTTCCTCTAACGGTAATCGTCTTCGTCTTCTCGATGCTGCTCATTCCAGTGTTCTGGCCGCTCGGGAAGTAGATCTCTCCTCAGTTGAGTTATCGTTCTAGTTCTCGACAACCCAAAAACGAGGAGAGAAGAATGCTCAAGAGCCCGACGGTCCCGTTCCGGATTCTGGCTGCGCTCGTCCTGGCGCTCGTCTCCGTTTGCTCGGCCTCGGCCGCACCCGAAGGCCGGCTCGTCGCCATCACCGAGATGGCGTCGGACAAAGCCTCCTTCGACCGTTCCGAAGCGCTTACGGTGCGCTTCACTCTTCAGAACGACTCCGAACGGAACGTCCAGGTCCTGCTCTGGCACACCCCGCTCGCCGGATTCTCGGCCGACCTCTTCGACGTCGAGCGGGACGGCGAGCCGGTCCCCTACGTCGGTCAGCTCGTGAAGTGGGGCACCCCGGAGGCCGGCGACTACGTCGAGATCCAGGCGGGCAGCTCCGTGTCGGCGACGTTCGATCCTTCCGAGGTCTACGACATGTCGCGCCCGGGGAACTACTCCATCCGCTACCGCGCCGAGCTCCTCGAGCTGCCCGACGCTCGCCATGCGACGGTCAAGCGCGAGCTCGGCATCGGGCTGGAGAAAGTCGCCGTCGAAGGCTCCACTTTGACGCTCCGACTCGAGGGGATCGACAAAATGCCGAAGGGCGCGGCGATCGAGCCGATGGCGCAGGCGCCGCTCTACAACGGTTGCACCAACAGCCGGCAGACGACCCTTCAGCAGGCGTTGAACGCCGCGGAGAACATGTCCACCGAGTCTCGCGGCTATCTTCAGAACCTGCCGGTCTCCCAGCAACCCACGAACGCGCGGTACGGCGAGTGGTTCGGCGCTTACGACAGCGGCCGATACTCGACGGTCACGACGAACTTCGTCGCGATCGCCGACGCGTTCACCAATCGGACCGTTTCGTTCTTCTGCGATTGCACGAGCTCCGCTTACGCCTTCGTCTACCCGAATCGGCCTTATGAAATCCACCTCTGCAACGCGTTCTGGAGCGCTCCGCTCACCGGGACGGATTCCCAGGGCGGTACGTTGATCCACGAGATGAGCCACTTCGACGTCGTGGCGAACACGGACGACCTCGCTTACGGGCAGTCCGCGTGCCGAAAGCTCGCCGCCAAGAGCCCGCGCAAAGCCTTCCGGAACGCGGACAGCCACGAGTACTTCGCGGAGGCCGGGCCCTGATGGGCCGCCTCGACGGCGGCCAGAGGGAGTAAACGGCCGCCGGGCAAGAGCCCATGGCGAAAACGCGCCATTGAGGCTGTTCCGGAATTTGAGGGAGGCGTGCCCGGTTCCCGACTTCGAACCAACCCGAGGAGAAGCCAGGATGTTCATGAGAACGACGATCGCGTTCCGCATTCCGCTCGCGCTTTTGCTGGCCTTTTCGGCCGTGCGGACGGCGGAGGCGGCGTCCGAAGGCCGCCTTGTCGCCAAGACCGAGCTGGCGGCCGACAGCAACGCGGTCTACGACGGCTCCGAGACGCTGACCGTCCGCTGGACGCTCCACAACGACACGCTCGAAACGCAACGGGTGGTCGTGTGGCACACCCCCCTCGCCGGTTTCTCGAACGACCTCTTCTACGTCGAGCGGGACGGCGAGCCCGTCTCCTACACGGGCAAGCTCGTGAAGTGGGGCACGCCTACCGCCGAGGACTACGTCGAGATCGAGTCCGGGAGCTCCGTGACGGCGACCTTCGACCCTTCGTCGGTCTACGACATGTCGCAGCCGGGCCAGTACACGATCGTTTACCGGAGCGAGCTCCTCGGTCTCGACCTCGACTCGCCGGCAGGGCGGCATACGCGGCCGGGGGAAGGGGCGCCCGGCGTCCAGGTCGAGAGCGCTCGAGTGGATGCCTCAGAACTGGTCCTTCGCTTGAACAAGATCAAGAAGGGCACGAAGGGCGGAGGAGTCGAGCCAGGGACCCGGCCTCCGGCGTTTGTCGCCTGCACGAACGAGCAGCAGACCACCCTTCTGGAGGCGCTCACTACCGCCGGGCGCATGGCGGCCGAGTCGCGCGGCTACCTTCAGTCTCTCCCGGAGGGTCAGCGTCCCTCAGACGCCCGCTACGACGAGTGGTTCGGTGCCTACGAGTCGGCCAACTACTCCACCGTGACGACGAACTTCAGCGCGTTGAACAGCGCCTTCACGACCCGGACGGTATCGTTCCACTGTGACTGCACCAGTGCCGCCTTTGCATTCGTGTACCCGACCCGGCCCTACGAGATCCACCTCTGCAGAGCGTTCTGGAACGCGACCCTGACGGGCACGGACTCGAAAGGCGGGACGCTCGTCCACGAGATGAGCCACTTCGAGGTCGTCGCCGACACGGATGACCTCGTCTATGGGCAGGCCGCCTGCCGGCAGTTGGCCGACACCCAGCCGCGAAACGCCATCCGCAACGCCGATAGCCACGAGTACTTCGCCGAGGCGGGAACTCCGTAGGTGCGCCGGGTGCGGCGGCTGACGCGCCCGACGATTTTCGCGGCGCCGCTCGCCGCGCTTCTCGCCGTCCAGAACGTGGAAGCCTCCGCCTCCCGGCCCCCGGACGTCGCCTGCCGGCTGGATGCCCTGCCGGGTGCGGTCGCCGGCGGTCCGGTGAAAGTGCGTTTCACGCTCTCGAACCGCGGCGGGCGCGCCGTGCGCGTCCTTCGCTGGCACACACCCCTCGAAGGGTTCTGGTCGGACGTCTTCGACGTTTCCTACGACGGCCGGAAGCTCGCGTATGAGGGGCCCCTCATGAAGCGCGGTGATCCGGGCCGCGACGACTACGCCGAGATCGCTCCGGGGAAATCGGTGAGCGCGGTGGTGGACCTCGCGGGGCCCTACGACATGACTCGCTCCGGAAATTACCGAGTCGCCTTTACGCGGGGGCTTGCCGACGTCGTCCGGGAGGGGGAAACCGCCCCGCGCCCGCGGGGAGAGCACCAGCGCCGATCGCTCGCCTGCGAGGAAATCGCAATCGTGGTGGCGCCAGGCTAGCCGGGCTCCCGCTCTTCCAGGGCGCGCCGGATCGCCGCCTCCGCGGCCGGATTGACGCTTTCCCCGAACAGCTCCGCCGCGTGGCGTTCCTCTCTCGCGGTGTGTGCGTCCCACCGCCGCGCGAGATTCCCCGCGAGCGCGCGGGCTCCCGCGAGGTCGCTTCTCTCCCCGAGAAGCCTCGCCATCATTCCGCTCACTTCGCGGATCTGGACGTGTTCGAGCGCGAGCTCGCGGAGGAGCCGCTCCGGGTTGCTCTCGCCCTCGGCCGGTGCGAGCTTCCCGCCTCGCCGGGCGGAGAAGACGTGGTCGTCCTCGAGAGCGGTGTGGCGGCGCAGCGCCTCGTCGAACGTGCGGATCGCATCCGTGGCGTCCTCCAGCGTCGGCGCGGCGAGGAACCGGCCGAAGAGGTCGTCGAGTCTCCGGTGGTCGGCGGCAAGGAGAGCTTCGAGCGGCAGCGGAGTCCCTTTGATCACGGAGTCGCGGCCTTGCGAGACCCTTCCGCGTGGCCGAGCACCGCCTCGAGCACCTCGACGTCGCGGGCGCCCGCCTCGAAGCCGTAGAGCGCCCCGACGGTCCTCGCGATTGAGAGCGGCGAGACTCGCAGGTCGGAAGATCCGGCGAGCACGCCGGGCCCGAACGCGAGCACGGGGACGCGCGAGTCCTCGTCGGTTGGCTGGCCGTGGGTCGAGCCGGCAGTCTTGCGGAAGATCCATCCCGGCTTCAGGTACACGGCGACGTCGGGAGACCGGTCGGCGCGAAAGGACCGCTCGATCGCGAGGCCGGACGGCTCGCTCGCGGGCAGGCCTCGACCGATCTCGGTGTTCGTGTACGACGCCCGCACTCCCGGCCGCGTTCGCAGCCAGTCGCGCACCGCTTCCTTCACCCTTTCGGGCGCGAGCCGCCGGCGCGCCAGCACGGACCGATTCAGGTAGAAACCGATCGGATCCTCGAACCGCAGCACGCCGCCCTCGAGCGCGTGCGGCCGAGACGGGTCGAGCGAGTACCCGAACGTTGCGGCGAGGTACTTTTCGAGCGCGACGCGATCCGGTGAGGAGTCGGCGACCGTAGGGGTTGCCCCGGAGCCATTGGCGAAGTCCACTCGTCCAGCGAGGCCGGGTTCCTCCCGTCCCGTCCGAAGGCGCGCTTTCTCGCGTGCGACCTCCGGGATCGTCGTCGCGCCGTGGTCTCCCGTCAGGAAAAAGAGAGTTCGATTCCGGCCGACCTCTTTGTCCAGCCACAGAAAAAAGGCTTCGACGTCGCCGTCGAGCCGGACGATGCCATCGGCCACTTCGCGCGAGTCGGCGCCGAAACGGTGACCGTAGTAATCGAGAGACGAAAGCCCCAGGAAGAGGAGGTCCGGCGCCTTCGCGGGATTTCGTCCGAGGCGGAAGTCCGCGACCGCGTGGCGCGCGAGCCCGAGCACGAGCTCGTCGCCGAACGGCGACTCGACGATGCTCCGCACGTCGGGCAGGGTGTGGGGGAACGCGTCTCCGGTCCCGGACAGCGGACCCTTGTATCGAACGAGCGCGGGAAGATCGAACGTGGCACGGGCGAGTTCTTTCTCCGGGATGCGCCCGGAGAGCTCCCAGCGCGCGTGGGCGGCGAAGAACGCAGGCAGCTTTTCGTTGAACGCGAGGAGCGACGGACGGGAGGGGTAGTAGGACGACGTGACGAACCGCCCGAACCCCCACTCGAACCAGACAGCGGCGTCTGGCCTGCGGCCCCCCATCGGTACCGCCGCGCGGTCCTTCAGGGCGAGCGAGACGACGCGCGCGCCGGGGAACCTCTCCTTCAACCGGTCCCCGAGGAAGTGGCCCGAGAGGAGCACCGGGGACGCCGGCGAAACCGTGATCTTCGGCGCGCCCGGCGGGACGCCTACCCATTCTGCGGCGCGGTCCTCCACGCAGTACTGACGCACCCCCTTCGCGGCGTCGTACCAGTTGTTGCCAACGGCTCCGGTCTCTCGCGGGTCGAGCCCGCTTCCGATCGAAGCGTGGCCCGGGCAGGTGACCGTCGTCGCATGGCGGTGCCGCGACTCCGGATAGCGGGCGCCACGCTCGAGGAAGCGGCGGAAACCGTCGCGCCGGAACCACGGGCGGAAGCGCGTCAGGTAATCGGACCGCATCTGGTCCACAGAGATGACGACGATGAGCGCCGGCTTCTCGGCCGCGGCCAGCGTCGCGGTGACGAGAAGAAGGGCGAGCGGGAAGAGAAGAAGGCGTCGACTCATCCGATGCGGGAGAATATGGCCTTGCTGGCGACTCGAGGTAGGAACGCGTGGAGGGCCGCAGCTCTCGGCCTGGCTGTCGCGTTGGCGGCCGGCTGCGGGCCGCAGTCCGATCCGGTGCGCGCGGCGATCGACGGGATCGTTCACGGAGCCGAAGAGCGGGAAGCCGACGCGATCCTGGAGCGGCTATCCCCGGACTTCCAGGCCGCCGACGGCAGCGGACGCGCCGACGCGGAGGCGACGCTGCGCCGTTATCTGGCGGCGTACGAGAAGCTCGGCGTCCGGATCTCCGAGCTCAAGGTCGAGCGGGCCGCGGGCGCCGCTCGTGCAAAGTTTCGTGCGGACCTGTCGGGCTCGCCGCGCCGGATCGGCGGTCTCGACGGCCTTCTCCCGCGGAGTTCCGCCTACCGGTTCGACCTCCGTCTCGCACCGGCGGGCGGCGGCCGGTGGCTCGTCACGTGGGCGTCGTGGGAGCCGGCAAGCTGACCGGACCGACGGCCGTGATTCCGAGGAGAAAAGCCTCAGTGTCATTCCGAGGAGCGGAGCGACGAGGAATCTCGGGCCCTCTACCTCGACCCGCAGTTGAAGACCGCCGTTCCAAGAACCGTCCACAGGAAGCCGCAGCAGCAGTGGTGACCCCCTCCGTTCGCCCCGAACTCTGGGCCAAAGCGGAGGGTGGATTCGGGCCGAAAGGCCTCCGGGCGGGAGGTTTGACACCCCTGGCCGGGTCCGTTATCGTGATCGGCCGCTCGTAGCGAGCCGCTCTTTTCCTCAGTAGCTCAACTGGCAGAGCATCCGGCTGTTAACCGGAGGGTTGTAGGTTCAAATCCTACCTGAGGAGCCAAATCTTCCGTTACGCCGGTTTTTGAAGAGAAGGGGGACGCGTCATGAACCTCATCGAAACAATCCTCAGTCAACAGAACGGCGCCGCGGTCCGTCAGCTCGAATCCCAGTTCGGCCTGGAACCCGAGCAGACGAGGTCAGCGCTGGAGGCTCTGGTTCCGGCGCTTGCGGTGGGGCTGCAACGGAATGCTCAAAGCGCGGGTGGGCTTCAAGAGCTGTTGGCCGCTCTCTCGAGCGGGGGGCACGAGCAGTACATCGAGGATCCGACGACGCTCGAGAGACCCGAGACCCTTGAAGACGGAAACGGGATCCTGTCGCACATCTTCGGCAACAAGGAAGTCAGCCGTCAGGTGGCCAGCAGGGCGGCCGCTCGGACCGGGCTCGGAGCCGATCTGCTGAAGCGGATGCTGCCTATGGTTGCGACGCTCGTCATGGGAGCCCTCGCGCGCAGGACGTCCCGGGCGGACGCTCAGGGGATGCCGGCATCCGGCGGCGCGGGCGGCCTCATGGGTCTCATCGGCGGCGTTCTCGACTCGAACCGCGACGGCTCGATGGTCGACGACGTGATCGGGATCCTCGGCCGGACCCTCGGCCGCTAGCCGAACACGAACCGAACTCCGCGACCGGCCGCCACGGCCTTCTCGTAGACGGCCGCCGCGGCAGCGACGTCTTCGAGCGCGGTCCCGGTGCTGTCGAACACGGTGATCTCTTCGGCGGAAGTCCGGCCGGGCTTCCGGTCGTCCAGAACCTCCGCCAGCTCCGCGTGCACGTCCTCCCGCGAAAGGAGACCGGCCGCCAATGCGTGCTGGAGCTCGCCGATCTCGGCGCACTGGTCGAGGGAGTCGACGACGACTTTCGCTCGCGCGAGGATTCGCGGATCGAGCTCTTGCTTACCGTGGCTGTCGGCGCCGACCGCGGCGAGGAACGTTCCCGGGCGAACGTCTCCCACCCCGAAAAGCGAGCCGCGCGCGGGAGTGCAGGTGACGACGACGTCGCTTGCGCGCACCGCGGCTGGGAGATCGTCCGCCGCCTCGACGCCGAAGCGGTAGCGCCGCCCGCTCTCGCTCGCAAACGATCGGGCACGCTCGGGGTCCGCATCGTGCACCTGGACCCGCTCGAGCGTCAGCGCGAGCGCGATCGCTTCGAGCTGCACGCGGCCCTGCTCTCCGCAGCCGCAGAGGGTTGCGACGCGCGAGTCGGTGCGCGCCAGGCGCTTCGCGGCAGCCGCAGTCGCCGCGGCCGTGCGCAGGAGCGTGATCTCGATCGAGTCGAGGGCCGCGAGCGGGGCGCCGTCGTCGGCGTCGAAGAGGAGCACGATGCCCTGGATCGTCGGTCGCCCGGTGCGCGAGGGGTTACCCGGGAAGTTAGCATTCGTCTTGGCCGCGAAGTAGCCGCGCCCGCGAAGCCGCAAGCCGGCCGCCTTGACGTGAAAGCCGCCCCCCTCGGCCGCAACGCCGAGGATCGCTGGCGCGAGAGTCTCTCCCCGCGCGTGGAGGCGGAACCCCTCCTCGACCGCCGCGACGCACTCCTCGAGCGACAGGAGCTCCGCGACGTCGCTCCGGGAGAGGAGGAGCGTCTCCGACGCAGGAAGCGTCACGCCGGAAGTCAGCCGGAGTTTTCTGGGGACGAGGGGGAGCGCCCGCCGGAGCCGGGCGGGAGATCACGGCCCCGGCCTTGTTCGCTGCCGATCGGGCCGACGAGCTTCAGCGCCGCGAGACAGATCGCCAGCGGACGCGTGGGCGCCGTCA
>CAJDUI010000136.1_pt1 | contig 13132 bp, 12 predicted proteins | sample 7390031 | NCBI WGS metagenome assembly CAJDUI01 (sample SAMEA7055675, study PRJEB34461) | soil metagenome | biome: terrestrial ecosystem; feature: Peninsula; material: soil | place: Antarctica | collected 2016 | reverse complement strand
AAATCCACCACTCGCTTCAGGTCCTCGCCGCTCTCCCCGTAGACGGCAAGCTGCCGGTCGGCGCCGCTGCCGTTGTCGAGGATCCAGCGAATCGATTCGACTTCCTTCCGGCTGCCGAGCTCGTCGACGACGTCGTCCACGAACAAGAGCATTTCCTCGGCGAGGTCGCGAAACGGCACTTCAATCTCTCTCCCGAAATCGATCATCTTTCCTTCAATCCCGTACCGGCTCGCGCGCCACTTGTTCTCGAGCAGGAGCGCGCGTCGATACGTTCGCCATCCGAGGTTCTTTTCCCGGAGCTTGAAAAGCTTGACGCAGATTGCCTGAGTGAGGGCGGCAAGCGCAACGGTTTCGTCGAGCCGCATCGGCACGTCGAAAATCCGGAACTCGATCGTGTCGAAGAAGGGATGGGGCCGCACGTCCCACCAGATTTTCTTCCCGTTGTCGATGCAGTTGGTCTTCACGAGAACTCGGACGTAGTCGTCGAACTCGGCGGGCGTCTCGAAGACTTCCGGGATGTTCGTTCGCGGGAACCTCTCGAACACCTTCGTTCGATAGCTCTTGAGCCCCGTGTTGCGGCCGAGCCAGAAGGGCGAGCTCGTCGATAGCGCGAGCAGGTGCGGCAGGAAATATCGCGCCTCGTTCATGATCTGGAGGGCCAGCGCCCGGTCGGCGATGCCGATGTGCACGTGAAGCCCGAAGATCAGATTGGCCCGGGCCACGAGCTGCATCTCCTGGACGATGGCCGCGTAGCGCTCGTCCGGGTAGATCAGCTGGTCCGCCCAGTTCGAGAAAGGGTGCGTGCCGGCCGCGGCCACCCGCATGCCGGTGTTCGCAGCCATCCGAATGATCTCGGACCGCAGCTCGGACACGTCGCGCCGGACCTCCTGAACGTTGTTGCAGATGCCGGTTCCGATCTCCATGACCGACTGGTGCATCTCGGGCTTCACCCGTTCCTTGAGGACCCGTCTTCCCTCGTCGAGCATTTCCTGAACGTGCGAGCGCAGCTCACGCGTCTCCGGATCGATGATCTGGAACTCCTCCTCGACGCCGAGGGTGAAGGCGGGGCGCTGAACGGTCACGTGTTCGAGGCCTCGCCTGGCGGCCGCGTCGCGGCCCGCGGACGCTTCGAGCTGGCGCGCGCCCGCGGTTTCTTCGGCTCGGCCGCGGAGGTCGGAGGGGCGCCATCGCGTACCTTCTGCCACTCCCACGCGCGGGACGGTCGGGGCCCTTCCTGAACCCGCTCGATCAGCCACTTCGCCGAGTGTTCGAGAACCCACGCGAAATTGTCGGGGCCGATCGAGGCGACGTCCGCGTCGGGAGCGGGATTCAGGAAGTCGATCGCGTACGGGACGCCGTCCCGCACCGCCAGCTCGACCGTATCGAAGTCGTATCCGAGCGCGCCCGTCAGTTTCCTGCAGTCCCCGCGGAGCCGTTCCTCCAGCGCGGGGTCGATCGGCGCTCCGCCGCGCACGTAACGGTCCGCGTGCGGCTGACGCGGGTCGTACCGCATGAGGAGGACTTCCTTCGCACCGAGGACGTAGCAGCGGTAGTAGTCCTCGAAAACGATCTCCTCCTGAAGGGTCATGACGTTCTGGCCCGACGCCCGATAGGCCGCGAAGAACTCGTCCGGGCCTGACACGCGGTACACGTTCTTCCAGCCCCCGCCCGAGTAGGGTTTGAAATAGGCGGGGAAGCCGATGTAGGTAAAGATCTCCTCCCATCCGAGCGGGAAGACGAGGTTCGTCATCGAGGCGGCGGTCGTGTCCGGCGGATGCTCGTGAGAGGGGAGCAGCACCGTCTTCGGGACGGCAACCCCGACGCTTTCCGCGACGACGTTGTTGAAGAACTTGTCGTCCGCAGACCACCAGAACGGGTCGTTGACGACGATCGTCCCGTCGAAGGCGAGCTTCTTCAGGGCGGCCCGATAGAACGGTATGTCCTGACTGATCCGGTCGAGGACGAGGTCGTACTTCTTCGGCGTTCGAAGCCCGATTCCGTCCAGCAAGGCGGGCTCCGCGACGATGCCGGCCCCCTCGCGGTTGATGCGCTCCACGAGCGCCTGGGGGAACGATCTCTCCTGACCGAAGAGGATACCGATTTTCTTCATTCGAAAGCCCTTCTTCCAGTGTGAAGTCGCGGCGGGGGCCGCGGAAACCGGCGATTATGTCAGGCCGCGCCGCCGACTGCCAGCCGTCGTGACAACAAGTAATCGACGCATGATTCGCTCACGCCCGCCCGCCAAACGGTTTCCGGCGATCTCCGTCCGGCAGCCCGCCGCCGAACAGATCGTCCGCGGCACGAAGCGACGCGACCTTCGCTCGAGGGCGTCCAGGTTCCGCGGCTGGATCCTGATTCACGCCTCGCAGACGTTTCGTCGGGGCGACCTCCCGAAGGGATCCCCGAAGCCGGAGCTCGGAAAACTTCTCGGGATCGCGCAACTGGACGACTGCGTGAAGGAGGGAGCTCGGAAAACTTCTCGGGATCGCGCAACTGGACGACTGCGTGAAGGAGGGCGACGGGTGGAGTTACGTGTGGACGAGACCGCAGCCGTTCCGGGTCGCGGTCCCTTGCCGCGGGCACTACTCGATTCCGTTTTACGTGCCGGTGTCGCTCTTGCGGGGAACGCCCGCGGCTCGAGTGACGCCGGGAAGGATCACCTCCACGAAGGCATCCGAGTAATGGTTGTCATTCCGAGGAGCGAAGCGGCGAGGAATCCGGGCCCTCATTCGAGCCAGAACCAGATCCCTCGCTATGCTCGGGATGACAAGGCGGCCGAAGGCGTCCGCCTTATCACTTCTTCTTGCTCGGATCGTCCGCCGGGTTGACGTAAAAGCGCTTCAGCGGGCCGAGCGTCGTGACCTGCCACTCCGTCTCGCCTTCGGCCCAGCCGAAGTGGCGCACCTTCGCCTGCACCGTCCCGTACGAGCCCGCGGTCATCGCGTGGGTGCCGGTCTCCGAGAACGTGTCACCTAGCCCCATGTGGAAAGTTCCGGAGATGACCGTAAACCGCTCCACGTTCGGGTGCCAGTGCGGCATGAGCCTGTAACCGTCGGGCACTCTGACCCGCATCGCGAAGTAGCCGGGCTTCGCGGGATTGCCCTCGAGGAGCGCCACCTTCGCGCCGGGAGGCATGTTGGCAGGACCGTCCACCCATTGGATGTCGGCTGGTGTGAACACTGCGTGCGCCGGCATCTTCTTCGCGACAGCCTTCTGGTCGCCGGCCGAGAGCACGCCAGTCACGCCGATCGCGACAACGACGAGGATCGCGAAGAGCGTCTTCTTCATCACCGGGCCTCCATTTTCGGGGCGGGTTCTACCGTTCGCCGGTCGGAATCCCGCGCAGGTGGGGCTCGAGCGCCTCCGCCTGGACCACGGCGAGCTTCTTCAGGCCCTTGCGCGCGAGCGCGAGAAGCTCCGTAAGCCTCTCCTCGGAGAACGGCCGGCGCTCGGCCGTTCCCTGGATCTCGACGAACGCGCCGGACTCCGTGGCGACGATGTTGAAATCCACGTCGGCCTCCGAATCCTCAGCGTACGCGAGGTCGAGAACCGCTTGTCCCGCGCAGACCCCCGTCGAGATGGCGGCGACGGTCTCCCGCAAGGGCCACCTCGGAATCGCGCGCTCCCGCACGAGTTTCGAGAGCGCCATCGAGAGCGCCACGCAGGCACCGGTGATCGCCGCGCAGCGCGTGCCGCCGTCCGCCTGCAGGACGTCGCAGTCGAGCGTGATGGTTCGCTCACCCACTCCGCGAAGCTCCGTGACGCTCCGGAGCGACCGTCCGATCAGACGTTGGATCTCCTGCGTCCGCCCCCCCTGCCGCCCGACGGCCGCCTCTCGAGGCGACCGGGTGTGCGTTGCCCGGGGAAGCATTCCGTATTCGGCCGTCACCCAGCCGCTGCCGCTGCCCTTCAGAAACTGCGGTACTCGATCTTCGACCGAAGCGACGCAGAGAACGCGCGTGCCGCCGAGCTCGATCAGCGCCGAGCCTTCGGCGTGTGGGATCGTCCCGGTCACGATCGTCACGGGCCGCATCTCGGCTGCCTTTCGCCCATCGGGACGCGGCACGGCGCGCGTCACGAGGCGAGCTCGCTTCGAACGAAGGTGAGTGGGCGCGTCAGGTCCACGTGACCCCCAAGCGACTCCACCGGCTCGCCATTGACGAGGATTCTCACCCTTTTCGTGTTCGCCACGTTCTGCAGGGCCGTGTCAACGAGCGAGGCGACGATGGAAAGCTCTTCCGCCGATCCGAAGGAGAGGCTTTCGTCGACCGCCAGATCGAGAACGACCTCGCCGTTCGGCAGAAGAAATCCGCTGCGGAGCTGGAGGCGCGGGGGGATGACGCCGACGAGTCCGGGACGCGAAGGACCGCGGGCGAGCTCTTCGAAGAGCGCCCGCAGGTACCCGCCGGGACCGGACGGCTTCGGGATGTCCCGCTCCTCCGGATGGAGCTTGCCCTGGGCGGCGTCGGCGAAGAAAAGGGTCACCCGAATCGTCTCGACCGGAACGGCGGGGCCGGAGGAAGCCGGTGTCGCGCCAGAGACGGCGGGCGTCACGCGCAGGAAGGGGAGCGAGCGTCGGGACTCGGACGTCGATGAGGGGGACCAGGTGAGGTAGAGCAAGGCGCCGACGGCGGCGCCCATGACGAGCAGAAGAATCGCCGCGGCGCGGCGACTCATCGCGCGGGAGCGGGGGTCGTCGCCGGCGCAGTCCCCGGCGCGGTCGGCTGCCGCCGCCCGAAGAACTCGGCTACCGCCCGGGCGATCGCGTCCGCGACGCTCTGCTGGAAGGGCGCGGACTTCAGCTGCTTCTCCTCTTCGGCGTGAGAGATGAATCCGACCTCGACGAGGACAGCGGGCATCGTCGCTCCGGACAGGACGCGAAACGGTGCCTGTTTGATGCCGCGGTTACCGGTCTTCGATACGACGTTCAGCTGCGTCTGAATCGCCTCGGCGAGGCGACTGGATTCGTTCAAGTGAGCGCTCTGCGCGAGGTCCCACAGAATGAAGTCGAGGTCAGGGTTCGCGGCCTCCGCTTCCGGCGCGGGCGATCCGGGCAAGGGCTGGTTCTCGCGGCGCGCGACCTCCTGCGCGAGGCGATCCGAAGACTCGAGCGAGAGGTAGTACGTCTCGGAGCCGTGCGCGGCGGTCGCCTTCGACGAGTTCGCGTGCAGGGAGAGGAAGAGGCTTGCCTTCTCGTGATTGGCAAGCGACGTCCGGTCGTCGAGCGAGATCGCACTGTCGGAGTCGCGGGTCAACACGACCCGGCTGGAAAGGAGCCGGGGAATCGCGGCTGCCACGCGCCGTGCAATCTGGAGAGTGACGTCCTTCTCTTGAAGGCCGCCCGGCCCGATAGCGCCGATCTCCCCGCCGCCGTGGCCCGGGTCGACGACGATCGTGATCGCCGACGGGCGCGCGGGAGGGGGGGCGGAGGGGGCGATCTCCGGCGCGTCCACGATGCGACCGACTTCGACGATGATCCGGTCGGGTTCGGTCAGAGGATAGGCGTGCGCGCTCGAGTTCGGATCGCGGAAGACGACGGTCGCGCTGTCGCCCTCGAAGCGGACCGCCGCGACGAGCGGATCGTCGAAGCGGCGCTCTGCGAACGGAGCGACTACCTTTCGGTTTGTCCAGCGGATCTGCAGGCCGGATCCGGTGAGCTGTGGGGTGAACTTCGCCGGCCCCGATTCGCGGAAGACCACCTGCGTGGTGGGATCGACGTGCACGACGGCGACGTCAATCGAGACGGGCGCCTCCGGGTCGTCGGCCGGCGCCGCGCCCGCCGCGGGAGTGAGGGACCAGACCCGGTTGTCCGGCTCCCAGGTGCCGGTTGCGCCGGCGAGCGGGAAGAGCACCTTTTCGAGAAACTCGGCCGGCGCGTACAGCGCCCCGCCGATCGCACGTGCCGGGCGCGAGATCTCGACGATCCGCGAGTCGACCGGGACTTGCGCGGTGCCGGGCCCCGCGAGGACCTGGTGCCCGTGGCCGGAGATGGTGAGGACGCCGGTCGTGGTGTCGCGCGCGACCTGAAATCCGAGCGCGAGCGCCGCGTCCGCGACGCTGAAGAGATCCTTGCCCGACATCGCTACCGGGCGGGACACGCCGCGATACACGAGGTTCGCCGTCTGCTGGGCGTACGCGGAGCCGTCCATGGAGAGGGCGAGAATGAGGAGCCCCACGAGGCAGGGCACGACCGGGCGAGTGGGCGGAGTGGACACGGAATTGCTTATAGCGGTACTAGTTTAGCCGACCGGCTCCGAAAATATCGGAATCGAAAAGTGGAGGAAACGAGATGAAACGCAAAGCGTCCGCGGAGTGGCAGGGGGACCTGAAGTCCGGAAAAGGCGTCGTTTCGACCGACAGCGGAGTGCTCCGGACCACGCCCTACTCGTTCACCACGAGGTTCGAAGGGGAAAAGGGCACGAACCCCGAAGAGCTCATCGCGGCGGCGCATGCCGGCTGTTTCACGATGGCGCTTTCCGGCGAGCTCGGGAAGGCGAGCCTGGTGGCCGAGAGTCTGCGGACAACGGCGACCGTCACGCTCGAGAAGGTCGATGCCGGATGGACCGTTACCGGGTCTCACCTCGAGGTCGCAGGGAAAGTCCCCGGCGCATCGGCTGACGCGTTCCGCGCCGCCGCCGAAGCGGCGGAGAAGGGCTGTCCGATCTCGCGACTTCTGAACACGAAGATCACGATGGAGGCGAAGCTCGAGGTCTGAGGGCGAGCGACGGTCGACCGCAACGAGCGAAACACGATCGGGAAGCCGCGCGCCCTCGCGGGCTACGGCTCCGCAGACGCTGCGCAGCCGGGTCATCCGCGGTGGGAGTGGCCGGGCGTGCAGATCGCCGTTCGCCTCCCCATCCTGGGGGGGAATCACGGATTCCGCGCTCCGGCAGGCTGTCGTCGGGGCAGGCCGCGGAGACCGGCCGCGGCGAAGAGGCAGAGAGCGACGAAAAGGGAATCGCATGCGACATTGAATAGAAAGAGGGAGCGTCGGGAGTCGTGGTCCATCACGGCGGAGACCGCGAACTGAAAGGCTGCCAGAACGACCAGGGTCATCCAGATTTCCGCGGCGAGGCGCAGCGTTCGGCTTCGCGCCCGCACGCGCAGGGCGACCGCCACGATCGTGTTGACGAGCAGGTAGACGATCACGAACCAGAGGCGGGCCGGAAGGAACCTCTTTTTCGCACCGGACCAGGCGGCAAAGGTTCGGCTGCGATCGGCTGGTGGCCTTCCGGTCGTTCTCGCGTAGTTTCCGAGGTTCAACGGTCTGAGCTCGAACGCGTGCATCGCGCTCCGCTCGAACGCGTTCCACAACCTTGTAGGCCGCGTAACGTAAAAGCGCGCGAGGGAGGCGAAGCTCACCCGCCCCAGGGCTTCTCGAAAGCGCTCCTGCGCAATGCGAGCCTCAGGACTGAAGCCGGAAGTCCCGGTGAGCCGCTCGAGCTCGGGAGGCAGACCGAGCTGAGCGAGGTCTCCTCTCGGGTTCTCCGAAGTCGGCAGGAGCTCGCGAAACACGGCGTTGTACCGATGAATCTGGCCGAGCGGCGCCGGCGTGCTCCGGAAGTACCAGAGTGACAGGAGGGCCGTGGCGGCTGCCAACGCGACCGCAAGACTGCGACGGTGGCGTGCGCCGACGGGCCAGGCGAGTCGGATTCCGAGGAGGGCGAGGAGAACCCCGACAAGGGCGTTCTGCGGCCGCGACGTCGCGAGGAGCACGGCGCAGAGAAAGAAGCTCGCGGGCAACCACAGGGGCGGATCGGACCTGGAAGCGAGAAAGACCCCGAGACCGATTACCCCGAGCAGGAACACGAGGACCGCCGGCTCGGTGTAGAACGAGTTGAAGAAGGAGACGTACGCAACGTCCGTAAGGATGACGAAGCAGAGCAGGCCGCCGAGGATGCGAGCGCGCGGCGGAAGCTGTCGGGACAGGACGATGAGAAGCGCGATCGCGCCGAGAAAAGCGAGCCCGTTGACGATCCCGATCGCGCGCAGGTCGAACCGGCCCGGAGCCGAGATGAGGCGGCCGACCGGCAGCGCCGCGGCGCCGAAGAGGGTTGCGCTCGAGTAACAACACAGTCCCCGGACCCAGATTCTCGCCGGATCGAAGCGGTGCTCGGGAAGGATCCAGTCGAAGTAGGCGGCGCTTCCGATCTCCGGCGGCGGAAAGATCCCCAACGGTTCCGCGACCCTCGAGAAGTCGCCATTGTCCGCGACGCCGACGATCGGACGGACCAGTAACTGAAACGCCAGTGCCGCGGCGATGAGTGCCAACAGCGCCGCCTCGAACCCTCTCGTCGTCGCGGAAGGCACTCCTCAGGATACCCGTGGGTCCTCGTTGGAGGACCCGGCGCCCGGTCCGGGCTCTTTGAAATGGTGGAGGCGGCGGGAGTTGAACCCGCGTCCGGAAGCGCTACGGGAGAGGCCACTCCATGCTCAGCCTCTTCTTATTTTTCGCCCCGCCGCCTCGAGAAGAGGCAAAACGGCGGAAGGGCAACCCCGAATTGATTTCGCTGCTTCGTCCGGGGATCCGAAGCGGCTACACCCGCATTTGGCGACGTCAGCCGGAGCGCGGCGGGTGCGCTCACCGGACAAACGTGGCTACGCTAGTTTACGCAGCCAGAGCGAAGTTGCTGTTGTCAGCTACTTTTTTTCACCCTATTTTACGAGGCGAGTGAAACCTCTCAAAGATCCAAGAGGATGTTAACAGCGGGCACGCCAGGGAATTCCGGGATGACCCGTCGCTCCTTGACATCTCCCGAGTCGAAGCATCAAATCTCCTCCTTGATGCGCGACAAAGATCTCATCATCGTCGTCACCTCGGTGGGCACGGAGGACCAGGCTCTGGATGTCGCGCACGCGTTGATCCGCAACCGCCAGGCCGCCTGCGTCAACATCATCCCCAACGTCCACTCGATCTACCGCTGGAAGGGCCGCGTCTGCTCGGACGGCGAGATGCTCCTCCTGATCAAGACGGTCGCGAGCGAGTTCGAGAACGTGCGCGAGACGATCCAGAAGGTGAACACCTACGAGCTTCCCGAGGTGCTCGCATACCGCGTGGACCAGGCGAGCGGCCCCTTCGGTGATTGGATCGCGCGCATGACCGAGCGGCCGAAAAAGCGGGTCGCCGCCGCGCGGTCGAAGCCCCGCGGGCCGTCCGCCGCCGCCACTCCAGCCCCCGGGTAAGGCCTCTCCCGCGGTAGGCTTTCTCTTCTCGGCTGAGAACTGACAGCGGAGAAGTGAAACACATCCTGCCGTGACCTCGATCGCCTTCACGTCTCTCTTTCTTGGCCTCGTGCTCGGAGTTCAGCCCGTCGGCGTCATCGTCGAAGGTCCGGCGGCGTCCGTCGCGCTCGAGCTCGACGGAAAGCCGGTCGGACGGATGATCCGCCCGCCATGGTCTCTCGAAGTGAACCTCGGCAGCGAGATCGCGCCCCACGAGCTCGTCGCCCGCGCGCTCGATCCCGCCGGGCGCGAGGTGGCCCGCACGCGCCAGTGGCTCAATGTGCCGCGCCCCCCGGCGGAGGCTTCGCTTCTGATCGACCGGGACGCCGGGGGGCGGGCGATTGCGGCGCGGCTGACGTGGCAGAGTGTCCTGGGAACCGCCCCGCGGCGCGTCACCGTCACCTTCGACGGCAAGCCCCTCGACGCGCGCAACCCGGCGCGCATCTTGTTGCCGGAACTCGTGGACGACTCCACTCACTTGATTTCCGCGGAGGTCGAGTTTTCTCCCGTTGTCGTTTCCCGCGCCGGGGTTGTCCTCGGCGGACGTTCCCAGAGCGAGGCGACGAGTGAGCTGACCGGTATCCCCGTGCAGGTTTCCGGCGAAACCGCAATGCCGCCACCCCCTGCCTCGAAGGGGTGGTTCCGAAAGCGAGGGGAGGCGATGTCCGTCGTCGCGGTCGAGAAGGGTCCGGCTCTTCTCTTCATCGTTCGCGACACGGACCACACCGAGGCGCTCGCCCGGCTCGGATCGGGCGGGAAGACGACGTTCACGTCCTCACGGGGGATTCGCGGGGCACTTCCGCAGTACGACGCCGACTTCTCGCGGTTCGAGACGCGGCTCGCCGACGACGACCGGATCCGGTTCATCTGGCCCCGCGCGAAACTCGCTCCCGGCGCCCACCTGCCCGCCGACCTGTTCGACGCGTCGCGAAATTTCACGGGCGACTTCGCGGGGCTCCACTGGCTGTTGACGCGGATCTCGCATCCAATTCCGAAGGGCGGGGACGCCCGCTTCGCCGACGCGGTTGCAGTCGCCGGGCTCCAGGCTTACGCCGGCTACACGCGGCGTGCGGTCGTGCTCGCGCTTGGCGGCCGTATCGACGATGCGAGCCGATTCGCGCCCGCCGTCGTGCGCGCGTATCTCCAGAAGATTCATGTTCCTCTTCTGGTGTGGTCGCTCGATCCGCGCACGGCGGAGCGAGTCGCGGCTCGGTGGGGGGAGACGCAGGACGTCTCCTCGTACGCGAAGTTGGCGGTCGCTTTCGAGCGTCTGCGTGAGAGGCTCGACAGGCAACAGATGGTGTGGCTCGAGGGGCGGCACCTGCCGCAGGAGATCGCGTTGTCCGAGGAAGCGCGGGGAATCGAAATCCTCCGGTGACCTCGATCGTCCTCGATTCGCGGCAGAGCCCCTACCCGAACCGGAGCCGTGGACGGCCGAAGACCTGGACCCAGATGATCTGCACTCCCCCCTTGTTCTTCCCGATCGCGAGTCCGAATCCCGCTTCCGTGTAGACCTTCGAGAGGATGTTCGGGCGGTGCTCGTCGCTCGCCATCCAGCCGTCCATGACCTCGTCCAGCGTGGACTGCCCGCTCGCGATGTTCTCGCCGACGAAACGCAGGCGGTAACCGCCGCGCAGGGCGCGGTCCCGCACGGTGCGGCCGTCCGGGCTCTTGTGTCCGTAGTAGGAGCGCTCGAGCATGTCCTCCGCGTGGGCCTGCGCGACGCGGTCGAGCGCGGCGCTCGGCGAGAGCAGGGGGAGGCTCTGCCGCCTCCGTTCGGAGTTGACCCGGTCGAGCATCCGGCGCCGCATGTCGACCGGGTCGCCGTACTCGCGAGCACGTCCCGCGGCATAGTCGTCCCACGTGACCCCGAGGAGGAAGACATAGAGCGGGACGTCGTCGAAGACCGCGACGCCCACCCCGAGGTCGCGGAAGTCCTCGCCCAGGAGGTGCGTCCACGTGGTGCCGCCGCGCGATTTCCAGTGAGCGGTCACTTCCGCGACGCTGCCGTCCGCCCGCGTGAAGATCTCCGCGAGCGCCTTGACGGAGTACCCCGCCTTCTCCACGCGACCGACGAGCTCCTTCTCCGCGGGCGGCTCGAGGTCTGGATCGCCGCGGCGCGCCGCCGCATCGGCGAGATCCTGCGCCACTCGCGTGAGAGGCGGCGAGAGCGAGAGCGGCGGCGCTCCCGCGCGCGCCCGCTCGGCGTTCACGGCGGCGAGGAACTCGTCCCGGAGGGCGCCGAAGTCGTCGGGCGCGGCCGGGCCGCCGACAAGCCGGAGCAACAGAAGGACTAGCGCCATTTCCTTAGCCTGTCATCCCAGGCGAAGATCTGTATCCCTGTTGATCGGTGATCCAGATTCTTCGTCGCTCTGCTCCTCAGAATGACAGAACTCTCTTGTCATCCCGAGCGAAGCGAGGGATCTGTGTCCCTTCTGACGGAGTCCCGGATTCTTCGTCGCTCCGCTCCTCGGAATGACAAAACAGCTTTTTCAGAATGACAGGGCGAAGATCACACCGCCTCGAGCGCCCCTTCCAGATCGGCGATCAGGTCTTCGACGTCCTCGATCCCGACGGAGATGCGGACGAGGCCCATGGTGATTCCGAGCCGTTCGCGGTCCGCCTCGGGAATCGCGCCGTGCGTCATGGTCGCCGGGTGGCCGATGAGGGTCTCGACCCCGCCGAGGCTCTCGCCGAGCGAGCACACGCGCACGCGATCGAGCATCGCCTGCGCGGCCTCGAACGATCCGAGGTCGAAAGAGATCATCGCTCCGAACCCCTTCATCTGCCGCCGGGCGAGGTCGTGTTGCGGATGGTCGGGCAGTCCGGGGTAGTAGGTCTTCTGAACCTTCGAATGGCTTGCGAGGTATCGCGCGATCTCCCGCGCGTTCGTCTCGTGCCGCTCCATCCGGACCGCGAGAGTCTTGATCCCCCGGAGCACGAGCCACGAGTCGAACGGACCGAGGATCGCCCCGGAGCCGTTCTGCACGAACGCGAGCCACTCCACGTGAGCCGGGTCCTTCGCGACCGCGACGCCGCCGACGGAATCGGAGTGGCCGTTCAGGAACTTCGTCGTCGAGTGGACCGAGAAGTCCGCGCCGAGGTCGAGCGGCCTCTGCAGATACGGCGACGCGAAGGTGTTGTCCACGACGACCAGCGCCCCCCGGTCATGCGCGATCTTCGACAGCAGCGGAATGTCGCAGAGGGTCATCATCGGGTTCGTCGGCGTCTCGAGGTGCAGGAGCTTCGTGTTCGGCCGCATCGCGGCGCTCACTGCCTCCGGGTCGGCGGTATCGACGAACGTGAACTCCACGCCGTACAACGCCATGATCTTCGTGTAGTAGCGGTAGGTGCCGCCGTACGTCAGGTCGGAGCAGACGACGTGCTCTCCCGCCTTTACGAACGTCGAGACCGCGGTAATCGCGGCCATGCCCGACGCGAATGCCCTCGCGCCAGCGCCCCCCTCGAGCACCGCGAGGTTCTCCTCGAGTGCCGCGCGGGTCGGGTTCTGCGTCCGGGCGTATTCGTACCCCTTGTGTTTCCCGAGCGCCTCCTGCACGTAGGTGGAGGTCTGGTAGATCGGGACGGCTACCGCTCCCGTGGTCGGGTCGGGGGCGTTTCCCGCGTGGATCGCGTCGGTCGAGAATCCCATCTTCTTTCCTCTGACTGTTAAGTACTCACCGCGGCGGCTGGAAGATTCCCTGGCCGGGATATCGCTCCGCTCCGTCAGGGAACACGGTCACGACCGTCTTTTCGGGCCCGAGCCGACGGGCGACCTCGAGCGCCGCAGCGGCCGCGACGCCCGAAGAACCTCCCACGAGAAGCCCCTCCTCGCGCGCGAGCGTCCGGCACGTCTCGAACGCCGCGTCGTCGTCGATCCGCACGACCTCGTCGATGACCGAGCGGTCGA
>CAJDUI010000055.1_pt1 | contig 13264 bp, 15 predicted proteins | sample 7390031 | NCBI WGS metagenome assembly CAJDUI01 (sample SAMEA7055675, study PRJEB34461) | soil metagenome | biome: terrestrial ecosystem; feature: Peninsula; material: soil | place: Antarctica | collected 2016 | reverse complement strand
CTCGGTGACGAGGCGGTGCGCGGTCGTGTAGAGGATCGAGAGCTGATGCTGCTGCACGGGTTCGCGACAGAGTGCGGCCAGGAACAAGGTTTTGCCGCGGCCGGGCAAGCCGAAGCAAAGCAGATTGTCGCCGCGACGGATAAACTCGCCGGTGAGCAGCGTGGGCAACTGGCGGCGGATCTTGTCGGGCAGACGCGCGTGATCGAGGCTGGCCAGCGTTTTGTTCGCCGGCAGGCGCGATTGCTTGAGCAGGCGCTCGACGCGACGGCGCAGCCGCTCGTTGGTCTCGGTCTCGACCAAGTGGCGCAGGAGCCGGGGATAGCCCCAGTCCTCGGCTTCGGCGCGGGCGAGCGCGGCGTCGTGCTCGCGCGCCATCGTCGTCAGGCCGAGACTGCGCAGGAGGATCGGCAGCCCGTTCGGCCGGCTCGGGGCAGGCAGGGCCGCGCTCATGCGACCACCTCCTGCACGAGCAAATCGTAGCTTTGTAGCTCGGGCATGAAGGCCACCAGATCGCGGACCGGCGGCGGCGCAGTTTGGGCCGAGCGCGGTGGCGACGCTCGTTTCGTCGGTGCGTGCGGCCAGCGCCAGCAACTCGATATAGCGGCGGTCGGCGAGCGTGGGGGCGTGCGCGGCCAGTTGATCGTAAGCCTGGCGAAACACCGCGCGGGGAAACAGCTCCTCGCGGTAAAGATAACGCGCGAAGGCGCCGGGCTTCTTCACGAGCGAAGCGATGACGTGGCGGTAATCGATGCGCGCCTGCTGGGTGTGGGCGCGCGGATAGCGCGCGACCTCGAGCCCGGCGTGGTGGAAACTCACGGTGGTCTCGCTCACGCGGGCGAGCAGATGCTCGTCGATCAAACGCGCCGGCACCGAGTAGGCGCAGTTCTTGACCCGCGCCGTCGAGAAACTCGAGACTCGCGGATCCGAGCGAATCCACCTTCAGCCTGAGCCGAGGCTTCCCGTTCGGGTCGTACAGATTGAGCACCGCCGCCTTGCTCCGGTCCCGGCCCAGGTATACCCGTGTCGCCGCGAGCGGCACCCCGTCCGGAGTCAGCAGCACACTCCACGCTCGCTCCTGCCCTTCCGGCTCCCGGCGCGCCTCGATCGCGGCGGCGAGAACCGGCACCATCATCACCATGCCCGCGCCCCCTCCGTAAGGTTCGTCGTCCACCTTGCGGTGACGCCCCTCCGCGAACGAACGAAGGTCGGTCACGGTCATGTCGATGACCCCGGAACCGATGGCCTTTCCGAGCAGACTTTCCGCAAACGGCGTCCGAAAGTACTCCGGAAACAGGGTGAGGATCTCGATCTTCACGGCTGAGGTTTCATTCGAGGCAATTTCGCCGGGTCAGAGCTCGAGCAAGCCTTCCGGCGGATCGAGGACGATCCGTCGCGCCGCGCGCTCGATGGACCGGACAATCGGTCGAACGAACGGTATGGCCACGGGTTCGGCGCCGCCGGCGTCGACGAGCAGTAAGGGAGTTCCCGCCGTGCGCTCGATCGAAACGGCCCGCCCGAGAGCGCGCCCGACCGCGTCCTCGACGCTCCACCCCTCGACCTCGTGGGCGTAATAGAAGTCGGCCGGTACGGGCGCTGCCTGCTCCTCGGGGATCCAGAGATCGCCGCCCGAGAGTGACCGCGCTCTGACCAGGTCGGCGTATCCCTCGAACACGATGAGGAGGCGATCCGCATGCGGGCGCGCCGTCGCGATAGTGAGAGTCCGCTCCTCCCCATCGTGCGTCCACGCGAACGTCGCACCGGCCACGAAGCGTTCGGGGAAGTGGGTGGCGAGCTCGACGGATACCTCGCCCGCGATTCCGTGAGGCCGACGCACGATTCCCACGAGAAGCCTCGGGCGGGAGCCGGTGTTTCCGGCTGCGAGCTCCTGGCTCCCGGTTCCCGGCTCGCGGCTCTTCAGTCCCGGACCCGGACGACCACTTTCTTGCCGCGGGCGGCGGCGGCGGCGCCGACGAAGGCGCGCATCGCCCTTACGGTCCGACCGTCCCGCCCGATGAGGCGCCCCCGCTCCGGCTCGGGCACCGATATCTCGTAAACCGTCGTGCGGCCGTCGGCCGACTCCGTGACCTGAGTCTCATCCGGCCGGTCCGACAACCGCCGAACGATGGTCTCGATCAACCGGCGCATCGTTCCGACGCCGATAGCCGGTAGCCGGTGGCCGGTGGCCGGTGGCCGGAAGCCGGGAGGAAGCGAGTCAAGAGGCCTGCACCGCCGGCTCCTTCTGGTCGAGGAGCGACTGGACGGTGGGCGACACGTTGGCTCCCCTCCCGATCCAGAAGCGCGCCCGCTCCCGGTCGAAGGAGATGATCGTCGGCTCCCGCTTCGGGTCGTACGCGCCCAGCTCTTCGAGGACTTCCGCGCGCGCGGTCGAGCGTGAATCGGAAACGACGATGCGATAGTGCGGACTGTTGCGGGCGCCCATCCGGCGCAGTCGAATTTTCAGCATTCCTTCATTCCTTTCCAGGCTCGGGCGGGGTAGGAAGTCCGCGCTCCCCACTTCCGACGCCCGAGGCGAGACACCAAAGCGGACGGCATTGTATCGCGCCACAGGCCCCGCGGAGCAACCCGCCGGCTCGGGTCAGCCGCGGGGAGCAGGGAGCGGAAGGCGGGAGAGGTCGAGAGCGCGCGCCCCCTTCTTCGCCGTCTTCAGGAGCTTTCGCATCTGCTGGTACTGTTTGAGGAGGCGGTTGATCTCCGCGACCGCGGTGCCGGACCCCGAGGCGATGCGCTTCTTCCGGCTCCCGTTCAAGACTTGCGGGTAGCGGCGTTCATCCGGCGTCATCGAGTCGATGATTGCCGACACGCGCACGAGCGCCTTCTCGTCCACGGCATCGGGTGACGAAAGGCCGCGGACAGCGCCTCCGCGCGGCAAGAGGTCGAGCAGCCCCGACATCGGCCCCATCTTCTTCATGGAGCGGAGCTGGTCGGCCAGGTCTTCGAGAGTGAACTCGCCCACCGCCGCGCGGTCCGCCATCTTACCCGCGGCGGATGCGTCCACCTGGGCTTCGACCTTCTCGATGAGCGTGAGTACGTCGCCGTGCCCCAGGATTCGGGACGCCATCCGATCGGGGTAGAAGAGCTCGAAGTCCTCGGGTTTCTCCCCGACGCCGACGAACTTGATCGGTCGACCGACGGTCGTCACGACCGAGAGGGCCGCGCCGCCGCGGGCATCGCCGTCCGCTTTCGTGAAGACAATACCGGTCAGCGGGAGCGCCGCCGCGAAGCCCGCCGCCGAGCGCACGGCGTCCTGCCCGGTCATCGCGTCTGCCACGAAAAGGATCTCTCCCGGCGAAATGGCCGCGGTGACCGCCCGGACCTCGTTCATCAGATCCTCGTCGAGGTGCAGTCGACCGGCGGTATCGAGAATGACCGTGTCGCGTCCGGTCAGCCGCGCCTCGTTGACGCCTTCCTTCGCGACGAGAACGGCGTCACGCCGCTCGCCCGGGTCGAAAACCGGGACTCCGATCTGGCGACCGAGAGTTCTCAACTGCGAGACTGCGGCGGGGCGCGAGAGGTCCGCCGCGACGAGAAGCGGGTAACGCCCCCTGCCCTTCAGGTGCAGCGCGAGCTTCGCGGCTGACGTCGTCTTGCCCGAGCCCTGAAGCCCGACCATCGCGATGATCGCCGGGCGGCCGTCGAGGAGAAGCTCCGACTTCTGTCCGCCGAGGAGTGCGACGAGCTCATCGCGCACAACCCGCGTGACCTCCTGAGCGGGCGAGAGCTTCTGCAGCACCTTCGCGCCGACAGCCTTCTCCCGCACCCGGGTTATGAATTCCCGGACCACCGGAAGCGCGACGTCGGCTTCGAGAAGGGAGAGCCGGATCTCTCGGAGGGCGGTATCGAGGTGGTATTCGGTCAGGTGCCCCTCTCCGCGGAGCTCCTTGAAAACGCCCTGAATTCGGTCTCCCAGCGCTTCGAACACTTTCCCTCCCCGAACTGGCGAGGATATCGCGACGGGTTCGGCTCCCCCGACGAGTCAATCGAGTCCGCCTTGACAGACCCTTGCGTTGCGATATCATTCGCTCGCTTTTCCCGCTAATTTCGAGGCGCCCGCAGATCAAGTTTTGCTTGTAAACGAGAAGGAGAGAGTGGAAATGAAGAAGTTTCTGACCCTGGTCATTGCAGCTGTGCTCGGGACGGTTCTCCTGACGGGATGTACCAAGAAGGAGGAGACCACCAACATCGAGACGACAACTTCCGAAGCGCCGGCCGTGGTCGAGGAAACCTCAACCACCATGACGACCGAGACGACCATGATGGAAACCCCGGGAGCGACGATGACGACGGAGACCACGACAACGACCACGATGACCGTCACCCCGTAGTTCTTCGCCCGACCTTACCTGGAGGCCCCCTTCACCGGGGGCCTTTTCCTTTCGGAGCGCTCGGCGGTCAGTTCCGATCTCTCAGTTCTCGGCGCAGAGGATCCGGAGCGGAGAAGGGAGTTCTGAGGACCTCTTCGGCATTTCCCGCTACACTGCCCGCGGGTGCTGCCGCTCTGGGGAGAAGCCCTCCTCGCTTTCGTCGCCGTCGCCGCCGCGTGCCTCGTATGGCGTTCCCGCGTCCGCGAGAGGACGCTCGTCCTGCGTCTCGCCGCGCGGGAGAGGGGCGGTCACTTCCTGGGCGAGTCTCCCGAGCCGGGAGAGATCCTGAAACACGCCTACACCGCCGCCGCCGATATTCTCCCGATCACTCGTTTCGATCTCTACCGCATCGGACCGGACGGAAAGGTCGAAGAGGTATGGACGCTCGCCCGCGCCGAATCGGGTTCACGCGAACCGGTACTGGACCCGGGGAGCCCCTTCCTCGATCAACCAATCGACTCCCGACGGCTCCGCGATCTTTCGGTTACGGAAACCGACCGGTCCTTTGCGCCCCGGGACCTCCTCTCCGGCGGACGAGTGCAGCGGCTCCGACTGCCGCTGTACTCGGGAGACCGACTCGTCGCCCACCTCGACCTCGAAAGCTCCCTGCCGATCGAAGAAGACGCGAAGAGCGAGATCCGCGCTCTCCTCGGCCCCCTCACCGCTTCGCTCCATGCCTCGCGGAACTGGCGGGTCGCCGTCACCGACGAGCTCTCCGGCCTCGCCTCGCGGCGCTATTTCGAAGCTCGGCTCGCCGAGGAATGGGCGAGGCGGGACCGTTACGAGACGCCGCTGACCGTCGCGTGCTTCGACCTGGACCGGTTCAAGACGGTCAACGACACGCGGGGACACGCCGCGGGCGACCTCGTCATCCGCCGTTTCGGGGAGATCGTCCGCGCAGCGGTTCGCGCGAGCGACCTCGCTTGCCGGTTCGGCGGCGAAGAGTTCGCGGTCCTCCTGCCGAACACCGCCGCCTCCTCGGCGCGCGCAGTTGCGGAGCGCATTCGCCGGGCGCTCGAGCGAGCTCGCTTCGAAGTCGATAACGCTGACTTCTGGGTGACGGTGTCAGCGGGCCTCGCCGACGCTGGAGGGGCGTCGGCGCTCGATCCGGGCCAGCTTCTTGCCCGCGCCGACCGGGCGCTCTACGCGGCGAAAGCGAGCGGCCGCAACCGCGTTCGGGTCTGGACGGAACGGATCGAGCGGGAGGGAAAAACGCGCCAGGGCGAGGCGAAACCGCCGGTGCCGGAGGGGTAGGCATGGACGAGTCGGACGCCAGGGAACTCGAAGGTCTCTTAGACGAGATGATCACCGCTCAGCGCGAACGCCTGCGCGAGCTGGCCGGCCGTATCGCACCCTCTCTGGGCCCGGATGACCTCCTTCAGCCGCACGATCATCCGGCACTCCGAACGAGCGCAGACTTCAACTTCGAGGACGGCGTCCTCGCCGGTTATCTCACCCTCCGCGCCGCCCTTCGCGCGATTCGCCAGACGTAAGCGAGCGGGTTCGTCCGGGGCCCTCCGACGAGGCTGGCAACCGTCTCGGCGTGGGCGCGAATCCAGCGCGCGTCCTCGGGGCGCACGCCGAGCTCGCCCAGAATTGTTCCCGATTCGCGGGCCAGTCGAAGGAGATCCTCCCGAGCCACCTTCATGGGGGTGAGAGACGAGCGGCCGCGAGAAGCCGCAGGACAGTCGCGTCCCAGGAGAGCTCCGAGGCGCGAGCGAGACCGCGCTCTCCCAGGGCCTGAAGCGCTTCCTCCCGCTCCCAGGCGAGCCGGAGCGCCGCGCCGAGCGCCTCGGGGCGCGGGGGCACGACGAATCCCGTATCGCCGTCCGTCACGAACTCGAGAGGGCCTCCGGCATCGTCCGTCGTCAGAACCGGCTTTCCGGAGAGAAAGGCTTCGAGGGGCACGTATCCGAGATCCTCGCCCTGGGGCGCGACGACGACGATCCGCGCCCCCGCGTAGAGGTCGAGAAGTTCTTCCTCGGTCGCTTCGGGGATCCATCGGACGCGCGGAGCGAGGTCGAGCTCGCGCGAAAGGCGCCGAAGTCTCTCCTCTTCCGGGCCGCGGCCGACGACGACGAGGCGAGCCGCGGGAGCGTGGGCGAGCGCGCGGAGTGGCAAATCCGGTCGCTTCCAGCCGTCGAGCCGGCCCACCATCAGGGCGTAGTCGCCGAAGGGGCCCGTTCGATACCGGCCTACGAGCGGCGGAGGGTGATAGAGCACTTCGCTCGCGATCGCGTTGAACTTCCGCAGCCGGGCCGCAACCGTCTCCGAGTTTGCGAAGACCTTTCGCGCCTCGGAGAGGCCGACGCGGTCGATCGCGGCGATCGTCTCGCGCGTCCGACGATCCTCGCGGGACGCGGTGAAGTCGCTCCAGGGCGTGCCGAATTGGTCATACGCCTGGCGGTACTGGTGGATGACCCACACGATCTTGTTCGGGTGACGGACGGCGTAGCTCGGAAAGCGCGTCGCGATCACGGCGTCCACGGGCCGGCCCGCGATCTCCGTGACGTCGAGCGAGCGCCAGGCAAGCGCACTGCGAATGAGATCGAAGCGCCCGCGCTCGATCAACGGGATCGTGACGAGGTCCGCTTCGATTCCCCTCCGGACGAGCTCCTCCGTCAGACGGCGGACGTGCCGCTCGGCGCCCCCGCCGGAGAACGGCGACTGGACCGCCGCGACGAGGACACGCGGGGCCCTCACGCGAAGGGCGTCGCGCCGGCGGCGTGGACGATCCGGCAATTCACGGCGGCGGCACGCGGCCAATCACCGCGTAGTCCTGCGGGCCAAAGAGGATCGCGTTCAGCCGAGCGTCGTTTCCGGAGATCTCTTCGAGCCGCTCGGAAGGAGGAAGAGGGGAGAGAAACTCGACCCTCAGCTCGCGGAAGCCCGCGGCGTCGCAGAGAAAGCGCAGGGCTTCCGGCGGAACCGGCCGGACGTGCGTCGGGTCGAGGTAGAAGGCGTTCATCGCCGCGAGCGAGTCGGTGTTCACCGTCTCGACGATCAATACGCCGCCGGGTGCGATCGCCCGTCGAGCCTCCGCGAGGAACCGAAACGTCGCCGCAGCCGGCCAGTGCTCCACGACCTGGAACGCGACGACCCCCCCGAGGCTCGCCGTCGGGACGCCCGCGAGCGCCTCGATCGCGTCCCCCTCCCGCACGTCGAGCCCTGCGGCCCGGCAGGCCTCTGCCGCGATCGCGCTGGTCTCGACCCCGCGGGCGGGAATGCCGTCCTTCCGTAGAAGCGAGAGAAACTCGCCGCGGCCGCAGCCGGCGTCGAAGACCGGTCCGGGCAGATTCCGAACGAAGGACAGGTAGAACCTCTGCTTGTCGGCGACTTCGGTCGAAGGGCCCCGGAAGCGCTCCTCGAAGAGCGAGTAGACGCTCTCCGGCAAGACCGGTTCCGGCCGGCCGCCGCTCGGGACGGGCGCTCCCCTCGCGGAGAGGGCTTCGAGGTACGCGATGCGCGTGTCCTGGGCGGAGTCGCGCCGGCGGGCCTCCTTCTCGGAAATCTCTCGCCACCGGTTCAGGTCCTCGGTGAACTCCTCGAACCTCTTCTCGATCGAGCGGCGGTTCCGCTCCACCGCCTGGACGATTCCCCCTGCAGCCTCGAGGATCAGCGCGTTGAACGACGTCTGATCCCTCCAGAGAAAACGCAACAGCCGAATGACCGCGGACTTGGCGCGCGACAGCCTCGCGTCGTCGGGGATCGTGGGCGTAACGTAGGCCTCGGCGCGCGAAAGCGGAACGCGCACGTGCTCGAGGTCCTTCGAGGCCGGGTCGAGCTCCGGCGTGGCCGGAGACGCCGGAGCGGCTTCCGCGACCGCGGCGCGGATCTCGCGCGCGAGCTCGGCCGGCAGATCTTCGTCGCTCGCCATGTCGGTTCCCGCGATTATCCTCAAAAGACCGAGTGCGATCCGCTTCGTCCGTGGCACCGTGAATGCATAGGTTGAGTTCGACGCTCCGCCCGCCGGGCGGAAGGAGGAGGCTCACTATGCAAAAACCTCTCGGGTTCCTGCTGGCAGTTACGTTCGCGGTCGGATGCGCTTCGAGCGGGCCGCCCGTTGCTCCCGCCATGATCGCGGAGACCGAGGCCAAGGTCCGCCGCGCCGAAACTGCGGGTGCGGCTCAGCGCGCCCCGGACCTGCTCTCCAAGGCCCGCCGGGCGTGGGACGAAGGGCGCCTGGCTTCGTCGGGCGGGGACGGTGAGACCGCACGACGCCGGTTCGTGGAGGCGCAGGAGTACGCCGAGGCGGCGGAGGCGAAAGCGAACGCGGAGAGAATGAAGAGCGAGGGCGCCATGCTGCGCCAGCAAGCGGACGAGCTCGAGGCGAAAACCCGGCAGCTGCGCGAGCAGTCCCGGAATCCGTGAGGATAGGAAAATGCGAAATCAAGCAAAGCTTCTGATCGTCGCCCTCGTTGTTTCCATCGTGGGCTGCTCAGCCGGCCCGGCTCCGCGCGAGATCGCCGAGGCACGCCTCGCAGTCCAGGACGCGAAGAACGCGAACGCGGACCAGCTCGCGACGCGAGACTACGATGCGGCGCTCGCGCACCTGAGAGTGGCTGAGGGGTCCTGGAACGACCGGAAAGACGCGCCGACCGCCATGCACTGGGCGCGGCTCTCCGAGGGGGAAGCCCGGCAGGCGCAGTACCGCGCCGAAGCGCGCACCGCGGAGGAGACCCTCCGCCGCGAGACCGAACGCAAACGCCAGGGGGAGCTCTCCGTGCGCGACGCGGAGATCGCGGCGCTCCAGGCCCGGGCGCGTACGGACGCCGAGAAGCGCGCGGCGGAAGCCGAGGCGCGGGCGATGGCGGACCGGCGGGTCAACGAAGATCGTCTCGCCAGTCAGGAAGCTGCCGCGCGGGAGCGCGAGCGCGCCCGTCAGGATCTCGAAGCCCGGCTGTCAGCGGAACGTTCAGCGGCCGATCGGGACGCTGCGGCACGAACTCAGGCCGAGCGTGATCGCGCCGCGGGAGAGCTCGAAAAGTCCCGCGCGGAGCTCGAAGCGAGCCGGAAGGCGGCCGAAGACGCTCAGAAGGCGGCGGAGGCCGAGAGGCAGCGCCTCGAGGGGGAGCGCGATGCCCAGGCGAACCGCGCCGCCGAGCTCACGCGCCTTCAGGCCGAGCAGCAGAAGACCCAGGAGGAGCTGCGGCGGACGCTTTCACGCCTCGCTTCGGTGCGCGAGGAAGCGCGGGGCCTCATCGTCACCCTTCCGGGCAGCATCTATTTCGACGTGAACAAATCGGACGTCAAGCCCGCAATGCGGGCGCGGTTGACCGAGATCGCCCAGGCGCTCACCACCGTGCCCGGACAGAAGGTGCTCATCGAGGGGCACACGGACTCCGACGGATCGTCCGAGTACAACCTCCAGCTGTCGCGGCTGCGTTCCGACTCCGTGCGGTCGGTTCTCGTCGCCGGAGGGGTTACGCCCGAGCGCGTCGAAGCTCAGGGGTACGGAGAGACCAAGCCGGTCGGGACGAACGCCACGGCGGCCGGGAAGGCGCAGAACCGACGGGTCGAGCTCGTGCTGGAGGGCAGCGCCGCCGCGCCCCGGTAGCGCGCTGCACGCGCGCCCGGCGCGGCGAGGACGCCCTTGCTCCCCCGTCTCGCCCGGGCGCTCGAGAGTCTCTTCGGGGGCGGTTTAGCCCCCGCGGCCGGCTTCCTTCGGGGAGCGGCGCAGGTCGCGCTCTTCGCCGCCGTCGCCTTGCCGCTCTTCCGGGCCGCGTTCTCGTTCTTCGCTTTCCGGCATGGGTGGGAGACGGCCCTCGTCGTGCGGTGCCCGCGCTGCCAGCATCTCGTCGCTGACCCGGAGTCCGACGCGTGTTCGGCCGGACACCCGGTCCGGTTCCCCACGCGGGCGGCGGCGAAGGAACGCTGGCGCCGAAGGTTCCACCGGTTTCGCCGAATCGTCGCCTCGTACGGGTTTCTCCTCCCCCTCCTTCTCGCCGTTTCGAGCGCGGTCGCTTTTCGCGCGGCCGGCGTGGCGCGCGTCCAAGGCCCGCTCGCCGTGATCTCGGCCTCGGTCGCCTTCCTCTTCTTCGCCGCCGCGCTCGCTCTCGCCGGATTGGCGCTTTCCCCGCGGACCCGCGGCGCCGCGGAGAGACTCCTCCACGCGGGAATCGGGATTCTCTGCCTCGGCCCGGCGCTCGTGCTCGCGCTCCTGGCGAGAGGCTTCGAACCACCCCGCCCCCGCCCGATCGGGCACGTCTGGAATACCCGGCGCCCGATTCATCCGGTGGCGCGGTCGCGGTGGTTCGGTCTCACGGCTACTCGATCGGTGGGCGGCCCCGCTTTCGCGGCGGGGAGTTTTCCTCGCCCGCTCGCGCCGCACCGTTCTCGTGCCTGCGAACGTACGGGTGTGGATCGTGTCGGAGGGAGGGCAGGTGCGTTTCACGCCTGGCGGCGACCACGATCTGGAGCGCTAGTGTACCGAGTCAGAATTTCGGACGCGGGACCCTAGATAGCGGCCCGGTCCTCCTCAGCGAAGCGAATGATCGCGAGAACGAGCGCGATCACGATCGGCCCGATAAAGAGGCCGATCGGTCCGAAGGCGGCGACTCCCCCGATCGCGCCGACGAACACGGGTAGCGTCGAGATCTGCGCGCGGCCCGAGATGAAGATCGGCCGGAGAAAGTTGTCGGCGAGACCGACGACCCCGATCGCCCAGACGAGGAGAAAGATTGCCCAGCCCCACTCCGACTGGAAGGCCATCGCCAGGGCAGCGGGCACGAGAACGAGGCCCGTCCCGAACGCCGGGATGAGGGACGCGATCGCTCCAATGACTCCGAAGACGACGGGTGAAGGAAGCGGCGAGATCCAGAACGCGATCCCCACGAGCGTTCCCTGAACGAGGGCCGTCATGACGTTCCCGTACACGACGGCGCGGGTAACCTCCGCGATATGTTCCTGGAGCCGGCCCTTCCGCTTTTCGTCGAGGGGCACGAGCGCCATTCCGCGTTGGACGATTTCCTCGCCGTCGCGAAAGAAGAAGTAAAGGAGGAAGAGCATCAGGAAGAGCCCGACCAGGGCTCCGAGAGCGCCGAGAAACACGAACTTGGTGTTGGTGAGCGCGAACTCGAGCGCCGTGCGCAGGCCGTTGACGATCCACGCCTGGACCTGGTCCACGGTCACCGGCGTGTGGTCGGCGAGCCAGTGAACGATCCGGTTCACGACAGGAATCCGGATGACGTCGCTCGGTCGCGCGATCCGGTAGCGGTCCGCGAGGGTGCCGAGCCGCTGGGAGAGATCGGCCGCCTGGCCGGCGAAGGCGATCGCGATGAGGGCGGCCGGTATCACGATTGCCAGCGTGACAACCACCGTCATCAGCAGGGCGGCCGTGCCGCGGCGCTTCCTCCGATTGAAACGCCTGCGGAGTCGGGCGTTCACGGGATAAAGGAGAAACGCCAGAAGGAGGGCCCAGAGAATCGGTCCGAAGAACGGCTTCAGGATCAGGTAAAGAGCGATGGCAAGAAGCGCCGCCACGACGAGGCCGAACACCCGGGGGTAGAACCGGTCGTCGTTCATCGAGCGTCCTCTCCTTCCCGGGGCGGCTTCCCGAAGCCCTGAGGGAGAATACAGTCTTGCGGGTACGGACATCTCGCAGGAAATGAGAGGGGCGGTGGCGGACCGGATTCCCCGGCCCGATCGGGTCGAGGCGGCACGGGTCTTCCGTGAGGAAGCGGATCGGGAGGGCTTTTCCCGATTCGGAATCGCGCGGGCCGAGGAGCCGCCGCGCTTCGGCCGTTTCCGGGATTGGATCGCCTCGGGGTCTCACGCAGGAATGGAGTATCTCGAACGGACCGAAGAAGTCCGATCGTCGCCCGCGGCGCTCCTTCCCGGCGCGCGGTCCGTCGTGTGCCTCGCGGCGACTCACCGCTCCGATCCGGCGGTGGCGTCGGACGGGTCGATCGTCGCCCGCTACGCGTCCGGCCCCGACTACCACGGCACCCTTCGCGAACGGGCGACGCGGGTCGCACACGCGGCCGCGGGGAGACTCGGCGGGAGAGTCGCGTGGCGCGTGTGCGTGGACTCGACGCCGATCGCGGAACGGTCCCTTGCCGCCGCGGCGGGACTCGGCTGGATCGGGAAGAACGGGTGCCTGATCGACCAGGAGCTCGGCTCGTTCCTTCTCCTCGCAGAGATCGTCGTGGACCTCGATCTACCAGCCGACGATCCGGTCGCCGAGTTGTGTGGGTCTTGCGTGCGTTGCCTGGAGAGCTGCCCGACCGACGCGTTCCTCGCGCCCGGCCTCCTAGACGCCGCGCGGTGCCTCGCCTACTGGACGATCGAGCATCGCGGGCCGATCCCGGACAGTGTCAAGGACCAGCTGGGAAATCGGATTTTCGGCTGCGACATCTGTCAGGACGTGTGCCCTTGGAACGAATGCCTGGTCGCGGCGACCCCGGATGTGCTTTCCGCGCCGACCCCCACTCGAGCGGAGTGGCTCGCCATGGGCAAGGGCGCGTGGCGACGGCAGTTCGGCGCGACCGCGCTCAACCGGGCCGGCCGCCGCGGGTTGCAGCGCAACGCGGCCGTCTCCGCGGGCGCCGTGCGTGACCCCGCGGCGCTCCCGGCCTTGCGGCAAATCGCAGCCGCGACAGACCACGGCCTCGTGGACGCCGTCCGCTGGGCCTCGGCGCGAATTGAAAGGACGCCATGATCGCAAAGGACCTTCTCTTCCTCGTCCTGCTCTCGCTCTCCCTCGGTCTCTCGGCTTTTTTTTCGGGCTCCGAGACGGCCCTCGTCTCGCTTTCGCGCGTCGACCTCCAGCGTCTCCGGGAGAAGGGGGACCGCCGGGGCGCGATCGTCCGAGACCTGAAAGCGCATACCTCGCGGCTGCTCGCGACAATCCTGATCGGGCAGAACCTCTTCAACAGCGCCGT
>CAJDUI010000035.1_pt1 | contig 13305 bp, 12 predicted proteins | sample 7390031 | NCBI WGS metagenome assembly CAJDUI01 (sample SAMEA7055675, study PRJEB34461) | soil metagenome | biome: terrestrial ecosystem; feature: Peninsula; material: soil | place: Antarctica | collected 2016 | reverse complement strand
GACGGCGCCCGCGGTGATCCGGCCGTTCGAAGACGGCGAGGGCGGCTCGCGGCCAGCGAGGAATCCCGTTGCCGTTGCGACGTCCCGGCCGCCGCCGTCGGGAGGGTTCCGAGTTCAGGTGATCTCGGTGTCGTCGCGGGCAGACGCCGACGCCGAGTCGCGCCGGCTCTCGCGCCGCGGATTCCGAGCCCACGTGGAACCGGGCCGCGGCACGTCGGGCGCCATCTACCGGGTACGCGTCGGTCCGTTCGCGACCCGCGAGGAGGCCGCGGGCGCGGCTTCCCGGCTCGCGGCGGAGGGACGCCGCGACACGTGGATCGTCCCCCCCGGGCAATGAAGTGAGGCGCCCGGCCTCGGCCGCGCCGGTGAGCCTTCCGCGGCGCCCCCCCGACTGGATTCGTGACAAACGGCTCGCTCTCGTCGACCTTCACGCCGTCAAAAGTGTCGCGCGCTCCTACGGCCTTTCGACCGTGTGCGAGGAGGCTCGCTGCCCGAATCGGGGTGAGTGCTTTGCGCGGGGCACCGCAACCTTTCTCCTCCTCGGTGCCGTCTGCACTCGCGCGTGTGGCTTCTGCGACATAGCGACCGGCCGTCCGGCCCCCCCGGACCCGCTCGAGCCAGCACGATGACAGCAATCGCCGCGATGACCTGCACGACGGGGGTGCCGGCCACTTCGTTCGGTCGATCCGCGCGCTGCGCCGGCTCGACCCGGCGCCGGGAATCGAGGTCCTCGTGCCCGACTTCCGGGGACGCTTCGACTCGGTGCGGGTCGTCGCGGAGGAACGGCCCGACGTCTTCAACCACAACGTCGAGACCGTCGGCCGTCTCTACTCTCGGGTCCGGCGGGGCGCCCGGCTCGACCGGTCGCTCGGCGTCCTCGCGGCGGCGAAGGAGCTCGTCCCGGATCTCACGACGAAGTCCGGCTTCATGCTCGGCCTGGGCGAAACCCGGGAGGAGGTGATCGAGCTCCTGGCGTCGCTCAAGGCCGCGGCTGTGGACGTGGTGACGATCGGCCAATACCTCCAGCCATCGCGGCACCACCTCCCCGTGGAGGAGTACGTGCCCCCGTCCGTTTTCGAGGAGTATCGGGAGGCCGGTGAGGCGCTCGGTTTCCGCCACGTGTTCTCCGGCCCGTTTGTCCGCTCCTCCTACCGCGCAGAGGAGGCGCTGGGCGCGGCTCGCGCCGCGCGGGAGACGTAAGACGTAAGACGTGAGACGAAGCTGGGATCGCTGGCGGACGCCAGCAGCGGCCGTGATGTCGGGAGTTCTTTTCGCGCTCGCGTTCCCGCCTTACGATCTCCCGCTTCTCGCACCACTCGCTTTGGTGCCATGGATCGTCGCCCTCGCAACCGAAGAGAAGCGATGGCGAGGTCTCCTGTCCGGGATCCTCTTCGGGTTCGCGTACTGGTGCGTGTCGATCCCGTGGATCGTCTACGTCGTCACCACGTTCGGCGGACAGTCGAAGGCTCTCGGCGTCCTCTCTCTCGGCATCGTCGCGGCGATCCTGGCGCCGGCGCCGGCGGCCGTCGGATGGGCCGCCGTCGCGCTCGCGCCTGCCCGCTCGCGACTCCGGCTCGCGGTTTTTCCCGTTCTCTGGGTCGCCGCCGAGCACGGCCGCGCCAACGCCTTCGGCGGCTTCCCGTGGAACCTCACCGCGGAGGCCCTGTACCGCCACCCAGTCTGGATCCAGTCGGCGGCGTGGGTCGGGTCTTACGGGGTCGGGTTCCTCATCGTCTCGGCGTCGGCCCTGATCGCGGCCGGGGCGCTCTTTCGGAGCGTCCGGGCTCTCGCCATCGCCGCTGCGCTCGCTCTGGCGGTCGGGGGTGTGGGTGCGGCGCGCCTCGCGCGGCCGACCGACCCTTCCGCGAAACCCGTGACGGTGGCGCTCCTCCAGCCGAACATCTCGCAGGAGGCGCGGCTCGACGAGGCGCGTGCGTCTCAAAACTACTCGGCAGTCCTCGAACAGATCCGTTCCGCCGCGTCGGAGAAGCCCGACCTGATCGTCGTCCCCGAGTCCGCTTTCCCCGTCTACTGGGAGACGAGCCGCACGCTGCGGCGCGACCTGACCGAGGTCGTCGAGGAATGCCGCTGCGCCCTTCTCTTCAACGACGTGGACATCGAGACCGAGGAGCGCTACTACAACGCCGCGCGGCTCCTCACGCCGGCGGGTCTCGCCGGGCCCTACCGAAAAGTCCACCTGGTCCCATTCGGCGAGTACGTGCCGCTGCCCGGAATCTTCTTCTTCGTGCGCCAGGTGTCGACGGAAATCGGTGAGTTCTCCGCGGCCGCCGAGCCCGCCCTTCTTGAAAGCGGACCCTGGCGAATCGGGACGGGAGTCTGCTACGAGATCCTCTATCCGATCCTCGCCTGGAAGCAGGTGAGGAGCGGTGCGAACCTCCTCGTGACGATCTCGAACGACTCGTGGTACGGCGCCGGCGGCGCTCAGACGCAGCATTTCGCCGGAGCCGTTCTGCGGTCCGTCGAGAACGAGCGTTACCTGCTGCGCGCCGCCATAACCGGGATCTCCGGTGTCGTTGACGAGAAGGGGAGGGTGCTCTCGGAGCTCCCGCCGGATCGGCCCGGGATCGTCCGCGGCGGCGCGCGCCTTCTCCGCTCGCGGACGCCGTGGACGCGTTACGGCTTCGCCTTCTCCGGCCTCTGCGATGCGATCGCGATCGCCGTGCTAGTCTTCGGCCTCGTCCGCTGGCGCCGGGAGCGCCGACAGCGAGCTGCGAATAGCTGATAGCTTCTTTCCCATGACCGAACGCGACGACCTGCTGATCGCCCTTCACGACGCCTCGGGACGCCTCGCGGCGCTCCGGGGCTATCTTTGATCTCGACGCTGCGCGGAGCGCGCTCGCCGAGCTGAAGGAGAAGGCCTCCGCACCCGACTTCTGGTCACGTCCGGAAGAGGCCCAGGCGCTACTGAAGCGCACGCGCGGCCCGGAAAAAGCGGTCGCCACCGCTACCCGATTGGATGGAATCGCCGAAGAGCTCCAGACGCTCGGCGACCTGCTTCGAGAGGGGGAGCCGGCGGAACCGGATGCACGGGAAGCCGTCCGCGCCGCGGGGGTCTTTGCCGACGAGCTCGAGCTCGCTGTCAAAATGGGCGCGCCCGAAGACTCGAAGAACGCGTGGGTCATGATCCACCCGGGCGCGGGCGGAACGGAATCGCAGGACTGGGCGGAAATGCTCCTTCGCATGTATCTGAGGTTCGCGGAGCAGCGAGGCTGGAAGGCCGAGCTCATCGACCGGCAGGACGGGGACGAGGCGGGCTTGAAGAGCGCCACGGTGCACGCGGTGGGCGACCACGCCTACGGGTATCTGAAGAGCGAGATGGGCGTCCATCGCCTCGTTCGCATCTCCCCCTTCGACGCCGCGAAGCGGCGACACACCTCGTTCGCCTCCGTCTACGTGTCTCCGGAGATCGACGAAGAGATCGAGATCGAGATCGCGGACAAGGATCTGCGAGTCGACACCTATCGTTCGAGCGGCGCGGGAGGGCAGCACGTCAACGTTACGGATTCCGCAGTCCGGCTGACGCACTTGCCCACCGGGATCGTCGTCACGTGTCAGAACGAGCGGAGTCAGGGACGCAACCGTGAGACCGCAATGAAAGTCCTGAAGGCGCGGCTCTACCAGAAGGCGCTTGACGAACGCCGGGCCGAGGAGGAGAGGCGCGTCGGAGACAAGAAGGCGATCGAGTGGGGGAGCCAGATTCGATCCTATGTGCTCCACCCCTATCAGATGGTCAAGGATCACCGTACGGGACACGAAACCGGCAACACGGGCGCCGTGCTGGACGGCGCTCTGACGCCCTTCGTCGAGGCTTATCTCAAGTCGGCGGCGGACTCGACCAAGGCGGAGGCCTGACAGGCTGCTGAAGAATGGATGCGGGCGTTGCGCCCGGACGCTGTCCGCGGGCCTCGCTTCGCGAAGCGCGGACGAAGCTTTTGAGACCGCCGCCCGGAGGAGCGGAATCCTGGAATCCCCCGGCTGCCGGTCCCGGCCCGACTCCCGCAGACGAAAGCCTCGATGAGCTGGATGCAGGAGATCGAGGGCCGTCTCGCCGCCGTGCCCCGCGCCGAGCTCGAAACCGGGGTGGCCTTGCGCCGGGCGGCCGTTCTCGTTCCTCTGTTCGTGCGCGACGGAGTGCTCTGGGTCGTGTTCACGCGGCGGACGGAAACGGTGGAACATCACCCCGGACAGATCTCCTTTCCCGGGGGGGTCGAGGAGCCGGAGGACGAGGACCTCGCTCGGACCGCTCTGCGGGAGACGGAGGAGGAGCTCGGCGTCTCGCCGGAAGACGTGCGGCTGCTCGGCGCTCTTTCACCAATCGTCACCGTCACGGACTTCGCCGTCGCGCCTTTCGTGGGAGCGATCCCGCAGCCCTACAGTTTCACGCCGGCCGAGAGCGAGATCGCCGAGGTGATCGAGGCGCCGCTCGCCGCACTGCGTGATCCTGCAATTCTTGAAACGCGCGTTCTACCGGGGCGGGACGAGCCCGTGCTCTTCTACCACCACGGCTCTCACGTCATCTGGGGTGCAACCGCCCGCATCGTCGCGGATCTTCTCGAGACCGTCGGTTGAAGGGGGTCCGGTCTTCACCGGACACTTTGCGCCGCAACGTGTCAGGACCACCGGTGGATCTAACGGGTCGGGCGATCAGTGAAGACCGGACCCCCCGTACTCTTTCTCACCCGCCTCCACCCGAACCGCGAGACGGTTCTGGGGCGGCGGTAGCGGACAGGTGGCGTACGCGGTGAACGCGCAGGGCGGGTTGTACGCCTTGTTGAAGTCGATGACCATCTTCCCGTCCGGCCCCGGGCGGGCAACGTAGAGGAAACGGCCGGCTCCGTAGGTCTCAACACCGTTCGTGCGGTCACCGAAGATCAGGAACAGCTCGTCCGTCCCCTCTTCGGCGACGGCGTCGATGCGAAAATCTTTCCCACCGATTCGGAAGATTGCCGCTCCGGGCGACGGCTCGTTCGACACCGTGCCGAGAACGTTGGGTACCGGGATCGACTTCCCGGTCGCGTACGGCTCGAAGCGAGCCGGGATCCGCCACGCGCTCCGGACGGGGTACGCCGGGATCCCGTGGAAAGCACGGCGCGCGTCGCTCGCCGTGTCGCGAACCCGTACGCCGAGCCGTTCCCCCCGCCGGATGAGGTGGAGCGAGAGGGTCCCATGACGCACGATCGTCGGCTCTCCCTTCTCGTCGGATTCGAGAACGAGGGAGTCCACCGGCTTTCCCGCGTGAGTGACCGCGACGCCGCGGGGGACCGTGAGCCACGCCTTGCCGTCCGAGAGCCGGATCTTCCCGAGAGTGTGGGGCGCCTTCCCCGCGGGCAGGAGGACCCGGTTGACGGCCCCCGACCCGACCCGGTTCTCTCCCGGCTCGAGCCAGAAGAGCCCGACGACTGTGAGCCAACCGTCGTCGGCGGTGAGCCTCTCGATGCGCCGAGAACGCCATTTCTCGATCTCCGCGCGGTGCGCCGAATCGGGGCTCTTCGCCGCCGTGGCGGGTGCGGTCAATGCGAGCAGGGCAAGGAGAACGAGCAGATCTAACTCGCCGCGAGATCGAGCGCGAGGAGCTGTTCGGCGCGTTCGAGGTTCCCTCGCGTGGGCTCCGGCGGTTTCTCCAGGGTAAGGGCCTTGCGGAGTGCCTCGACGGCGCCGGCGAAGTCGCCGCGCCGAAGCCGGATCACGCCGAGGTCGTTCCAGAGAACTCCCGATCTCGGCGTGGCCTCGAGCGCCTTGACGAGAACGGACTCCGCTTCTTCGATCTGGCGCGCTTCCACGAGCGCGGCCGCCAGCCCGCTCGCCGCTTCCTCGTTCCCCGGCTCGACCTCGAGCGCCGACGTGAACGCGGCGCGCGCGTCCTCCATGTTCTTCTGCTCGGCGCGGAGGTGGCCGACCGCCGACCACAAGCTCGCCGACGGCGTCCCGAGGCGAGCGGCCTCCGACAGCTCCCGCTCGGCTTCTTTCCCCATCGACTTCCGGCGGTAGGCGCGTCCCAGGTTTTCGCGATAGGCCGGGTCCTGTGGATGGCTCTTCGTGGCTTCGGAAAAGTGCTGGATCGCCTGCTCGAACTCGCCCGCGCGGTAGAAGAGGACGCCCAGGTCGTTTCGCACCGCTGCGGCGCTCGGATCCATCTCGATCGCCCGTCCGTAAGCGAGTCGGGCGCCGCTTTCGTCGCCCGTCGCGACGAGAGCCCGGCCTTGCCCCGTGGCGGCTGCCATGTTTCGCGGGTCGAGCTCGAGCGTGCGGCTGTAGTGGCTGGCCGCGGTGCTCCACTTCCGCTGGCGCTCCGCGATTGCGCCGAGACCGAGCTCCGCGCGAACGCTGCGGGTGTCCAGGCCGAGAGCCGCCGTGAACTCGCGTTCTGCGTCCGCTTCTTGCCCCGCGGCAAGAGCGATTTCCGCGAGGAGGCGGTGAGCGTCGCCGCTCCGCGGGTCGAGGTCCGCGGCTCGCCGTGCGTTCGTTGTCGCGCCGGCGAGGTCGCCCGCTGCGAGCGCCTTATCGCCGGCCTCGATCAAGGGAAGGACGTTGACCATCGGCTCGAGCGGAGAGGGGGTACCTCCGGGCGTCACCAGACCCTTCTGGAGGTCGGAAGCGCGCTTTCGTGAAGCCTCCGCTTCCACCGTCCGGCCGAGCTTGTCGTATACCTCGGAGAGGACGACATGGACCTCCGGATCCGTCGAGGCCCCGACAGCCTTCAGGTCCGCGAGCGCGCCCTCGGCATTGCCATCGGCCAGTTTTTTACGGGCGGAAACCTTCATCTCCGTCAGCTCCGCAGGACCGGGTGACGGCGGCGTCCGCGGGATCTCCGCTCTCACTGTCTGGGCGAGGCGCGCGAAATCCGGGCTGTACAGCTCACCCACGACGACGAGGTCGGGGCGCGCGGAGTATGCCGCCCGCAGGCTGTCGCGGGCGCTCTTCGAATTGCCCGCGATGTAGTACGCCCACGCGCTGTTCAGGTAAAGCTCGCCTTTCCGGTCGCCGGGAGTTTCGGAAGAGTCGGCTATCCGCGCGTACTTCTCCGCCGCCTCCTTGAAGCGACCGGAGTCGAACGCGCGCTTTGCCTCTTCCTCGACCGTTGCCAGCTCCTGTGCGAGCCCTTGCGAGGAGGCGAGAGCGAGCCCGAAAAAGAAGAGGACCGCGAGGCGGAGGAGCGTCTTCATCCCACGCCTCACTGTTGCATCCCCTGATCCACGGCCACGGCTGCCGGCGGGCTCCAGGGCGTATCTCCCCGTCCGGTGATCGTGATCTGCTGGGTCGCGGGCTGAAAGCCCTCGCGGTGGAGCGTCACGTTGTAACTCCCTTTCGGAAGGCGAAGCCGGGCCGCCTGAGGCAGGGTTCCGCGGTACTTGCCATCGACGATCACGCTCGCGCCGGCCCACGACGGGTCGGCGGTAACGACCAGGTAGCCGACCGGGAACTGATAGGCGATTGTTTTCGACTCTTTCGCGCCGACCCGAAACGACCGCTCGTAAGGGGGAAGTCCTTCCGCCGCGAACCGGACGCGGTGAGTGCCTTCGGCAAGCTCGACCGTTTTCGCCGGAATCGAGGGCCCGATTTCGCGGCCATCGACGGACAGGGTCGCCACCGGGAGCGAGCTGAACTGAATGCGAAACTTCGCCGCCGCCGCCGCAGACGAAACGTCCGAACCAACGAGCGGTTTTTCCGCCCTCGAGGCTCCGCTTCCGGGCGCCGTGTTCGGCCCGCCCGGCTCGTTTCCGAGCTGTGGCTCCGGGAACTCGACTGTCGCGCCGGCGGCCGGTGCGGGCTTCGGCTCCGCCGATGGCGGGGGAACGATCGGTTCGGCTGATCGACCCCGGCGCATCGTCAGAAGCCCTACGGCGAGGAGGGCCACACCGATCGCGACCCCCGCGATGATCAGGGGTGTGCGGCGATGCGCCGCGGGCGCCGGCACGGGCGCGGTCACCCGGCGGGCGCCGACGAGCGACTCCTCTCCGGAGGCGTCGGGGTCGCGGAAGTCGACGAGCTCGAGCCCCGCCTTCCTCCGCAGCGACCCCGACGCCGGAGTCGCTTCGAGCGCGGCGGGGACTCGCGCGAGGGAGCCGGAGGGGGGTGTGATGGAGGACGGCACGATCCCGCCGGTCGGGGTCATCATCGTCGCGTCCATCTCGTCGGCGGCAAGGACCGCGGTCGGATACTGACCCGAGTTCCCGGACACCTCCCGCTGCACGTTCAAGAGGTCCTGTTTCAGGGCATCCATCGACTCGTACCGACTCTCCCGCTGCTTCTCCATGGCCTTGTTGACCGCGGCGACGAGTGAGGCCGGAGCGTCCGGCGAGAGGTCCTCGATCCGCTCCGGTGTCTCGTTCAGGATCTTGTACAGAACGGTCGAAAGGTGCTCACCGCGGAAGGGCTTGCGATAGGTGAGGACTTCGTAAGCGAGGATGCCCAGGGAAAAAATGTCGGTCCGGCGGTCGACCGGCTCGCCCCGGATCTGCTCGGGAGCGAGGTAGGCCGACGTCCCGAGCGTGATTCCGGTCTGGGTGAGGTTCGACTCGCTCTGGAGGGACTTGGCGATGCCGAAGTCCATGATCTTCACCGAGCCGTCCTCCAGGATGCGGATATTTGCCGGCTTGATGTCGCGGTGAATGATGCCGGCAGCGTGCGCGTAGGCGAGGCCGTCCGCGATGGCGAGCAGGATCTCGACTTTTCGCGAGATCGGAAGCGGCTCGGCGCGCTTGACCTTCTTATCGAGGTCCTCGCCGCTCAGGAACTCCTGCACGATGTAGGGGATCCCGTTCTCCACACCGAAGTCGTAGATCGTCGTGATGTGACGATGGTGGAGGTTTCCCGCGAGCTCGGCTTCCCGAAAGAATCGGCTCTTGATCTCTTCGTCATTCAGCTGGCAGGTTTTGACCGCGACCGTGCGCTTGATGTACGGGTCGCGTCCGCGGTAGACCGCGCCGAAGCCGCCGGCACCGATTTTTCCGGTGATCTCGTATTTGCCGATCTTTTCCGGCAGTTGGGTTTCTTCCGGCATTTGTCCTTATGAGCGGCGGGCCAAGTTTAGTCGAAACGGAGCGGAAGCGGAACGCGACTCTGCCGCCGGGCAGCCCGGCGGACGGTAAAGCGAGGAAATCCGCTCCCGGGAGAGGGGCATGGGGTTCCGCTTCCGACTCGGTAGACTGCCCCAGTGATTGTCGCCGGGCGCGCGGTCGGGTCGGCCCTCCTTCTCTCGGGAGTGGTCTCCCTCTCGGCAGCGGTCTTCGGCGCGGCCGGGTGCCGAAACAAGAACTCCGCCGCCCCACCCCGCGCCGCGGGTTCGCCCGCGCTGAATGCTCGCGCCAATTTCAAGCCCCCGACGGATCGGCTCCTGACGGCCCGGCATCTCGACCTCTACGTGAAGGTCCGTCGTGCGGCGAAGGAACGATCGGAGGCGGACGCAGCCCGCGCGCTCGGGGTCGACCCGGACGAGTTCGCCTGGGTTCGAGCGAGAATCGTCGAGGCTCTCGTGGCCGAGGACGAGGCCCGGGTAAGGGCCGCCGCCGCCGGCACGTACGACCGGACGATCGCCTCCCTCCGGAAGACCCTCGAGAGCGTGCGGGATCGCGAAACCGCGCAGACCATCCAGTCGCAGATCGGGGCGCTCGAGCGCGAGAGGGGAGGGATGCGGCGTCCGGACCCCCTCCCGAGCGACATCGCGGCAAACGCGCGGCTTGTCGGGAAACGGCGCGCGGAAGTCGAAGCCGTCCTCGAGTGATCGACCTCGAGGACTTCCTCGCCCGGGAGCTCGATGCGGGCTCCTTCCCCGCCGCGGTTGCCCTCGTCGGGACGGTTGATGGCGTCCTCGAGATCGCCGCCGCGGGTGACGCCGTCGTCCTGCCGGAGCGGATCCCCGCCTCGGCGGACACCCTCTTCGACCTGGCGAGTCTGACGAAGCCCCTCGTCACCGGGGCGCTCGTCGCCTCGGCCCTCCCGAGGCTCGATCTCTCGTCCTCGCCCGGCCGATACCTGGCCGAATGGAAGGCGACTCGCTTCGACGGCGTCACGATCGAGAAGCTCCTCACGCACACGTCCGGATTACCCGCGTGGAGCCCGATTTACGCCCGGGGAGAGGGTGTCGCCGCGTACCGCCGTACGCTCGCTGCGATCGAGCCCCAAACGCGGCCCGGAGAGCGCGTCACTTACAGCGACTTGAACTTCCTTCTGCTGGGCGAGCTCCTCGAGGCCCACTACTCGGCGCCGCTCGACGTCGCTTTCTCCGAACTGGTCGGGCGCCATGCGGGAGGGACAGCTCGGTTCCTCCCGGGGAGATCGGCGTCCGTCGCCGCCACGGAGCGAGATGACGCCACTGAACGGGCGATGGCGGCAGCATTGGGCGTCTCCTATTCGCGCTTCCGGACCGGGGTCGTGTGGGGCGAGGTTCACGACGGCAACGCGTTTCGCCGCGGCGGCGTCGCGGGAAACGCGGGCCTGTTCGGAACGGCTCGAGATGTGTGGGCGCTCTCTCGCGCCTGGCTCGATCCTTCGCGCCGGGAATTCACGGCCGACTGCACGCCGCAGCTCTCCGAAGCGCGGGGACTCTCGTGGCAGGGAAGCCGAGGCGCCGGCTCCGCGGTCCCCACGATGACCGAGACGGCGTTCGGCCACACGGGCTTTACCGGCACGTCGGTGTGGATCGACCCGGACCGCGGAAAGATCTTCGTCCTTCTCACCAACCGCGTTCATCCGGACGTCCGCGATTCCGACTTCAATGCGGTCCGGCGGCGCTTCCACGAGGCAGTCTGGAGCTGACGAAACCAACCGCGTTCGCGTGGTATAGATAAAGCCGTGCCCTCGAAATCGGAGATCGTGATCGTCGACGGCGCCCGGACGCCGATGGCGGAGTACAACGGGTCTTTCTCGGGTATCTCGGCGATTGACTTGGGCGCCGTCGCGGCGAAAGGGGCCCTGGCCCGCTCCGGGACGGATCCCGCCGAGGTGGACCACGTCATTTTCGGCAACGCCCTTCAGACGTCCGGCGACGCCATTTACGGCGCGCGGCACGTGGGCCTGAAGTCGGGCGTCCCGACGGAGGTTCCCGCGCTCACCGTCAACCGGCTGTGCGGCTCGGGGTTCGAGGCGATCGTGCAGGGCGCCCACCGGATCCTTCTCGGGGAAGCGACGACGGTGCTTGCCGGCGGCATGGAGAACATGTCCCAGGCGCCGCACGTGATCCGCGGCGCGCGGGGGGGGTTTAAGCTCGGTCAGGGTCAGCTCGAGGATTCGCTCATGGTTGCGCTCCTCGACAGCTGGTGCGGCCTCTACATGGCCCAGACGTCCGACCGAATCGCAGCGAAGTACGGAGTTTCGCGCCAGGAGCAGGACGAATACGCGCTTTCTTCGCAGAAACGGGCTGCCGCGGCGTGGGAGAGCTGCCGCCTCTCCGCGGAAGTGGTGCCCGTCGAGGCGCCGTCGGGCCGGAAAACCATTCTCGTTGAACGGGACGACCACCTGAGGCCCGATACGACCCTCGAAGCGCTCGCGAAGCTGTCCCCTTCTTTCGGCAAGGACGGTCAGGTCACCGCGGGAAACGCGTCCGGGATCGTCGACGGAGCGGCGGCGGTCGTGGTGACGACGGCCGAGAACGCGAAGTCGCGGGGGCGGAAGCCTCTCGCGCGGCTCGTCTCCTGGGCGGTTGTCGGCTGCGAGCCGGAGCTGATGGGGATGGGGCCTGCGCCTGCCGCTCGCTCCGCCCTCGCCCGGGCCGGACTGGCGAAAGAAGACATCTCGTTGTGGGAGATCAACGAGGCATTCGCGGGGCAGATCCTGGGCGTCGTCCGCGAGCTCGGCCTCGATCTCGAGAAGCTGAACGTCAACGGGGGAGCGATCGCACTTGGTCACCCGCTCGCCGCAACGGGAACGCGCCTGACTCTCACCCTGGCGCGCGAGCTCCAGCGGCGGGGCGAGCGCTACGGGCTTGCCGGCGCCTGCATCGGCGGCGGCCAGGGCATCGCCGTGGTCCTCGAGTCGGTGACGTGAGCGATCTTCTCCGGCAGCGTCCTTAAGACACGTGCTGCCCTGGACGGAAAGAATCCTCTCCTTTCCGGTTCGGACGGCCGCGGTGCAGGAATTTCTGCGCGAGCTGACGATGAACGGCTGGGCGGACTTGAACGCGCTCCTCGCCACGCTGAACGACGGAGATCTCTGCCGCCGGTCGGTCGCCTACTGGCTCGAGAAGGAGTGGATCGTCCGGGCGCCGAGCTCCCCGCTGAATGCGCTCGTCGGGCCGGCCTTCACGCGCGAGCTCACGGTCGGCGAGTTCTGTGGCGAACCGGAGCCCGAGGAGTTCGAGCCCCCGACCTCGACGATCTTCGATGGAATGGAGGATGACCCGGCGAAAGGTAGTGAAGAGTGATGAAGATACGGAAGGTCGGCGTTTTGGGCGGCGGTCTCATGGGCTCGGGGATCGCGGAGGTCTGCGCACGGGCGGGTTACGACACGGTCGTGCGGGAGGTCTCGGAGGACCTTGCGACGAAGGGGCGGGGACGAATCGAGAGCTCACTCGGTAAGGCTGTCGACCGGGGCAAGCTCCCCGGCGCCGACCGGGACGCCGCGGTCGCGAGGATCGCGACGACAACGCGGCTCGAGGACCTCGAGGCGTGCGACCTCGTCATCGAGGCCGTGGTCGAGGACGTCGCTGTCAAGAGGGAGATGTTCGCGGCACTCGACCGGATCTGCGCCGAACCCGCCATCTTCTGCTCGAACACTTCGTCGCTTACCATTACGGAGCTCGCCGCCTCGACGCGCCGCCCCGACCGGTTCGCGGGCCTGCACTTCTTCAACCCCGTGCCGGTCATGAAGCTCGTCGAGGTCGTTCGAACGATCGCGACGTCCGAGGAAACGATCGAGAAGGTCTTCGAGTTCGCACAGTGGAAACGATCGAGAAGGTCTTCGAGTTCGCACAGTCTCTCGGAAAGGAGCCCATCCGCGCCCAGGACAACTCCGGCTTTGTCGTCAACCGTCTCCTCGTTCCCTACCTGCTCGACGCGGTACGGGCGCTGGAAGAGGGCGTTGGCACCCGGGAGGACATCGACCGCGGTATGGAGCTCGGCTGCGGACACCCGATGGGACCGCTAAAGCTCCTCGACTTCGTCGGCCTCGACACGACGTACTCGATCGCGGAGATCATGTTCAACGAGTATCGGGAGAAGCGGTTCGCTCCGCCCCCCTTGTTGAAGCGGATGGTCCTCGCGGGCCGCTACGGGCGGAAGTCGGGGCGCGGCTTCTACGAGTACGGCTCGTGAGCGCGGGGTTCGTGCGGGTCGACGAGCCCGAGGACGG
>CAJDUI010000049.1_pt1 | contig 13328 bp, 7 predicted proteins | sample 7390031 | NCBI WGS metagenome assembly CAJDUI01 (sample SAMEA7055675, study PRJEB34461) | soil metagenome | biome: terrestrial ecosystem; feature: Peninsula; material: soil | place: Antarctica | collected 2016 | reverse complement strand
AGCTCCGACCGGATCTTGCCCTCGTTGATCCGCTGCACGCAGTACGTGCACTTCTCCATCACGCCGCGCCAGCGAATGGTCACGTCCGGGTTCGCGAGCATCCGCATGCTCGGAGCGCGGTACTGAGTGGAGTAGTGGTAGAAGTTGAAGCGCCGCACCTTGTACGGACAGTTGTTCTGGCAGTACTTCGTACCGACGCAGCGGTTGTAGACCATGTCGTTCAGGCCTTCGGCGCTGTGGACCGTTGCGGCGGTGGGGCAGACGAGCTCGCACGGCGCCGTCTCGCAGTGAACGCACGCGACCGGCTGGAACGCGTGCGAGGGGTTCGCGGCGTCGCCGTCGGCGTAGTGGTCGATCCGAAGCCATTGCATTTCCCGCCCGCGCACGACCTGGTCCTTCCCGACGACCGGGACGTTGTTCTCCGCATTGCAGGCGACGACACACGCGTTGCAGCCGACGCAGCTCGAGAGGTCGATTGCCATCCCCCAGGCGTAGGTGTGGGACGGGTGCGGCGGATACAGGGACAAGCCGGCCGAGGGCTCCTCGGCCATCGCGTGAATCCGCCCCGGCTCGCGCCGGAGCTCTTCGACGTTGGCGGAGCGCGCGAGCGGCCTCCCCTCCATCGACTGGTTCGGTTGAGTAACGGCGATCGCGTAGGTCTTTCCGGTCTTCGCGACCTCGACGCCGCTCGCCTGCCAGAGCGCCGCCGCGGAGCGGACCCGGTAGACGTCGAAGCCGGCGCCCGTGCCGAGCTTCCCGGCCTTCGTGCGGCCGTAGCCGAGCGTCACCCCGACGGACCCGTCCGGGTGACCGGGCACGATCCAGATCGGGGCCGCGACGCTCCGGCCCGAGGCCGAGAGCGAGACGACGTCGCCGTTCTTGACCCCGATTCGGGCCGCGGTCGCGGGCGACACGGCCGCGACGTTGTCCCACGTGACCTTCGTGATCGGCTTCGGGAGCTCCTGGAGCCAGCCGTTGTTCGCGAACCGCCCGTCGTGGATCGTCGGGTCCGCGCGGAAAGTGATCTCGAGGCTTCCGGCGGCGGTCGGGGTGAGGGAAGCGCCTCCCGACACGCCGGCTGCCATGACCTTCTTCGGCAACGCCGTGTTTGGGATCACCCCGTCGTGGAGCGCGCGCCTCCAGGCCGCCTCGAAATCGGGCCCCAGCCGTTCGCGCCACGTGTCCCGCACGAGCTCGTACCCGGAGCGCTCGGGGTCGGCCGACAGCGCCCCGAGCCCCGAGCACCTCGTGCGCGGAGCGGCCTCCGTAGAGCGGCGCGATCAGGGGCTGGACGACCGTCGCCGTCCCGTCGAACGCGCGCGCGTCGCTCCACGCTTCGAGGAAGTGCGCCTCCGGGACGTGCCAGTGGCACTGGTCCGAGGTCTCGTCGTTCTCGAGCGACAGGTGGACCCGGCGGGGCGCCTTTGCGAGCGCCTCCGTGAACCGGAAGTCGGCGGGCGCCGTGAAAACCGGGTTACCACCGAGGATCAGGAGCGTGTGAACGCGGCCGGCGCCGAGGTCGGAGGCGAGGGCTCGAAGCGAAGCGAGCTGGTCCTCCGGATTCGCCTCGACCGGGTCGGTGTAGAGGACCGTTCGGCCCCCGTTGCCGAGGAACGAGTTCAGGGCGTGGGCGAGGGCGTGGACCGCAGGCGGTTGGTTCTCTCCGGCGAGGACGAGCGATCGGCCACGGTGGCGCGAGAGGTCGGCGGCGACCGCCCGCGCGAACGGGTCGGCCGCGAAAAGGCCGCCGGAATCTCCGGTGCCGGCGGGCGGCCCCATACCGGCCGCGGCGGCAACGGCCCGCGCGAAGGCCTCGACGTCCGTGTAGCGGAGAGGCCGCCGGTGGTCGGCGCGCGCGCCCGTCGCGGACATCGCACTCTCGACGACGTACAGCCGGCTGAGGCTGACCCCGGCGGCGCTTTCGCGTCTTCGGGCCGCGAAAGCCCGCGCGTCCGCCAGCCGTGTCGGGCCCGACGCGAGGAAGTCCGAGTCCAGCGAGAGGATCACGTCGGCATGCGCGACCTGCGGGATCGCGTTGACCGGCGACCCGAACGCCAGCCGCGCGCCCTCGCGAGCGTTGTCGCGGCCCGCCGGCTCCCACTGATGCCAGCGCGCCGCGGGGAGTGCCGCCAGAATCTCCGCGATCTGCCGCGCGAGCGTCGGGGAGGACACCGTCTCCGTCAGGATCGCCAGGCCGGCGCCGGAGCTCGCGCGTTCTTCTTCGAGAACGAGCCGCATCTCCCCGAGGAAGGCCGACCACGGCCGAATCTCTCCGAGGTGGAGGAGCGTTTGCGAACGGTCGGGGTCATAGAGGGACAGGACCGACGCCTGCGCGAACGCGTCCGTCGCTCCCAGACTCGCCGGATGGAGCGGGTTCCCCTCGACCTTCGTTGGCCGTCCCATGTGGCTTTCCGCGAGGAGGCCGGTGGCGAACCCTCCGACCGTCATCGCGGTCGCGTAGAAGAGGGGCTTTCCGGGAACAATCTCCTCGGGCTGCCGAACGTAAGGCACGATCTTCTCCGCGGGCTGCCGCGTGCACGCGGTGGCGCCGGCGAGCGCGAGCGAGGCGCCGACGAACTTCAAGAGGTCGCGCCGATCGAGCCCGGGAGGAATGCCCGGTGCGTGGCCCGGTTTCGGCTCCGCGTCCGGATGCACCGGAAGCGCGGGCCCTCCGGAAGCGGAGAGCGGAGAGCCGGGAGCGGACAGCGTTTTCATCGATGGCACGTCGAGCAGCTCGTCAGGACCATCTCGTCGCGAATTCCGTATTCGCGCTTCAACCGGGCGCCGAGACGCGTCCGTGGCAGCTCTCACATCCCACCCCTTTGTTCACGTGGATGGAGTGGTCGAAGTACACGAAGTCCGGCAGGTCGTGGACGCGCGTCCACTCGATCGACCGGTCGGTGCGGAAGCTCTCGCGGACCGGCTCGAGATAAGGACTCTGCGCCCAGATCTGCGAGTGGCAGTTCATGCACGTTTTCGTGGGGGGAATTCCGGCGAACGCCGCCTTTTCGACCGACGTGTGACAGTAGCGGCAGTCAATGCCGATCGCGGCGACATGGTGGGAGTGCGAGAACTGGACCGGCTGCTCGCGGGCGATCGTCTGCTGCGTCGTGTAGGGGGACGCCTCGAGGTCGTAGAAAAGCCAGAGGAGGATCGCAATGAAGAAGAGCGCGCCGAAAATCGAGACGCGCGAGAGAAAGTTCGTGCTGCGGTGAAAGATTTGGGCCATCGAACAGCGCGGTCCTAGTCTATATGCGGGACCGGCGGCCACTTCGCCGGATTGAATGGTGCGGAAACGCAAGCGCGCGAGATTCTGGAAGCCGCGGTTGCGCCCGCTTCCGCGGCGCCGCTTTCCGCCGGAGCTCCGGCCGGATCGGATCGGCGAGATCGCCGCCCGCTTTGCCGGGGGCCTGCGCGATCCGGGCTTCGCGACGCTCCTGTCGCGCGTGGACCAGACAGCGATCCTGGGCGGAAACCGGGTGGACGTTTACTTCGAGGGTGGGTCCGCGTTCGACGCGATCGCGCGCGACGTGGACAACGCGCGGACCGAGATCCTCGTGGAGTCGTACATCTGGAAGGACGACTCGACGGGGCGCCGCGCTCTGGAGGGGCTCGGCCGCGCCGTCGCACGCGGCGTCGCCGTACGCGCCCTCGCGGATGCCGTGGGATCCCTCTCGACGAAGAGGGCCTACTGGAAGGAGATGCGCCAGCGGGGGATCGAGGTCCGCCTCTTCAGCCCGTTTCTGCTCCAGCCGTTCCGCGATCACCGCAAAATCCTCGTCGTTGACCGCCGGATCGCGTTTTCTGGCGGGATGAACATCGCGGACGAGTACAGCGGCGGGTCCGGAAGGAAGGCAAATCTCGCCTGGCGCGACACGCACGCCCGCGTTGAAGGCCCCGCGGCCTGGGAGATGGCGACGGTCTTCTCCGAATCGTGGAACGACGCGGGCAAAACGCCGATCGAGCTCCAACCTCTGGCAGCGCCCGACGACGCTCCGGCTCGCGTGCTCGTCCTCGACTCGCGCCCGGGCCGCGGTCACGCGGAGACCGCATCGGTCCTCACAGCGGTCGCCTCGGCCGCCCGTGAACGGATCTGGATTACGAACGCTTACTTCGCGCCCCGCCGCCGCGCGATCGACGCGCTCGCCGAAGCGGTCCGGCGGGGCGTGGACGTGCGGCTGTTGCTGCCCGGCTTGAGCGACGTGCCGATCGTCTGGCACGCCGGGCACGGCTGGTACGCGGCGCTCCGGGCCGCCGGCGTTCGAGTCTTTGAGTACGCGCCAGCGATCCTCCACGCCAAGACCGCCGTCGCGGATGACTACGTTTCGCTCATCGGGTCGAGCAACCTCGACTTCCGTTCCTTCCACTTGAACGCCGAGTGCAACTTTCTCGTGCTCGACGACGACGTGGGTCGCAAGATGTCGGCCGCGTTCGAGCGCGACCTCGAATCGTCGCGGGAAATCGGAGCGGATTGGCGCCGGTCCGCTCTGCACCGGGTGGGTGACTTCGTCGCCCGCAAACTCGGAATCCTCTTATAGGGGGTCAGGTCTTGCCGTGGGGTCAGGTCTTCACCTGACACTTTCTGAGTAGTTTTCTTTACACTTTGACGCCTCCCGATGGGGTCTCCACCTGGCACTTTGCGAGCAAAGTGTCAGGAACGTTGTCGCCGAGGCATCCGCCGAGCGATCAGTGAAGACCTGACCCCATCCGCATTAACTCGGCGAGGTGGAGCGCTCGACGTCCGGTCCCCTGCGCGATCTGCTCCCGGCAGCTGAAGCCGTCGGCGACGATGAGGGTGTCGGGCGCGGCCTTCCTCACTTCGGGAAGAAGGACCCGCTCGCCGATCGCGAGAGAGACGTCGTAGTGGGACCTCTCGAAGCCGAACGCGCCCGCCATGCCGCAGCAGCCGGCGTCGGGAACCACGAAGTCGACGCCGAGCCGCGTCAGCACCTGGCGGTCCGCTTCGACCCCGAAAAGGGCGCGTTGATGGCAGTGGAACTGGAGGAGGGCCGACCGGGGGAGCGCAGGGCCGAAGTCGGGCGCGTCGCGCTCAAGAAACTGCGCGAAAAGGACCGTCGCCCGGGAGAGACCTGCGGCGCGCTCGTCGCCCGGAAAGAGCGCGGGAAGCTCGTCTTTGAAGACCGCGGCGCACGAGGGCTCGAGAACGACGATAGGCCGGCCCGCGTCGACGTGGGGGGAGAGAGCGGACACCGTCCTCGCGAGGAGCTTCTTCGCGGTTCCAAGCATCCCGAAGTCGTAGAGCGGTCGGCCGCAACACAGCGGCTCCCGCGGGAGCGCGACGCCGAACCCCGCGGCTTCGAGAACTTCGACGGCGGCGCGACCGACGCCGGGCGAGAAGTGGTTCGTAAACGTGTCGGGAAAGAGGACGACGTCCCGTCCCCGTGCCGCGCGGCGCGCGCCGGGATTCCGTTTCGCGAACCACGCGCGGAAGGTCTCGCGGGCGAAGCGGGGGAGCCTTCGCCGCTGCGAGATGCCCGCGACCGCGCGAGCCGCGCTCGCGAGGCCGGGCGTCTGCGTCACGAAGTTCGCGATGCCGGGCGCCGCGCCGGCGATACGCGCCCATCGGTGCACGAGCCCCATCGAGTAGGCCGCGGCCGGCCGGAGGCGTCTGGCGTAGTGCCGCGAGAGGAACTCCGCTTTCCACGTCGCGACGTCCACCCCGACCGGGCAGTCGGACTTGCATCCCTTGCAGGAGAGGCAGAGGTCCAGGGAGTCGCGGACGGCTTCTTCCTTCCAACCGCCGGTGAGCACTTCGCCGCGAATCATCTCGTCCAGGAGCCTTGCCCGACCGCGAGTCGAGTGCTTCTCCTCGCGCGTGACCATGTAGCTCGGGCACATGACGCCGCCCTTCTCACGGCGGCACTCGCCGACCCCGACGCAACGCTGAAGCGCGCGAGCAAAGTCCCCGCCGTCTTCGGCGTACGCAAATGCCGCGCGCGAAAGCGCGTGTGGGCGCTCGCCCGAATGCCTCAGGTTCTCGTCGGCGCGCCACGGATCGACGAGCTTGCCCGGGTTCATCCGGCCCTCCGGATCCCAGATCGCCTTGAACTCGCGGAACGCGCCGACGAGCTCCTCGCCGAACATCTTCGGGAGCAGCTCCGCGCGCGACTGCCCGTCGCCGTGCTCGCCCGAAAGCGATCCGCCGAACCCGACGACGAGGTCCGCGGCGTCGGAGACGAAGGCCCGGTATCGCTCGATGCCCGCCGCCGTAACGAAGTCGAAATCGGTCCGGGTGTGGACGCAGCCCTGCCCGAAGTGTCCGTAAAAGTCGCCGCCGTAACCGTATCGGTCGAGCAGTGCACGCAGTTCGCGGAGGTAAGAGCCAAGTTTTTCGGGCGCGACGGCCGAGTCTTCCCACCCTTCCCAGGTGAGACGCCGGCCGGGGACGTGAGCAGTCGCGCCGAGCGCGGCCTGCCGGATCTGCCAGATCCGCGCGGCGTCCTCGCGCCGCTCGAAGAGGCGCGACGAAACGGCGACGTTCCCGGCCGCGCACGACCGGACGAGATTCCTCGCGGCGGCGAGCGCCTCATCCGGCTCGGCGGCGCCCATCTCGACGAGGAGCCAGCCGCGCCCTTCCGGGAGGAGTTTCCGACTCTGCGGGAAGAGCCGGCTGCGCTCCATGTCGGCGATGAGCCGGTCATCGAAACCCTCGAGGCCGATCGGGCGGTGTTCGAGAATCGCCGGGACCGCGTCCGCCGCCGCGTAAACGTCCGCGTAGCCGAGGACCGCGAGCACGCGCGCCGGCGGGCTCCACACGAGGCGCAGCTTCGCCGCGAGCACGAACGCGCACGTGCCCTCGGAGCCGACGAGCGCCCGCGCCAGGTCGAACCCGTTCTCCGGCAGGAGCCAGGGCAGGTTGTAGCCGGAGACGCAGCGCGGGATCGCGGGGTATCGCGCCCGGATGAGCGGCGCATATCGCTTGGTGAGCACGGCGAGCTTCCCGTAGATCTCGGCGCGGCGGCCGCCCTCCCCAACGATGCGGGAGAGCTCGTCAGGGGAAGTCTTGCCCACGGTGAGGAGGGCCCCGTCGCCCGCGACGACTTCGAGCTCGTGGACGTTCTCGTCGGTCTTTCCCGCCATCACGGAGTGCACGCCGCACGAGTTGTTGCCGATCATGCCGCCGAGCGTGCAACACGCGTGCGTCGCGGGGTCGGGCCCGAACGTGAGTCCGTGGCGCTCGGCGGCGTCCCTCAGGTCGTCCAGGACGACGCCCGGCTCGACGCGTGCCCACCTCTCCGTTGCGTTGATCTCCAGGATCCGCCGGAAGTATTTCGACGTGTCGAGGACCACCGCGACGTTGCAGCACTGGCCGGCGAGGCTCGTCCCCGCCCCGCGGCCGAGCACGGGCGCGCCGAACCGGCGGCAGAGCGCGAGCGTCTCCAGGACGTCGTTTCGGTCGCGCGGCACCACGACCCCGATCGGAACCTGCCGGTAGTTCGACGCGTCCGTCGCGTAGAGGGCGCGGCTCCCGGCGTCGAAACGCACTTCACCGCGAACCGCGCGTTTGAGCGCCGTTTCGAGGCCGGGGTCAACGCTGAATTTTGGGGTCAGGCCTGAATTCCTGAATTTGTGCCAGGGCTGAATGCAGCTATGGCACAAATTCAGCTTTTCAGCGTTGACCCTAAATCAAAAGCCCCTCTTGCGAGGGGCTTTTCTTTTGACTTCCGGCGACCGAGAACCCCGACACACGGGAGTCTGGATCGTTGGAACTCTAGTTCCGGCCGCGCTGCCTGGAGCCCGACGACGCCGACTGGGTCGAGGCCACGGAGGGGACATAGGAGCAGAAGAACGGGCTGACGTTTTCACAGAGCCAGGAGTCGGTGCGCTCAGACTTGAATTCGACCACCCGGGCGCGCTCGGCCTGTGCCGTTCTCACGCCCGTCGGCCGACGTTGCGGCTGCATCCGGCCGTCGGCTCCAGAAACGGCGCCGGCGAAGAGAACGGATCCGAGAACTCCCGCCGCCATCGACCGTTTCCACCGATTCGTTTTTGTCGTCATCACATCCTTCCCTTCTCGCTGCCACTTCATTTCGCGCAGCTGTCGTTGGGAATTGCGAGAGATGTGCCATCTCGCAAGAGGCACTAAACAAAAGAGTTGCCGGACGAAAAAAACGGGGCGGGAGTCGGAGGCCGCGCTGGAAAAAATAACGTGAGCGGGGTCACAACGAAGAATCGTTCTCCGGGCGCGAGTTTTCACTGATCCGCTCGGAACGGAGTGCGGAGTACTCCGACCGGAGGACTGAGAACTGAGATCGGAGAGCTATTCCGGTTCGGCGAACAGCGCGGCGATCTTGAGCGCGTGATCGTCGAGGTGTTCGCCATCAACGTTGGCGAGCAGAGCGACGGAGAGTCGCGCTTCTGGTATGAGCACGACGACGGATCGCCCGCCCACGGTGCGGCCGCTCTGGACGAGCCGGCGCCGTCCCGCGCTATCCACCCCGACCTTCCAGCCGAGTCCGCTACCGGTGCTTTCGCCGGCGGACGACTTCTGCGGAGAAAAGAGCAATGGGAGGGACTCTCGCCGAACGATCTCTCCGCGAAGGAGCGCGAGGCCGAAGCGCGCGAGATCTTCTGCGGTGGAAACGAAGCCGCCCGCCCCCCACTTGCAGGAGTTGTCGACCGGCGGCGCCGCCGCGAGCATTCCGAACCAGCCGCGTTGGTAGGGCGTCGCGATGTTCGGCGGCGGCGTCCGCGGATCATCGATCGCCGTCGCGGTCATACCGGCAGGCCGCAGGACCTTCTCCTGGACGCAGGACAGGAAGTCCTGGCCGCACGCCCCCGCGACGACGGCGGAGAGCAGAACGTAACCGGGGGAGGAGTGGAGGAAGCGCGTCCCCGGAACCCGCGAGAGTGGAAGCGCGGCGAAGGAGCGCACGGTCTCTTCGGGCTGTGAGCACCCCCGTGATCCCGCGCGCGGAGGAAAGAACGTTGCGAGGCCCGCGAGGTGCGCGGCGAGAAGGCGCGGCGTGAGCGGATAAGTTTTCTCGGGGAAGCCCGAAACGTACCGCTGCACCGGCGCATCGAGGTCGATCTTTCCTTCGTCCGAAAGGCGCACGAGTGCGGCGGCGGTCAGCGCTTCCGAGACGCGATCGATCCGGAACCGCGTCGTGGACTTCACCGGGACCTGCCGCTTCACGTTCGCGTAGCCGAATCCTGCCGACCAGACGACGCGATCTTCGAGCGCAACGGCGACGGTCGTTCCGGGGTACAGCTCGAGAACGTCGGCGAGGAGCTGGCGCGAGCGCTCGATGTCGCGCCGGCGCGAAACCCCAGCGGACCCGCCCTCGAAAACCGACTCGACTTCGGCGCCGGCCGGCGCCGCGAGCGCGAAGGCGATCGCGAGCGCTATCGGCCTTCTCGCCGCGCGCGGTGACAACGTCAGGAAGCCTCCCTTCGTTCTAACGGCCCGGACGAGAAAAAGGTTTTTCGGGATCGGTCCACCGCGTCGCGGGACAGCAAGCGCGGTGCCGTTCCAGGAGCACGACTTCGTTCACATCGGGACCAAGTCCCCGTTTTCGAGGACGCGAGGGAAAACGCCGCGAAGGCCCGTCTTTACAGGCGAAAAATATTTCGTCCCATGGGGTTCGAAACTGCTCGACACGGCACCCGGAGACTCCCCGGGGCGACGCGTGACGTCCGGAAAACCGGATTTCGCTTCAACCGCGCCGGACTATCCGGGAGCCCCATACCGCGCACGACGGGATTCATCCTCGCGTTTGCACCCGCTCGCGGCGTTTTCCGGACCGTCGGCCCTTCGCGAAGCCGGCGCGAGGGACGTCCAAGATGTTGGGGATACGTCCGGCCCGCTGGAGAGCGTCCGGCGCACGAATTTCGCTTCGAGCGATTCGTCCGCGGCACCGCGGATCTCGTCCCTCTCCCTGCGCGGTTCGTCGCGCGCGCGCCAGCCGGGCCCGTGGCAACCGCGTTGCTTTTCAGACCCCTCCCGTGAACGAACGCATTTCCCGCAGCACGACTGCAGACAGGAGAGGTGAAAGCATGAGGATCTCGATCTCGAAGCTCGGACGGCCCCTCGCGGCCGCCGGGTGGGTGGCGCTCGCGTTCGCGGTGCTCGTCGCTCCGCTCGGCGCGCAGCAACTCACGGGGAACCTCTACGGCTACGTGGAGGACGAGCAGGGCGGACGACTTCCCGGAGTCACCGTCACGCTCTCGGGAATCGGGGCGCCGCGATCGCAGACGAGCGACGCGCGCGGCGAGTACCGGTTCGTCAGCCTCGATCCGGGCGTGTACACGCTGAACTACGACCTGCAGGGCTTCTCCAAAGTCGTGAAGTCGAACGTGCAGGTCGCGGTCGGCCAGAACACGAACACGACCGCGCAGCTCAAGCTCTCGAGCGTCGAGGCGAGCGTCGAAGTGCGGGGCGAGTCGCCGCTCATCGACACGCGCAAGGTCGAGACCGGGGCGACGATCGACCAGGTCGAGCTCAAAGCGATTCCGACCGCGCGTGACCCGTGGGTCATTCTGCAGACGGTTCCCGGCGTGCAGACCGACCGGGTCAACGTCGGCGGCAACGAGAGCGGGCAGCAGACGAACTACGTCGGCAAGGGCGCCGCGGGAAGCCAGAACGTCTGGAACATCGACGGCGTCACGATCACCGACATGGGAGCGCTCGGCAGCTCCCCGACCTACTACGACTTCGACTCGTTCGAGGAAATGAACGCCTCGACGGGCGGCAGCGACGTCACTTCGCAGACACCCGGCGTGCAGCTGAACCTCGTCACGAAGCGCGGGAGCAACGACATCCACGGCTCCGCCCGCGTGCTGCTCGCGCAGAACGAGTGGCAGTCCACGAACCTGCCGGATGAGGCGGCGGCGCAGGGCTTCCGGGGCGGCAACCGCATCGACGAAGTGCAGGATTACGGGGTCGAAGTGGGCGGCCCGATCATCCGCGACCGGCTCTGGCTCTGGGGCGCGTACGGCCGGAACCAGATCGACCTGCTCACGATCACGAACGCGTCGGACAAGACGACCCTCGAGGACGCGAACGCGAAGCTGAACATCCAGTTCTTCGACTCGACCGCGGGCACGGTCAGCTTCAGCGAGGGCAACAAGATCAAGATCGGAAGGAACGTCTCGACGACCCGGCCGCCACCCGCCGCCTGGAACCAGGACGGGCCGACGCGCGTGTACAAGGGGGAGCTCTCCCACGTCTTCTCCCCCTCGCTCTTCGGGAGCGCGTCGTACTCGTACGTTTCCGGCGGCTTCTCCCTCGCCCCCGTCGGAGGACTCGCGGTCAACAACCTCTTCCTCAACGAGACCGGCGTCTGGCAGGGGAGCTACTACGACTACCGCACGAAGCGTCCGCAGCACCAGACGAGCGCGAACGGCTCCTACTTCTTCAACACGGGCGCCCTCGGCCACGAGCTCAAGTTCGGCTTCTCCTATCGCACGACGCCCGTGAGCTCCTCGACCACCTGGCCGGGCAGCGGCAGCTACGGCGACCTCGCAAACTTCGGCGAGCCGGTCGCGACGCTCACCCGGCGTAGCGTGACGTCCGCGGACCTCGAGTACTACAGCGGTTACCTCGGCGACACCCTGACGACCGGCAACCTGACGATCAACGCGGGCGCCCGCTACGATCTCCAGCGGGGCAACAACGTCGGTTCGTTCACCCCCGCGAACCCGGTCATCCCCGACCTTCTGCCCGAGATCCGGAGCGCGGACGGCGACGTGACTTTCGAGTGGGCAGACATCTCGCCCCGCCTCGGCCTGACGTACTCCCTCGGAAAGGACCGCAAGACCCTCCTCAAAGCGAGCTACGCCCGCTACGCGGATCAACTCGGGGTCTCGACGATCGCCTTCACCAACCCGGGGGCGCTCGCCGGTCTCTACTACTACTGGGCGGACAACGGCGACCGCATCATCACCCGCAACGAGCTGGACTTCTCCCGCGGCCTCGTCAGCTTCTACGGTCTCGACCCGGACGACCCCGGAGCGGCGATCTCGCCGAACCGCGTGGACCCGGACCTCGAAGCCGGAAAGACCGACGAGATCGTCCTCGGCTTCGACCGCGAGCTCATTCCGGAGTTCGTCGTCGGCCTGAACTACAGCTACCGCACCTACTCTGGAGACATCTATCCCCGGCGCGGGAACCTGACGCGCGACGACTTCGCGCTGGCGGGTCGGGTTGAAGGAACCCTTGCCGACGGAACCCGCTACAGCGAGCCCTACTACGCCCTTCGAGAGGGCGTCGACATCCCGGCGGGACTGAACATCGAGAACCGTAAGGACTGGGAATCCACGTATCACGGCGTCGACCTGAACTTCCAGAAGCGTCTCTCCAACCGCTGGATGGCCCGCGGCAGCGTCGGATTCACGGACCTGACGCAGGAAGGGGGGCGCAACTCCTGTTACGACCCGACCAACGGCCGCGGCGGAGACAGTCACGTCTGGCCGGGAACGGGGATCGGTCTGGCCTACACCGGGACCTGCGCGGGCAGCGACGTGGTGGCTGCTCCGGCCGGCGCCTCCAGCGGCTCCAAGGGCGAAGTCTTCATCCACTCCCGCTGGCAGTTCAACGTCGGCGGCCTCTACCAGCTGCCGCTCGGCTTCAACGTCGCGGCGAACCTGTTCGGCCGCGAGGGCTACCCGCTCGTGAACTTCCACCGCATCGATCCGGGCGACGGCCTCGGCCCGCGCGACGTGATCGTTGGCAAGATCGACGACCGGCGGTACGACGACGTCTACAACGTCGACCTGCGGCTGGAGAAGGTCCTCGAGCTCAAGCCGCTCCAGGTCTCCCTCTCCGCGGACATCTTCAACGTGCTGAACGATGGCACCATCCTGCAGCGCAACGGGCGGGTCAACCAGGCGACCTACAACCAGATCCGCGAGACCCAGAGCCCCCGCGTCGTGCGGGTCGGCGCGCGAGTCTCGTTCTGAGCGATCGCTTTTATTCGCCCGGCGGGCCTCCCGCCCGCCGGGCCCTTTTCGGAGGGACTCTCATGAAAACCGGAAGGTTCGTATCGGTCGCCGCGGCCTTCCTGCTCGCCGCGGCCTTCGGGTTTGCCCAGGGCATCCCCACCGCCTCGCTGACGGTCATCTCCAGCACGTCGTGAACGGACTTGCCGTGGTAATGAATCCGCAGCGCCTCCGGGCGGAAGCGGCGGCCCTCGCACTCCGGGCACTTCACGTAGAGGTCGCTGAGGAATTGCATCTCCACTTTCTCGTAACCCGCGCCCTGACAACGGCTGCAGCGACCGGTGCCGCTGTTGAAGGAAAAGTATCCCGCGCCCAGTTCCTGCGCTGCAGCATCCGGCGTTTCCGCGAAAAGCTGGCGGATCCAGTCA
>CAJDUI010000119.1_pt1 | contig 13431 bp, 14 predicted proteins | sample 7390031 | NCBI WGS metagenome assembly CAJDUI01 (sample SAMEA7055675, study PRJEB34461) | soil metagenome | biome: terrestrial ecosystem; feature: Peninsula; material: soil | place: Antarctica | collected 2016 | reverse complement strand
CGAGTCGGCGACGTCGGAGGCGATCTCGACCCCGCGGTTCATCGGGCCGGGGTGCATGACGATCGCCTCCGGGCTCGCCCGCGCGAACCGTTCGGCGGAGAGGCCGTACCGGGCGAAGTACTCGCGCGTCGAGGGGAAGAGCGATCGCCCCTGCCGCTCGACCTGCATCCGGAGCATCATCACGACGTCTGCGCCGGACAGGGCCTCGTCGAAGTCCGTCGTGACGCGCGCTCCGAGCGCCTCCACCCTGGGGGGCAGGAGCGTCGGAGGGCCGCAGACGGTCACCCTCGCGCCCATCTTCGTCAGCAGGAGAACGTTCGACCGCGCGACGCGGGAGTGGGCGATATCGCCCGCGATGACAACCGAGAGGTTTTCGAGACGGCCGAACCGCCGCCGGATCGTCAGGGCGTCCAGGAGGGCCTGCGTCGGGTGCTCGTGCGCGCCGTCGCCCGCGTTGACGACCCCCGCTTCGAGACGCCGCGCGAGAAAGTGCGGTACTCCGGCGGACCCGTGCCGGATCACGATCAGGTCGGGGGACATCGCCTGGAGGTTCGTCGCCGTGTCGAGGAGAGACTCCCCCTTCTCGACCGAGCTCCCTTTCCCCCCGCTGAAGTTCAGCGAGTCCGCGGAAAGCCACTTCTCGGCGGTCTCGAAAGAAAACCGCGTGCGCGTGGACGGCTCGAAAAAGAGGTTCGCGACCATCCGGCCGCGGAGCGCGGGGACCTTCTTGATCTCCCGCTGCCCGATGGCCCGCATCGATTCGGCCGTGTCGAGGATGAGCGAGATCTCGTCCGGCTCGAGCTCTCCGATACCGAGGAGGTCCTTCGATCGGAGGACGGCGACTTTCTGGGGAGGGGGCGTCAAACCTTCTCGATCCCTGATCTTGGCGCCCGATCCCGGTCTACGAGCCCGGCTTCTCCAGGATCCAGACCTCGTCGCCGCCGTCGGTCTCGGCGAACATCACCTTGATGACCTCACGCTGCGCGGTCGGGACGCTCTTACCGACGTAGTTGGCTTCGATCGGGAACTCGCGGTGCCCCCGATCGATCAGGACCGCAAGGCGGATGGCGCGCGGCCGACCGAGGTCGATGACGCCGTCGAGGGCGGCTCGAATCGTGCGGCCGGTGTAGAGGACGTCGTCGCAGAGCAGCACGGTTCGCTCGTTCAGATCGAACTCGATCTCGGTCTTCTTGAGCACGGGCTGCGCAGCGATCGTCGAGAGGTCGTCGCGGTAGAGGGTGATGTCGAGCGTGCCGACGGGGAAGGACTGGCCGACGAGGTCCGAGAGGCGCGCCGCCAGCCGCGTCGCCAGAGGGACGCCGCGAGTGCGAATACCGACGAAGGCGAGGCCGGGAAGATCCTTCTGGCGCTCGGCGATCTCGTGCGCCATCCGGTCGATCATCCGGCCGATGCGCTCGGCGTCGAGGATCTTCGCTTTCTTGAGAAGGAGGGTTTCGGTCAAGTCCGCGCGAGTGTATAGCGGGGCCCGCCGGGTTTCAAACTCTCCGAGTCCGCCGTCGCGAAGCGAAAGCCGCGCGCGCTAGAATCGGCGAGAACTCGATGGTCTTCTACAACGCGTCCACCCGCGAGCTGACCGCGAAGATCGTGTACTACGGTCCGGGGCTCGGGGGAAAGACGACCAATCTCCAGGTTCTTCACCGACGGCTCGAACCGGGGACCGCGGGCGACCTCCTCGCGCTCTCGACCGAGACGGATCGGACGATCTACTTCGATCTCCTTCCGGTCGAGCTCGGCGACATCAAGGGCTACACGATCCGCTTTCAGCTCTCCACGGTCCCGGGCCAGACCGCCTACAACGAGACGAGGCGAGTCGTTCTGAAGGGCGCCGACGGAGTCGTGTTCGTCGCGGATTCTCAGTGGACGATGCTCCCGAAGAACCTCGAGAGCTGGCAGAGCCTCAAAGAGAACCTTGCCGCTAATGGGCTCGACATCGCCGCGGTTCCCGTTGTCATTCAGTACAACAAGCGGGACCTGCCCGACATCCTGTCCGTGCCGGCCATGGAGGAGGCGCTCGGCTTTTCGACTTACCCCCACGTCGAAGCCGTGGCAAGTGAAGGCAGAGGGGTCACCGAGACGTTTAAATTGATCTCGAAACTGACGTTTCTCGACCTCCTGCGACGCCTCCAGGGTCAGCCCCCCAGCGAGGGGGCAGCATCCGTCGTGGCGGGGAACCCCGAAATGGCGGGAGAGACGTCGGTGGCAGCGAAACCGGAGGGGCGGCCTCCCCTGACGCTCGTTCGCCCGCTCCCGGGAAGCGAGGTCAAGCCGGAGGGAGCGGAAGCCTCACCGCCTCCGGGCTCCGAACCCCTCCAGCCCCCGTTCGAGGAGGAGCCGCCGTCCCCTTTACCGGAAGAGACGGCGGAGCGGCTCCGGGCGCTCGAAGCCCGAATGGAGGAGGCGCAACAAACGCTGCGCCTCCGCCTCGAGGCGCTCGAGGAGCGCACGATCTCGGCTGAGGCAGCCGCGGCGGCCGGACCGTCGCGGCTTGTGGAGCTGCGAGACGAGGTCTTCCGCGAGCTCGCCGCTGTCGAAGGCCGGCTCGAGGAACGGGTCCGTGAAGTGCAACAGCGGCTCGAGCAACAGAAGGCAACGTTCACGCGCGAGCTCGGCGCCCTGGAGTCGTCTCTCGTCGCGAAGCTGACGGCGTCCGGTCGCGAGCCGGGTGCGATCTCGCTCGCTCTCGCGCCCCTCCTCGAAGAGCACGTCCGGCGCGAGGCCGACGAGAACTGGACGGCGGAGATCGAGCGACTGCGCCAGGCGCTCGCCGAGTCGCTGGATGACCTGTCGGAGAGGGTTCGAAAGGCGGTTCGAGGGTAGTTCTCACGGGAAGCGGTTTCCGTGCTCCGCGAGAACGGAGAACTGAGAACGCTACGAGTCAGATTTCCGGAGGCGTCCCCAAACTTGCCAGGAATCGCTCGTCGTCCCGCCAATCGGCCTGCACCTTCACGTTCAGGTCGAGGAAATACTTTCCTCCGGAGCTCGCTTCGAGCTCCTGCCGCGCCGCCGTGCCGATATCGCGAATCATCGCGCCGCCGCGGCCGATCACGATCCCCTTCTGCCCCTCGCGCTCGACGACGATGGAGGCGTAGATCACTGTGACGTCCCGGTCGTCATCGCGCGTCATGCGCTCGACGACGACGGTCGACGCGAACGGAAGCTCCTGTCTCGTTCTCTCGAGGAGTTTCTCCCGGATGACCTCAGCCGCCCACTCCGCCTCGGGAGTCGCGGAGAGAAAATCATCGGGATAGGTTGCTTCGCGCTCCGGAAGGTTGACCGCGAGAAGGTCCGCGAGGCGGTCGACGCCGTCCCCGGTCTTCGCCGAGATCGGGACGATCTCCCGAAACGGATGTCGCGACGCGAAGTCGGCGATCATCGGGAGAAGCCGATCTTTCCGCACGAGGTCGATCTTGTTGAGAGCGAGAATCGCCGGCGTACCCGCCCGCACGAGGAGGTCGAGCACCCGGCCCTCCCTCCCCTCCTCCGCGGCGTCCACCACGAGAAGCACGAGGTCCGCGGTCGAGAGCGCGTCGCCGGCGTCCCGGACCATCGCGGCGTTCATCCGGTGTTCCGGGCGGTGAATGCCGGGCGTGTCGACGAGGGCCATCTCCACGCCCGGTCGTCTCGCCACCCCGAGGATGCGCTTGCGGGTCGTCTGCGGCTTGTCGGAAACGATCGCGACTTTCTCCCCGACGATCCGGTTGACGAGCGTGGACTTGCCCGCGTTCGGGCGGCCGACGACGGCCACCTCGCCCGCGCGGAAGGAGCCCGGAGCCGGGAGGGAACCGTCCGCCGGAGGCTCGGACTCCGTCAAGGCTGCTTCAGTTCTCGTTCGGCACGGAGACCGTGTCGGATTCGACGCGCACGCGATGCACCCGCCGCCGATCCGCCTCCTCGACGGTGAAGAGGAGCTCCCCTTCCCGGTGCGTCTCCCCGGGCCGGGGGATGTGACCGAGACGCGCCGCGAGGAAGCCGCCCAGTGTGGAGAACTCCTCCTCCTCCGGTCCACGGCCGAAAATCTCCTGGATGCGACCGACGTTCGCTTTGCCCGAGACCGAGTACGCCTGCTCACCGGCGCGCGTGATCTCCTCGCGCTCGTCTTCATGCTCGTCGGAGATCTCGCCGACGATCTCCTCGAGGAGATCCTCGACGGTCACCAGCCCCGAGACTCCGCCGTACTCGTCCACGACGATCGCCATCCAGAGGTGGCGCCTCTGAAACTCGCGGAGCAGCTCCGAAACCTTCTTCGTCTCCGGGACGAAGTAAGCCTCACGGACGAGCTCGGCGATCGGACGGGACCCTCCGGCGCGGATGGATTGCAGAGTGTCCTTGACGTGGAGGAGCCCCACGATGGTATCGATGGAACCGCGCACCACGGGGATGCGCGAGTATTTCGACTCAACGAAGAGGTCCGCGAGCACGGTGAGCGAGGAGGCGACGTCGATCCAGACGATATCGGTTCGCGGCGACATCACTTCCCGCACCCGCGTGTCGCCGAAGTCGACGATCGACATCAAAAGCTTCTCCTCCTCTTTCTCGAGGATTCCCTCCTGCCGCCCGACGTCGATGTACGCCTGGACCTCTTCTTCGGTCGCCGGGGTCGTCTCCGGCGCCGCCGCGGCGCGGCCGTCGAGGATCTTCCGCACCGGGATCGCGAGCGGAGCGAGGAGCCACGAGGCTCCGGTCACCACGGGAAGGAGGCGTGCCACGGTCTTCTCCGCGTCGGCGGACGCGCCGAACCGGAGAAGCGCGATCTCGGACCCGAGCCAGCCCAGGAGAAAAACTCCGCCTCCCCATGCCCATGCGGGCTCGATGCCGAAGTTGTGGAAGCCCGACACCACGGTCAACAAGCCCGCGAGGAGAAGCGCCTGGACGAGGACTTTCGTCGTCGTTCGGATGATCTCCATCTCACCGGGTCCCGACAGGATGCGTGCCCGCTCCGGGTGCTCCTCGAGAAGCCCGCGCAGCTTGATCGACGAGATGCGATCGAGCCCGATAGCGAAACTCTCGAACAGGAGGAATGCGACGTAGCAGAATCCGGAAGCGACGAACGCGATCATCCGGGGCTCCCCGCCCTTTCGGCGATTCCGAACCGCTTCCGCAGACGCGCCTCGAGCGCTTCCATCTCACCCCGATCCGTCTCGTGATCGTAGCCGAGCAGGTGGAGGTATCCGTGCAGGAGCAGGCGGTCGACTTCGCGGGCGCGCGACTCGCCGCGGCGGCGTGCCTGCCGGGTGGCATAAGGGATCGAAATCACGATGTCACCCAGAAAACCGGCGGCGATCCCCTCCGACGGGAACGCCAGGACGTCGGTCGGCCTGCCCTTCCCCCGCCAGCGGCGGTTGAGCCCCGCGATGCGCCGGTCGCCGCAAAAGAGCACCGAAACCTCCCCCGCGTGGTTCCCCGTGGCTCGGTTGGCGCGATCGAGCAGACGACGAACGCGTGCGCGCGTCGGTCCTCCCGAAGCGCTCGACCGGATCTCGACATCCATCTGCTGCTTACCCGCCTCCCCGCCGGGAGAACCACGGGACTTAGCCCGCACTATTCATGAACGACCGCGTCAATTGCACGTGCTGCGATGGCCTGCTCATGAATAGTCCGAGCTACGCCGGCCGGGGACCGGTCGGCCGCGCGCCCGCGGCCGCCGTGGCGGACACCGGACCCGTTTCGGCCTTGCGCCGGGTCCGCTCCGGATTGAAGTCGAAACCCGGGTAGTCGATCCGGTGATGAAAGATCGTTGTGACCGTGCGCTCGAGTGAATCCACGATCAGAGCGAGGTCCCGCATCGTCAGGTCGCATTCGTCGAACTGGGCGTCGCGGAGGCAGTCGTCCACGATCGTCTGGATCATCGCGCGGATCTTCGGGGGTGTCGGCTCGACGAGCGTTCGCGAAGCCGCCTCGACCGCGTCGGCGATCATGAGTATTCCCGTGATTCGGGTCCCCGGTTTCGGGCCGGGATGGCGATACTCGGTCTCGCGGACGGGGCTCGCGCCCGCCTCCGACTTCGTGAGTGCCTTCTGGTAGAAGTACCGGATCAGCTTCGTTCCATGATGCTCGCGGATCGCCGCAACAATGGGCTCGGGCAGGCGCGCCTTTTTCGCGAGCTCGAGGCCTTCCTTGACGTGCGCCGCGATGATGAGGGCGCTCATCGAGGGCTCGAGGCGGTCGTGGCGGTTCAAGCCTTTCGTCTGATTCTCGATGAAGTAAGCGGGCATCCGCGTCTTCCCGATGTCGTGGTAGTAGCCGGAGACTCTCGCGAGAAGGGGATCCGCGCTCACCGCCTCCGCCGCCGCCTCCGCGAGGTGCCCGACCATGAGCGAGTGCTGGTACGTGCCGGGCGCTTCGAGGGCGAGCGCCCGCAGGAGCGGGAGGTTCTGATTCGAGAGCTCGAGCAGGCGGATGTCGGTCGTGACGTGGAAGAGGTGCTCGAAGACCGGGAGCAGAAGCCCGACCGTCGCGGAAACGAGCAACCCGCCGACGAGCCCTCCCAGGATGTCGAGCGCAAAGCTCCATCGCAGCCGTTCCGCGCTCAGAAACTGAATGGCGGTGATCGAAAGGACGTTTGCGGCGGCTACGAACCCGCCCATTGCGAGCAGGACCGTGCGCGCGCGGACCTTTCCGGTGGCGAAGATCCCCGCGAGCGAGCCAATGAGCGCGAAGAGAGCGAACGGGAAGCTCTGCCCCATGAGAACCCCGGCGCCGACGGCGCTGGCGGCCGCGAACAGCAGTGCCGGGCCCATGCCGGCAATGAAAACTCGACGAGAAGCCCTGCGCGAGATGGAAGAACCCCCGGGTCAAGAGCGCGAAGAGAATGCCGGCGCACGCGACAGAGGCGTAAATGGTCTCGGCCGGCCGCTCGCGCTTTCGCCGGACATACCTTCGGGCGTCAAACCAGAACACGACCGCCGCGAGGGTCTGGAGGATCAGGATTCCGGCGACCTTGACCCAGGACGACGGGTCGGAGACGGAGGCTCGAACTGCCGCGGCCCACGCCGACGTGCGCGGCGTGATCTCGTCCCCCTTCCGGACGATCATTTTTCCGCGCGGGATCTTCGTGAAAACGCTCTCGACCGCCCGGGACGCCGCCTCGCGGCGCTCGGCCGTCTCAGCGGCGTTCAACGACAGGTTCGGCCGCAGCGAGGCCGCCAGGAATGCCGCGACCTCTCCAACCTCTTCCGGCTGGAGGGGGCTGTCCCCGAGTCGCAGTGCGACCTGGGCTTTCGCCTCCGATCCGTACTCGATGGCGGACGGATCCTCGCGCCGGCGCTGCTCCCGCCCCGTGGAGGTATCCCGCACGAGTATGCCTCGGCGCTGGTCGAGATAGAGATCGCGGTTATCGACGATCTCCTCTTGATAGAGCTCGAGGCCGATCGCGACGAGCCGGTTCTCGAAGGCGGGAGAGAAACCAACCCGGGCGAGAGCACCGAGCGCTTCGTCGCCGATCGGAAACTGAAAAGCGTCACGGACTTCCTGGGTCACTGTGCCGCGCGACGGGCCGCTCGCCGCAGCCGCCCGCGCCCTCGCGAAGGAATCGCGGGTCGTCTGCTCGAAGCGGCCCGGGGCGGCCGCGTCGTAGTCGTATACCGGCAGGACCTCCGCCGCGGCCTCGGCCTTGCGCCGGATCGTGGCGTCCGGGTCCGGGACGATCATGTCGCGGGGAGCGACCACGTCACGCGTCGCGATGGATCCGGCGCGCACGGGCGCCGTGCGGAACGTGAGTGTCGGCGCAAACAGGAGGGTCGTGGCGAGGACGTAGAGAGTTCCCCATAAGGCGGGACGCTGGTATGGCCGGACCGGATGCGCGCCACCCGTCTCCCGAGTGGTCACACGCTTGCGGCGAAATGTGATGGGCTTCGTCAAGGAGTCAGGGCTGTCGGGCGCAGGTCTCCGATTGCAACTTTGCTCCGCAAGGTGGCAGGAGCACGCCGGCTCGAAAGCCGTGGCCGCCCATCAGTGAAGACCTGGTACCGCAAGATTACCCGCCGGGTGCGGGCCGCGCGAAGGATGCCTCGCGCTCCCGGTCGAGCAGGTCGTAGGCCGAGATGATCGACTGAACGAGCGGGTGCCGCACGACGTCACGCTCGTCAAAGAGCACGAACCGGATCCCCTCGATGGACGAGAGGATCTTTTGCGCTTCCCGCAGCCCCGAAGTCTTCCCCTGAGGCAGGTCCACCTGGGTGATGTCGCCCGTCACGACGGCATTGGAGCCGAAACCGATCCGGGTCAGAAACATCTTCATCTGCTCGGACGTCGTGTTCTGCGCTTCGTCGAGGATGATAAAGGCGTCGTTCAGGGTCCTACCGCGCATGAAGGCGATCGGAGCGATTTCGATCACCCCGCGCTCCAGGAGCTTCGCGGTCCTCTCGTAACCCAGGATGTCGTAGAGGGCGTCGTACAGCGGCCGCAGGTACGGGTTTACTTTTTCGACCATGTCGCCCGGCAGGAAGCCGAGGCGCTCCCCCGCTTCAACGGCGGGACGGGCGAGCACGATCCGTTTGACTTTCTTCTCGAGCAGTGCCGCCGCGGCCATCGCCACGGCGAGATAGGTCTTCCCGGTTCCCGCCGGTCCGATCGCGAAAACTAGGTCGTCCTTGTCGATCGTCTGCACGTAGAGGCGCTGCTTCGTGTTCCGGGCGGAGACGACCGATCGGAGCGATGGGCCGAATGGGCTCTCGGTGAAGAACTCGACGAGGGACGCGGTGGGGTTCTCCTTGAGGACGCGGATCGCGGTCCCGACGTCGCTGCCCTTCAGCGGATGGCCCAGCGTGGCAAGCTCCGAAAAGGCCCTGAGGAGCGTTCGGGCTCGGTCCTCGCCCGGACCCTCCCCGACGACCGAGACCTCGTTGCCACGCGCAGCGAGTCTCACCCCGAAGGCCTCTTCGATGGCCCTCAGGTTCTCGTCCGCGATGCCGAAAAGGGCGGTGAACCCCGCATCGGGAAGAGTAATGGCCTGGTTGGGGTCTGAAATCTTGGTTTCTCCTCGGGTGCCGAAATTACGCTACCACGGAGAGCGGAAGAAAAAGATGGGCTCCCGAACCGGGAGCCCATCTACAGCTACAAGCACTTCCTGGAGCGAGGTTTAGATCGGTCCGGAATCCGGCCTCAGCGCCCGCTCGAAATCGATTCGGCGACCTCTTCCAGAGCGTTCTCGACGGCGTCCTCGACCGTGGAGCCGCGCGATTTGTGCCGGATTTGTCCGACGACTTTCCCGCTCGAGTCCTTCGCGACGACTTCGAGGCCGACGCCCGGGTTCGCCATCCAACCGCCCCAGATCCGTGCGCCGGTGCTCGGCTCCCAGGCGTTGAAGACGTTACCCTCGACGACGAGCTCGGCACCCTTCTCGGCCAGCTTGTAACCCGCCTTCTCGAGCCACTGCTCCAGGTACTCCTTGCCGGACTCCGCGGCGTTGCGGCTTTCCCGGCCCTTCCCATTCTCGACGAATTCCTTGACCTCGACCGTCCGGTACTTCTTCAGGCTGCCCTCGGGGAAGTACACCCAGTCGGCGTCCTTACCTTTGGCGAGCTTGTCGTAGTCCGGCAGGAACTTGGCGGGCTCGTTGGCCTCTTTCGCATCGTCGGAATCCTGGAAGTTCTTGCCCTTCCCGGCAGCGGCTGGCGAAGCAAAGAGAGCGAGCGCAAACACGGCGACACACACAATGCCGATCGAACGGCGACTCAGAATCACCATGCCTTGATCTCCTTCTGGTTTAGGGAGAGGATTGTACCAAGCCGGACAGTTTTCAACTACTCCTCGAATCGAAGCCGTCCCCGAACGGCGTCCCCCGCCGCCGAGGTCGACAGCGTCCCCCCCACGTCGGCCGTGCATTGCGCCTCCCGGACGCAGGCGGCGACCGCCCTTTCGACCGCGCCGGCTTCCGTGCCGTGGCCGAGGTGCTCGAGGAGCAATCCCGCCGTCAGGATGGCCCCGAACGGGTTTGCCCGGCCCGTCCCCGCGTACTTTGGCGCGGAGCCATGGACCGGCTCGAACATCGAGACCTTTCCCGGGTGAAGGTTGCCGGACGCCGCCATTCCGAGCCCGCCCTGGAGCGCTGCCCCCAGGTCCGTGGCGATATCCCCGAAGAGGTTGCTCGTCACGATGACGTCGAACTGCCGGGGGTCCTTGACCATCTGCATGCAGAGCGCGTCGATATAAAGGTGCGACGACTGCACGTCGGGATACTCGAGCGCGACCTGGGCGAAGACGCGCTGCCAGAGGTCGCCCGTGAACCGCATCGCGTTCGACTTGTCGGACATCACGAGCCGCTTGCGTTCGCGGGTCCGAGCAAACTCGAACGCGTGACGCACGATTCTCTCGACGCCCTTTCGAGTCGAGATGTCCTCCTGGATTGCCACCTCGTCGGCGGTGCCCTTCTTGAAGTTCCCGCCCGCCCCGACGTAGGCCCCCTCGGTATTCTCGCGCAAAACGACGAAGTCGATGTCGGCCGCGGAAAAACCCTTCAGCGGGCTCAACCGGTCGTCCAGGCACCGGATCGGGCGGTAGTTCACGTAAAGGTCCAGGGCAAACCGGGCCCCGAGGAGTATGTCCGCCGCGTGTTTCATGTCGGGTACCCGCGGGTCCCCGAAGGCCCCCATGAACACCGCGTCGTAGTTACGGGAGAGGTCGTCGAACGCCCCCGGGGGGATCGTCTCGCCGGTCGCGAGGTAGTGATCGGCGCTCCAGGCAAAGTGAACGAGTTCGACGGGAATCGAGCGCAGGCGGCCGATCGTCTGGAGGACCTCGACGGCTTCGCGGGTGACGTCCACACCGATCCCGTCACCGGGGACGATCGCGATCCTCACTGGGCCGGGGATGATAGCTGACACCGGACGACGAGCGGCGATAAAATCGGCCCATGAACTTCGCCGAAATCGTGCGCGACATCCTCCACGAGAAGTGCGTGGGTCCGGAGCGGCCGACTCCCGCCGGCCTCACGCAATGTCTTGCCGCGGAGGCCGACCGCTACCTGGAGCGCGTCCGATTCGACTCCGGGCATTACGTGCGGCACCCGGTCCTTCTCTGGGAGGACTGGGAGGTGATGGTGATCGGGTGGGAGGCGGGTCAAATCACCCCGATCCACGATCATCGGGGCGTACTCGGCGGGATGGCGATTCTGTCCGGGACGATTCTGGAAGAGCGGTTCCGCGTTCCGAAAGAGCTCCCGGAGCTCGCGGACTCGCGGGTCCGCCCCGAGGGGGACCTGTCGGAGAACAATGGGGATCTGGGACCCGCGAGAGGGTTTTCAGGAGATCCGCACGTCCGCGTTCGACGTCGAAGAGGAAGTCCTGGCACGCGCCGTCGCGGCCCCCCGCTCCGACGCCACTTCCACCGTGTAGTCCGCTTTCTCTCCTACCTCGAGCCCGCGCCAGACAGTCCCCCGGTTCCGGCACGGAAATTGTTAGGCACCGGGTACCGGGCCTCCGCCCGGAGGAGGTCCCATGAGACGATTCCAAGCAAAGCTCCTGGCCGCGACGTTTTTCGCGTTTCTCGCTGTCGCCGCCTGCTCGACAAATCCGGTCACCGGTAAGTCCCAGGTCGTGCTCATCTCCGAGCAGCAGGAACTGGAGCTCGGAAAGGCGTACTACCCGATCACGACCCAGCTCTCCGAAGGGGTGATCCCGCATCGGGAGGTTCAGAACCTCGTCACGCGCGTCGGCATGAGGATGGCGCGCGCCTCCGAGCGCCCGAACCTGCCGTGGGAGTTCAACGTCGTCGACTCGAACGAGCCGAACGCGTACGCGCTCCCGGGGGGCAAGCTGTCGATCACCCGCGGCCTGATCTCCAAGATGGAATCGGAGGACCAGCTCGCGTCCGTGCTCGCCCACGAGATCGGGCACGTCACGGCGAGGCACTCGGTCGTCTCCGCGAGCCGCAGCCAGCTCCTCGGCCTTGTTCTCGGCGTCGGTGGAGCGGTCCTTCAGACGCAGGGCGTGCCCGGCGCCGGCGCGATCGAGCTTGCGGGACAGGTCGGCGCTGCGCTTCTGACGACAAAGTACTCGAGAGACCAGGAGCGGCAAGCCGACGAGCTCGGATTCAAGTACATGACCGCGGCCGGTTACAACCCCCGCGCATTCGTCGAGACGATGCGGATCCTCGCGGCGGCCGCGCAGCGCGAGCCGTCGAAGTTCGAGAACCTCTTCGCGAGTCACCCGATGACCTCTGAGCGAATCGCGACCGCGGAACAACGGCTCGCGAGCGGCATCGGAGCCCAGGCCCAGAACCGCCCGCCGCAGACGTCGGACTTCGGGCGCGCCATCGGGCCGCTCAAGGAGGAGGCGCCCGCCTTCGCCCTGGCCGATGAGGCCAGGGAACTCGCGCGCACCCGGCGGACCCGCGAAGCCTCGGATCGCTTCGAGCGCGCCGTTTCGATGGTTCCCAATTCCCCGATTCTGAACGCTCTCTGGTCGGACACTCTGTACGACCTGGGGGACTACGGCCGCGCGGAGCAGGTCTCCGACCGAGCGAACTCGCTCAATCCGCAACTCTTCTACGGACGGCTCGTCAACGGGGCCGCGAACTGGCGGCTTCGAGACTACCGCGAAGGAATCGAGCAGCTGCGTATGGCCGAGCGGCTCGTGCCGGACACTTACCTGGTTGCGTATTTTGCGGGGCGCACGTTTGAAGATACGGGCGACCGGAGAACGGGTAGCCGGGAAACGAGCGAGCGGCCTCACCGTCGGCGCTGGGCGTAGACCCACGCCCATTCCCTGCCCCAGGGGTCGCCGACCCGCTCCACGAGGCGGTCGCCCGCTCCGGGAGCACTCCCCGGAGGCACGATCCGGATTTGCCGGCCAGGAGAGCCCGTTGTTTCCCGTGTCCCCTTTTCCCTTTCCCGGCCCGGGTCCAACCGATAACGCCGCACGGCAGCGATCGTGAGCGCGTTCTCCCCCAGCGTCGGGTGGAGATCCACGGTCCCGTAGAAGTCCCACCGGCCCGCCGCCCGCGCCAGAAGCGTGTCCTCTCCCCAGAAGCTGTCGAAGGTCGTCCGGGAACCGCCCCAATACACGATCGCGTCGCGTGCGCCCGCGACCGACGCGAGAGCGATCGCTCCCGTGAGCGCCAGCGCCGCCATGCGACGCCGTGACGCGGGCGCCATCGCCAGCACCACGAGCGCCCCTTCCGCAACGGCGATCGCCGCGACCCCGGCCAGGTAGGCGAAGCGAAAGCCGTTCGGGGCAGTCGCCCGTCCGCCGGCGACCGACGCCGCGAACGCCGCGGCGCCGTGCGCCAGGAGAAAGGCGGAGATGTCGCGGCGCGGCCGCAGAAGGGAGTACCCGAGAGCCACGACCGCCAGGGAGCCGCCGACCCAACCCAGGCGCGAACGCTCCGGCAGGTCGTGCCGCGCCGTCGGATCCGGAAGAAACCAGGGTGCGGCGAGCGCGTCCGCGGCCGCGCCGAACAACGGGATAGGCGACT
>CAJDUI010000062.1_pt1 | contig 13506 bp, 8 predicted proteins | sample 7390031 | NCBI WGS metagenome assembly CAJDUI01 (sample SAMEA7055675, study PRJEB34461) | soil metagenome | biome: terrestrial ecosystem; feature: Peninsula; material: soil | place: Antarctica | collected 2016 | reverse complement strand
CTTCGGGCGCTTCGCCGACGTCGCGATCCCGGGGGACCGGCTCCGGGAGCTCCAGCAGAACCTGATCCGCAGCCACTCGGCGGGGGTCGGGGCGCCGCTGCCCGACGAAGCGGTGCGCGCCATGATCGTGCTGCGGTCGAACGCGCTCGCCGCGGGGCGCTCCGGGGTTCGCGTCAAGACGGTCGAGACGCTCCTCGAGATGCTCGAGGCGGACGTCCTGCCGGTCGTGCCTTCGAAGGGCTCCGTGGGGGCTTCGGGGGACCTGGCGCCGCTCGCGCACCTCGCCCTCGGCCTGACGGGAGAGGGATCCGTCCGGCATCGGGGCCGGGTCGTCGGCGCGGCGAAGGCGCTGAAAGCCGCGGGGATCGTGCCCATCTCCCTCGAGGCCAAGGAAGGCCTCGCACTCGTCAACGGCGTGCAAATGTCGGTCGCCGTGGGCGGCCTGGCTCTCGCCCGGGCGATCCGCCTGTCCCGGGTCGCCGATGTCTCCGGTGCCGCCTCGCTGGACGCCGCCCGCGGCTCGGATGCAGCCTTCGATCCGCGGATGATCCGCGCCCGGCCGCACCCGGGGGCGGTCGCGAGCGCGCAAAACCTGCGAGACCTCCTCGCGGGCAGTGAAATTCGCGAGTCGCACCGCGGTTGCGGCCGGGTACAGGACAACTACGCGCTGCGTTGCATGCCGCAGGTACACGGCGCGGCTCGCGACGCTTTCGATCATGCCCGGGCCGTGCTCGAGCGCGAGATGAACAGCGCCACCGACAACCCTCTCGTCTTCGCAGAGACCGGAGACGTGATCTCCGGCGGAAATTTCCACGGGGCGCCGGTCGGGCTCGTCCTCGACTACGCGGCGATCGCGGCGACCGACCTCGCATCGATTTCGGAGCGGCGGATCGAGAGGCTCGTCAACCCGGCGCTGTCGGACCTGCCCGCGTTCCTCGTCGAGGAGGGGGGCCTCCACTCCGGCCTGATGATGGCGCAGGTGACGGCCGCGGCGCTCGTCTCGGAGTGCAAGACCCTGTCGCATCCCGCCTCCGTCGACTCGATCCCGACTTCCGCGGCCAAGGAGGACCACGTCTCGATGGCGCCGATCGCGGCCCGCAAGCTCGCGGAGATCGTCGAGAACCTCTCGCTCGTGCTCGCAATCGAGCTCACGGTCGCGTTCCAGGCGATGGAGTTTCTCCGCCCGCTCTCTTCGTCCCGGAGGATCGAACGCGTCCGGCGCGCCTTCCGGAAGGTCGTCTCGCCGTGGACCTCCGACCGGGAGCTCTCGCCCGACCTCGCCACGGCCCGGACCTTTCTCGAAAGCGACGAGGTCGGCCGGGTCGTATCGGCTCTCCGGTAGCGCCGCCCTCCCGGCTCACCCCTCCCGCCTATAATTCTTCCGTGCCTGCCCTCGTTTCGGGGCCCCGTGTCGTCCGCGCGGCCCGGGGGACCGAGCTCCGCTGTGCCGGATGGCAACAGGAAGCCGCGCTCCGGATGCTCGAGAACAACCTCGACCCGGAGGTCGCCGAGAAGCCGGACGAGCTCATCGTGTACGGCGGCACGGGGAAAGCCGCGCGAAACTGGGAGTGCTTCGACGCGATCGTCGAGACCCTGAAGCGGCTCTCCGGGCGGGAGACGCTCCTCGTGCAGTCCGGGAAAGCGGTCGGGGTTTTCGAGACCCACGAAGACGCGCCGCGCGTGCTCATCGCGAACTCGCTCCTCGTTCCGGCGTGGGCGACGGGGGACGAGTTCCGACGGCTCGAGGCCGCGGGCTTGACCATGTACGGGCAGATGACGGCGGGCTCCTGGATCTACATCGGCACGCAGGGAATCCTCCAGGGCACGTTCGAGACGTTCGCTGCGGCGGCTGAAAAGGAGTTTGGTAGCGACCTCTCCGGACGGCTCGTCGTGACGGCGGGCCTGGGCGGAATGGGGGGAGCGCAGCCGCTCGCCGCGACGATGAACGGCGCGACGGCGCTCGTCGCCGAAGTGGACGGCCGGCGCATCGACCGGCGGCTCGCGACGGAATACCTCGACCACCGCGAGGACTCGCTCGACCGCGCGATCGACCGGGCGCTCGACGCGCGCGATCGGCGGGAGGCGGTGTCGATCGGCGTTCTTGCGAACGCGGTCGACTTGCTCGAGAGGCTGCTCGCGCGCGGAATCGTCCCCGACCTCGTGACCGACCAGACTTCGGCCCACGACGAGCTCGACGGTTACGTCCCGACCGTCGAACCGGACGAAGACCCCGACGACCTGCGACGGCGTGACCCGCGACTCTACGTCCGTCGCTCCTACGAGACGATGGCTGCCCACGTTCGCGCCCTTCTCGAGATGAAGCGCCGCGGCGCTGTCGTGTTCGACTACGGAAACAACCTTCGCGGCCAGGCAAAGAAGGCGGGCGTCGAGGACGCATTCAAGATTGAAGGGTTCGTCCCGCTCTACATCCGCCCGCTGTTCTGCGAGGGAAAGGGTCCCTTTCGCTGGGTCGCTCTCTCCGGAGACCCGCGGGACATTCAGGTCACGGACCGCGCGCTCCTGCAGCTCTTCCCCCAGAACGCCGCGCTAGCGAAGTGGCTCTCCCTCGCCGCCGAACGCGTCGCGTTCCAGGGACTGCCGGCGCGCATCTGCTGGCTTGGGTACGGAGAGCGTGCGAGGGCGGGGCGCGCCTTCAACGACCTCGTGCGCCGCGGCGAGGTTCGCGCGCCGATCGTCATCGGCCGCGACCACCTGGATGCGGGTTCCGTGGCGTCGCCCAACCGCGAGACCGAGGGCATGCGCGACGGCTCCGACGCGATCGCCGACTGGCCCATCCTGAACGCGCTCGTGAACACGGCGTGCGGCGCGACCTGGGTCTCCGTCCACCACGGCGGGGGAGTCGGAATCGGGAATTCCATCCACGCGGGAATGGTCGTCGTCGCCGACGGAACGGACGCAGCGGAACGACGCCTGTCGCGCGTGCTGACGGCGGACCCGGGCACCGGAGTGATGCGGCACGCCGACGCGGGATATCCGGAGGCGATCGCGGCGGCGCGCGAGCGCGGAGTGGATCTCCCGCTCTTCCGGTGATTCGGCGGCTACGCGCCCCGCTCGCCGCGGTTCTCGTCGCGGCTCCTCTCCTCCTCTACCTCCAGGACCGGATCACGGTGCCCGTTCGCTCTCCGGCGGGCGGCGCTCCGCCGGCCGCGCTCACCGCCGCATTCTCGGAAGCGGTCGCCGATCTCGGGCGAAGGAGCTCGGGCTTTCAGTCCCAGCCCGAGGTGGTGCGTTCGCTCGAAGGTGGAGGGATCGCGGTCAATCGCCTCGCGCTCTTCAACGCGGCCGGACAGGCGCTCGCCGGGGCCCCGGCCGGCACGGGTCTCGCGCTGACCGATCCCGCGGGCGCCATGCACGCGTGGTGGGGAGACCCGCCCGCGCTCGACGGGCTCGTCTTTTCGCCCGATGGGCTCGCGGTGCGGTGGTCCGCGGCCCGACTGGTCGTCGTGTCGCGAAAGCCCGTGGGCGAGGGCGGATTCTCCGGGCTCGTATACGCGTCGCGGTCGTTCCCTGTGGAAGCCCCGGACTTCGCGCGCTCGCTCGCTCTCTCCGGCCGGTCGGACCCATGGCAGCCGGCGGCTCGGGGCGGGCCCGCACTGCTGACCGTTCGGTCTGGCCAGGTCTTGGTCGCGGCCCGACGGGGAGCCGTCGCAGGCGTGACGTCGGGCGCCCGCGACGTCGCTTTCGCACTCCTCCTCCTGATCGCCGCTCTCGCTCACGGGCGCGTTACGGATCCTCTGCGCATCGGGACCGGCCTCGCAATCGCCTTCCTCGCGCTCGAAGCGCGCTTCGGCGCCTTCTCGCCCCTGGACGCCGGGGCCGTCGTGGCTCTCACGATCGGGTGGGCTGCGCTGCCGCTCTCCTTTCCGCCGCTCACCGGCCGGGCCTTTGGCGCCGAGAGCCGGGGGAGCGCCGCGGCCGGCTATGCTCTCCTCGCGCTGGGGCTCTTTTCCGCCGGCCGGCTCGAGACGCCCGACCTCGGCGCGCGGCTTTCCGTGTCGCTCGTCGCGCTTCCGCGCGTCGCCGGGCTCACGGCACTCTTTTTCTCCGGGCTGTCGCTCGCGGCTCGGCGGCGCGAGAAATCCGCGAGCGCGCGCGCCTGGACGACCGCTGCGGTGCTCTTCTCCGTTAGCGCCCTCACCTTCTTCCTCGCCGCCGTGTCGGAGTCGCCCGTCTACCGGGTGGCCGTCTTCGCCGCCGCCGCGGTCGCGTTCGAGCTGTGGTGCCGGGCCGTCGGAGAAGCGCGCGGCCGCGAGGGCTTCGGCGAACCGCGCCTCGTCCTCGGCGCTACGCTCCTCGCTGTCCTCGCCGCCGCGCCCCTGCGCGAACAGGACCGCGCGCAGGAGGCGTACAGGATCGCGCACGCAATCCGGCTACCCGACCCCCAGCGGGTGTCCGCCGGGGCCGCGCTCGCCGTGCACCGCGCCGTGGACCGACTCTCCCGAATCGACCTCGCGCGGGAGCTGCCCGCGCCGCTCGAGGGGACCGACCTTTCGGACCTTGCCTATCGGCTGTGGCGGGAGGGCGGGGAGAGTCACGCCCAACCTCCGCTGATGACGTACGAGGTCTTCGACTCGGCCGGCGCCCGCCGAAGCCGGTTTTCGCTGATTCCGGAAACGGAAGCGGGCGCCTCCGACGCTCGGCCGACCGAGGCGCGCATCGACCGTCACCGGGTCGCGATCCTGCGCCGGGTCGCGACGCTCGTGTCGGGGGGCGCTCCCTGGGGGCTCGTCGAAATCGAAGTCGCCGACTGGCCCAGCTGGGACCCGCTCCCAGCCCGCATCGAGGTCTACCGGCGTCTCGTGCTCGGACCATCGAACCTCGAGCCGGCGGAGACCTCGCGGGGCGTCCGCCCGTTTCTCGCGTCCTACGCCCCGGACGGCTCCTCGCGCGAGGAGGGGCCGCCCCTCCCGGCCTCCGCGATCGAGGCACTGCGACGGGGCACCGGGTGGGTGCCGGTGCGGCTCGCGGTGCGGGGGAGCGAGCTCTTCGGAGAAGTCCGCTCGATGCCCGAGGGTTTCCGCCTCGTGGCGGTTCCGGTGCCGGACCTTCTGGGACGGGCGCTCACCGCCGCGCTGCTCGTCCCGGGCATCGTCGGTCTCTTCCTGCTCCTCGGCGCGCTCTCAATCTGGCGGTTCGCCGCGACCCCGCGCGCGCTTGCCCCGGCGCTCCTTCCCCGGGAACTCCGCACGTTCCGCAGCCGTCTCGTCGGACTCTTCGTGGTCGGTGTGATGATCCCGCTTCTCGCGGTGACGTTCTTCCTGCGCTCGGCGATCGAGACGCGATCGCTTGAAGACACTCTCGATCACGCGCGAACCGCCCTCGAGACGGCGCGCCGGGTCCTCGACGACTACCTGCCCTCCGCGACGGCGGGAGGGGGACGCCTCGGCCTCCTGGACGACTCGCTCCTCGGCTGGCTCGCCAACGCGGTCTCTTTCGACCTCTCGGTTTACGCGCCCGACGGGCAGCTCGTGGCGACGTCGCGGCGCGACCTCTACGACGCGGGGCTCCTGCCCGGACGCGTTCCCGCCTCGACCTACCGCGCGATCGGGCTTTCCGGTGCGCGACGCGAGGTGGGCGTCCGGCTCGTGGCGGGCCGGCGCTTCGAAGAGATGACGACCGCGTTGACGGCGCTTCCCGGCGTCCCCGGCGTTCGCAGCCCGGGGCTCCTGTCTCTCCTCCTCCTGCCGCAGCAGCGGGTAGCGGAGGCGGAGGCGGCACAGCTGACGGCGGCGGTATCGGCGTTCAGCCTCCTCGTCTTCCTCTTCTCCGCCGCGGTCGCCGGACGGCTCGCGCTGCGCGTGGCCCGCCCCGTTGCCGACCTCGTCGAAGGAACGAGGGCGGTCGCGCGCGGCAATTTCTCGCCCCACATCGAGGAGCCCCCGGATGAGGAGCTGCGCGAGCTCGTGCGGGCCTTTCTTTCGATGTCCCGCAGCCTCAAGGAGCAGACCGACGCGCTTTCGCGCGAGACCGAGCGCCTCGCGACGCTCCTTGCGCACCTCACCGCGGGGGTCGTCGCCTATCGGGCGGATGGAGCCGTCCTCCTCGCAAACCCGGCGGCCGCTTCGATGGGAACGGGCCGCGCAGACGGAGCAAACCTGGACGACGTCTTCCCGGGTGAAAGGATGGCAGAAGTGCGCGGCGTCCTCTCCCGGTTCTCGGAGACCTCGGTGACGGCGGAAGTCGAGCCGAAGTCGGGGGAGCGCTGGCGAATCGTGACGGTTCCACTCCCGGTTGGCGGTGAGGGCGCCCGCATGGCCGTTATCGAGGACGTCTCCGAGGTGGTGCGCTCGAACCGCCTCGAGGCGTGGGCAGAGATGGCCCGGATTATCGCGCACGAGATCAAGAACCCGCTCACGCCGATCCGCCTCTCGGTCGAGCACCTTCGCGAGGTGTGGCGAAGGAGCGGTGGCGAAAGCACGGAGTTTGCGCGCGTGCTTGACGAGTGCGTCACGAACGTTCTCAAACAGACCGAGGAGCTGAAGCGCGCCGCGTCGGAGTTCTCCGACTACGCTCGCCTTCCTCGGCCGGAGTTCGGCCCGACCGACGTGGGCCGTCTCGTGCACGATGCGACCCTCGCATTCTCGGGGGCGCCCGGAGTTCGCTGGCGCGTTCGCGCCCTGCCGGATGTGCTCGCCGAGGCGGACTCGCGCCTCCTGTCCCGGGTGCTGTCGAACCTGATCGGCAACGCGGTCGAAGCGCTCGGCGGGACGCCGGGCGAGATCACCGTCTCCGCGGAGCGCCAGGACGGGCGGGTTGTCGTCGCCGTCGAGGACTCGGGGCCTGGCGTGCCCGCCCGCATCCTGCCGCGTCTCTTCGATCCGTATTTCTCCGCGAAGAGCGGCGGGACCGGGCTCGGACTCGCGATCGCCAAGAAGATCGTCGAGGAGCATGGGGGAACGATCGCCGCGGAGAATCGGCGCGGCGGCGGGTTTCGCGTGCGGTTCGACCTTCCCGAGGCGGCGGCTTCCCGAGAGGCGCCGGCGATGTCGGTATGAGGAGACCATGAAACGCGCCCTCCGTTTCGCCGCGCTGTCATTGGCTCTCGGCGCCGCCCTGGCGTGTTCGCGGCGCTCGCGGGCCCCCGACTCCGAGAAGGAGCTCCGGGGCAACGCGGTGTGGTTCGCGGACGCGATCGGAGAAGGCGATTCCGCGATCGAAAAGACGCTCCTTTCGTTCCGGTGCGCCGCCGCGTTCGTCCCGTCCCGGCGCCTGACCGGTGGCCCGACCGGCTGGGCCGGATCGGATCTTCCCGCGCCCGCGACACCGTTCCTCCGGGTTCCGGTCATTCTGGTTGTCGAAGCTCTGGAGGACCCGCTTGCCGGAGCGACGGAGGAACAGCAGGAGCTCCTCGGGGGGTTCCTCGCGAGGGAGGTTGCCTCCGCGCTCGCTCGCGGCGCCGAGTTCGGACCGGTGCGGGGGGTGCACCTGGACGTTCCCATCTCGCCGGCGACGGTCGAGCCGCTCGCGGCCGCTTTGCGGGAAGCCCGTTCGCTCCTCGCGAACCAGCTTTCGCGCAAGGGCGACGCCGCGACACCCCTCGCGCGGGGCGTCGCCCTGACGCTGTCGCTTCGCAGTCAACCGCCGACCGACGATAAGGAAAAGGACGCGCTCCGCGCCTTGGCGGCGCGGACGGACGGGATCGTCGCCTTCGTGTTCGGCGGCGACAACGCGGCCGATCCCTCGTTCACCGATTCGCTCGGAAAGCCCTGGTGGGCGGCGTACGACTCCCGGACCACGGGCGCGACTCGAGAGAGCGGCGGAGGATCCTCGCGGGCGCCCGAATCGATGCTCGACCGATTGACGGAAGACCCCCGCAGCGCGTTCCGCCACGAGCTGCCGTGGAACTCCGACCGGGGAGCCGAGTTCTCGCTCCAGGCCTCGCGGCCGATCCGGCTCGGGGCTTTCGCGCTTGCCTCTGGCGACTCGGTCGTTTTCTCCCAACCGTCGCTCGCCGACCTGGGCGCGCGCCTTCGCGCTACCCTCCCGGGGCGCCTCGGCCGCGGGCGAGTCGTCGTATTCGGAGAGACGTCCGATTCCGGGCGCGTCTTTCCGGTGGCGGCCCTCGCCGACGTGCTCTCCGGCCGCCCGGCTGCCCCGGCGCTCCGGGCCTGGGTGGAAACAGGAGACTCGAGGCTCCTGCGGGTCGGCGCGGAGAACGCCTCGCCCCACGCCTCGGCCGTATCCCGCGTCGAGAATTGGATCGAAGTCGACCTCGCTCCGGCCCGGGTCGGCGACCTCGAACCCGGCGGATTCGACCGCTGGGAGGCGTACGACGAAAAGGGCCGGCCCGTCTCACCCGGTCGCGCGAGCCGCGTGCGGCTTTACGAAACGTTCGTCGCTCCCCTCGAGCGTTTCGAGCCGGCCCGTGTTCGCGTCCGGGGAAGCATCCCGTTCCCCTGCTGTCCCGTACGCGTCCGCGTCGTACCGGCGTCCGGCGGAGAAGTCGAAACGGTCTGGGCGCAGCCGGGCTCGCCGGCGGCGACGCCGGTGCCCTAGGTCGGTTTGGGTTTCCCGTCTCTTTCGCGGGCGAACGAGAAGGCCCGGGCCACGGGACCGGAGGCGGCGAAGAGGAGCGCGATCGCGAGAAGCGTGACGGCGGGCCGGTACGCGACCACGGCGAAGACGAGCGCGATCACCGGAAGGATCCAGGCGCGGCGCTGGCGGCGCAAGTCGAGGTCCTTGAAGGACCGGTATCGCAGTGTCGAGATCATGAGGTAAGACAGGATCACCGTCAGAACGAGAAGGCCCGTCATCCAGAACCGTGAGACCAGCCGCTCCGGCGTCGCGAGGACGAGGGTTGCGATCGTCCCCGCGGCGGCGGGAATCGGTAGTCCGATGAAGTATTTCTTGTCGGTGACACGGGTCTGGATGTTGAAACGCGCTAGGCGCATCGAGCCGCACACGACGAAGATGAACGACGCCATCCATCCGAGTCGGTTGAAGTCCGCGAGCCCCCACGAGTAGGCGAGGATTGCTGGCGCGACTCCAAACGAGACGAGGTCCGCGAGGGAGTCGTACTCCTCGCCGAAACGGGATGCGGAGTTGGTCAGCCGGGCGATTCGCCCGTCGAGCATATCGAGGACTGCCGCGCCGATGATCAGGATCGCAGCGGTCTGGAAGGTGCCCCGGATCGAGCACCAGACCGACAGGTAGCCGCAGAACAGATTTCCGACCGTGAAGAGCGTGGGGAGTATGAAGACGCCCCGCGAAAGCCTCGCCCGAGCGCGCGCGCCGAGGCGGCGCTGTCGGCCTTCGGGGGAGGGCTCCGGGGGAGAGAAGAGGAGCGCGTTCTCGTCCTCCGGATCCGACTTGCGCGTCATTTCCGTACCTTCACGCCTTCCACCGGGCTACGGCGGTGCGCCCCGCGCGCACTTTCGCGCCGCGCGCGACGAGGACCTCGGCATCGTCCGGGATGAAGAGATCCACGCGGGAGCCGAGGCGGATCAGGCCGATCCGCTGTCCCCGCCAGAGTCGCTCACCGACCCGTGGATAGAACACGATTCTTCGCGCGAGCGCGCCTGCAATCTGCTTGAACGTAACCGTCCCGCGCTCGCCCGACAGCGTAATCCGGTTCTGCTCGTTCTCGGTTGACGCCTTCTCCTGAAATGCGGCTCGCATCTTCCCCGACGACATGAAGATCGAGAGCCGTCGCGAAGAGCCGGGCGGCGCCTCGGGGGCCGGCTCCACGTTCAAGACGGTTCCGTCTGCGGGCGATACGATCGTCTCCTCGCCCCCTTCCGGAGCACGCTCGGGGTCGCGGAAGAACGACAGGAGAAAGAGGGCGACGGCGAAGAAGAAGAGGGCGATGATCGTGTGCCCCGTCGCGGCGGCGATGGCGACGGCTACGAGCGGAGTAAGGATGAACGGCCATCCTTCGCGGGCGACGGGAATTCTCAGTGGGCGACTCCCGCGCGGTGCGTCCGAACGATGGCTTCCATCCGATCCTTGATGACAAGCTTCTCTTTCTTGAGTCGTTTCTCCTCGACTTCCTCGTCTTCGGAGAGCCGTGGCTTCGCGCCGAGAATCTGCAAACGTTCCTCGTGAGTTCGGTGCTCGTCGTGAAGGCGCCGGTACTCCGGATCGAGATCGGTTGAGACGTCCGTGGGATCGCTGTCCATTCGATCAGACCTCCTTTTGGGTTTTTCGGGGGGGAGGAGGGGGCGGAGGGTCACTCCCGGAGTCTATCGGCCACTCCGTCCTCTTTCAACCCGGTTCCGGGACTCCTTCGCGCCGCGGTGCCGAACCCGGCAACGCCAGGACGAGGGCGAACGCGTCTTCTCCGTCCTGGTAGTAGTTCCTGCGACGGAATGCCTCACGGAAGCCGTAAGAACGGTAGAACTCCCGTGCCGTCAGGTTCGAGACCCGAACCTCGAGCGTGACGTTCGAAGCCCCCACATTCCGCGCGCGCCCGATGGCGTCTTCGATCAGCTGGCGACCGTATCCCCGGTGCCGGACCCGGGAGTCGGTGGCGAGCTTGTTGACGTGGAACTCTTCGTAGAGAGAGATGGCGAAGAGGTAGCCCCCGATCCGCGGGTCCGCTTGCTCGCCCTCTTCGACCCCACCGAGGACCCGCGCGTATCGAAACGGCTCGCGAAGCTCGCTCGCGAAGAATTCGCGCTTCCAGGGGATCCGGAACGACTCGCTCTCGATCCGGGCAATCTCGTCCAGGTCGCCCGGCTGTGCGAATCGAATCGCGTAGGGAGAGGCGATTTGCGGCCTACGGAGCGCCATGCTTCTCCTCCGCGGCGCTCGGGCGGGAGTAGATCCCGGCAAGGCGGGATCGAGGCTCTTCACGCGGTTCGCGCTCCACGGCGAGAGCAAGCGCCCGCGACGGAGAGGTCTCTCGCGCGACACCTCCGGCGACAAGGAGACCCGGCGGCAGGGAGGCGGAGAGGACGCCTGCCACGCGCGACCGCGCCTCTTCCTCAGTCAGTCGGACGGTCGGTCCATCCGGGCGAGCCCTCGGGCCCTCCAGCGTGAAGAATGCGAGGACGATCTCGCCGCGGCCGGCGTCGAGCGCGGCGGCGACCCTTGTAGCCCCGTTCAAACGCAGCGTCTCGGCCAGGGCCTCGAGCGTGGGAACGACCTCGACCGGAATGCCGGCCGCCCGCCCGAGCGCCCACGCGGTTGCCAGCCCGACGCGAAGGCCGGTGAACGAGCCGGGCCCGGCGCAAACCGCGATCCGCTGGCACTCGGAAAGCGAGGTCCCGGCGCTGGCGAAACACCGCGCGATCGCGGGCAGGAGCTCTTCCGAGGCGCGTCGATCGTCGGGCAGCGCCTCTTCGCAGACACCGCCCGGCGCGAGCAGTGTTACCGAGGGGACCGGGCTCGCCGTGTCGATCGCGAGAATCTGCATCTGGAGTCTTTCGACTGCGGCGCTCCAACGACGGCGCCTTCGCCCGATGGAAGCGACCGCAAGTATGCTAGCACCCGGTTGAGCTCGCCCCCTCCCCGCGTCACTCCGATGCTCCGGCAGTACTTCGAAATGAAGAGCCGGTTTCCGGACGCGATTCTTTTCTATCGGATGGGCGACTTCTACGAAATGTTCTTCGACGACGCGCGCGAGGCAGCGCCTCTGCTCGGCATCGCATTGACTGCCCGGCATCGCGACTCCGACATCGAGGCGCCCATGTGCGGTGTTCCGTGGCACAGCGCCGATCAGCACATCGCCCGCCTCGTCGCGGCGGGCCGCAAGGTCGCGGTGTGCGACCAGGTGGAGGACCCGAGGGCGTCGAAGGGTCTCGTCAAGCGGGACATCACGCGCATCGTGACCCCCGGAACCGTGCTCGATCCCCAGGCACTCCTCCCGGACGCCCCGTGCTACCTCGCCGCGGTCGATCCGGGCGAGGAGGACGGCAGCGACTGGGGGATCGCTTTTCTCGACCTCTCGACGGGTCGGTTCCACGCCGGGCGCCTGCCCTCCTCGCGGATCCGCGAGGCCTTCTCGCTCTTCCGTCCCCGCGAAGCACTCACTCCGGAAGGGACCGACCTGCCTTTCACGCCGGACGTGCCCGTTACCCGCAGGCCGCGGGAGTGGTTTCGGCGCGCGCGCTCCTCCGCTCGATTCGCAAAGCTTTCGTCTTCCGACGGCGGGGCGCTCGGGGCGGCCGCGGCGGCCCGCTCGTACGCGTCGGAGATGAGGCCACGCGGACTTCCGCACGTGCTTGAACCGGAACCGCTGCGGTTCGATGAGCGGATGAGACTGGATGCGGCGGCGATCGCGACCCTCGAACTCTTCGAGTCCTCCTCGGGCGACTCGCGGGTGAGCCTCTGCGCCCTGCTCGATCAGACCCGCACCCCCATGGGCGCACGGGCGCTCAAAGAGGCGATTTCGCGACCGTCCCTCGATCCGGTCGAGCTCGAGAACCGGTGGGACGCCCTGGAAGAGCTCGTTGACAGACTGGACGCGCGCGAACAGCTTCAGAGTGCGCTCGACGACATTGGCGACCTGGAGAGGCACTTCGCCCGCATCGCGATCGGCAACGCCGGACCGCGGGAGGTCGCCGCCTGGGCGGCCGGCCTTCGCGGTGTTCGCCGTCTCTCCGCGACCGGACAGTCTCTCGCTTCGCCGCGTCTCCGCCAGCTTCTGGACGGGATTCCGGATACGTCCGACCTCGTCCGCCGGGTTGAGGAGACTCTCGCGCCCGACCCTCCGGCACTCGCCTCCGCCGGATCGGTGATTCGCTCGGGGGCGGACGCCGAGCTCGACTCGCTGAGGGAGCTGCGTCGCGGGGGGCAGACGGCGCTCCTCGCTCTCGAGGCGGAGGAGCGCCGCCGCTCCGGGATCGCGACGCTCAAGGTCCGTTTCAACCGCGTCTTCGGTTACTCCCTCGAAGTGGGCGCCGCCCATCGGGACCGCGTCCCGAGCGACTGGATCCGGCGGCAGTCCCTAGCGAACGCGGAGCGATTCGCCACCCCCGCGCTGAAGGAGCTCGAGGAAAAGATCCTCGGGGCGGAAGATCGAATCGGAGAGATCGAGACGCGCCTGTACACGGCTCTTCTGGGAGACCTCGCGACGGGAGCCGAGCGCGTCGCCCGCACGTCCACCGCGGTTGCGGGCGTGGACCTCTCCGCCGCTTTCGCTCAAGTCGCGCACTCCGGGCGCTGGGTTCGTCCGACCCTCTCGTCAACCCGACGGCTATCGATCGCCGACGGTCGGCACCCGCTCGTCGAGGGGTTTCGGCGCGACGAGCCGTTCGTTCCCAACGACTGCGACCTCACGCCCGAAAAGCGAATCGTCGTTCTGACCGGGCCGAACATGGGGGGCAAGTCGACGTACCTGAGGCAGGTTGCGACGATCGTGCTCCTCGCGCAGGCCGGTTCGTTCGTCCCCGCTCGCGAGGCGGAACTCTCGCCAGTTGACCGCATCTTCACGCGCGTCGGCGCCGCCGACCACCTGTCGCGTGGCGAGTCCACGTTCATGGTGGAGATGCTGGAAGCGGCCGCAATCGTGCGCGACTCGACCCCGGCGAGCCTCGTACTCCT
>CAJDUI010000038.1_pt1 | contig 13508 bp, 10 predicted proteins | sample 7390031 | NCBI WGS metagenome assembly CAJDUI01 (sample SAMEA7055675, study PRJEB34461) | soil metagenome | biome: terrestrial ecosystem; feature: Peninsula; material: soil | place: Antarctica | collected 2016 | reverse complement strand
GATCGGGGCCGTTTTCTATTTGGCCCGTCATCCTGGAACGCAGCGAAGGATCCCCTGAAACGCAGAGAATTCCTCGTCGCTTCGCTCCTCGGAATTACAACCTATGGCTCCACGAGCTCCCAGATCTGGACCGTCGACCGGACGCCTGCGGGCGGCGGCCCCCTTTCGAGTCGAACGAGGCGGAAGTGCCGGAACGCGCTGCCTTCCCTCAGTCCCGGGCGCTCCCGCCCGCCCTCGAAGTAGGCGCGCCACCAGAACGTGGACTTCATAAGAGGCGTCGCGGAGTCGCCCGTGCCCGGCTGGCTGGAGGGCTTTTCGAAGGCGAAGCGAGGATACCCGGCGCTCTCGGCGTGGTTGGCGAAGTACGGGAGCGGGTCCTCCAGGACCACGTAGCGCACGCCGCTATCGACGCAGTAATCGGCCACCGTCCTCTCCCGCGTCGCGAGGGTCGCCGCCGACCCGTTTTCGAAGTGAGCCTGACCTCCCGCCGTCCCGAAGTTGTCGAGGAGCACGCCCCGCCCCCCCACCACGTTCAGGAGGTGTCCATACGACCACGGTGCGAGGACCCTTCCCGGGAGCGCCTGCGGGCTCCGGAGAAAGGCAGCGGTCCGCAGGAAAGGGACCATGTTGGGGGCGACTCGGGGCGCGGGGCTCACCACCCTCCCCGAGGACAGCAGGAGAGAGGGGACGAGGAGTATGGTCGCGGCGATTCCGGCTGCCAGGGCGCCTCGCGTTCGCCGAAGGTCCGAAACTGCTATCGCGCCGGTGACCGCGCAGAGCGGGGCGGAGACCGCGAGAAAACGGGCCGAGGAAATCGCGGCAACCGAGTAGGCGAGAGCGAAGGTGAGAAGGAGAGCGCGCCCACCCCGGCGCCACCGAGGGGTCGCCGCCATCCCCGCTGTCAGGAAGAAGCCCCCGCCGAGGAGCGCGACGTCCGCCCGCCAGAGCTCCCAGGCGCCGAAGAAGAGGGGTTTGAATTCTACGATCGACGCGAGCCACGGGTCCCCGCCGAGGAATCGCGAGCCACTCAACAGGGCTTCCAGCGCGCCGGGCACGGACGCGATAACGAGCAGGCCCGTCGCGAGCGCGAGGAGGGCGGCCATCACGTGCCCGGCGCCCCTGTCGAGCAGCCAGAGCTGTGCGAGGCAGGCGGTCCCGGCGGCGGCGAGCGCGGCGGCGTGCGAGATCCCGAGGTACCAGTGGTCGTCCGGGTAGCCGGGCGGCTGCCCTCCCCGGTAGAGGAAGAGGAAGGCGGCGCGGAGAGAAAGAACCCGACCGCCGCCGACGACCGCGCGAAGCGCCCGCCTGGAGTCGCAAGAAGAACCGTCGCGAGAACGATCGCTCCGGCGAGCAGGAGCGCGGTCTGGACGAGAAGGGCGGCCGTCATCGCGATCCCGAGGATCGTCCCGTATCGGAGTGCCTCCCGCGCGTTCGTCGCCCGGTGGACGAGCGCGACCGCAGCCACAATCCCCAACACGAGCGGGAACTCCAGGAAGTGATGGTCGATCGAGCCGAGCCGGGAGCGGTCGATGAAGTCCGTCGAGATCGCGACGGCAATACCCGCGAGGAGCCCCGTGCCCCAGCCGATGCGCCTCGAGAGGAAGGCCGCAACGACCGCGGCCATCAGGGACGAGAAGACGACGGGAAACCAGCTCGCGCGAGCGACGACGCCCCCGGGTGTGACTCCGCCGAGGAGTCGCGCCGCGCCGGCAGTACGCGCCGGCGATGCCGCGGTTCGGGTCGAAAGAGAGGACGCGCATGGGATTCGCGGCCGAGTAGACGATCCTTTTCGCGTGGTACATCTCGTCGAAGGGAGGGATCTGGGGAACGCCCCCCACGAACGCGGTCGCGTGATTTGCGATCCGAATGAAAAAGGCGAGGAGAAACGTAACCGCGGCGACGGCGAAGGTCGCTCTCGGCGATGGAGGTCCGGGACTCGAGGTGTTCAACCGGTCTTTCGATTGTAGCGTCCGGACCGGGCGCACCGCCTCTTCCGATTACAATTTCATCGTGCCGCTCGCCCGTCGGCTTTCCGGGGTCCTGGCGGCTGCGGCGGTCGCCCCTCCGCTCTTCTGGCTCGGCCCGGCGCTCGTCGGACGGCTCGCGCCCTCGTATCGCGACCAGGGCGACTTCTTCTATCCGTTGAAGCTCTACACCGCGGACCGCCTCCGCGCGGGGGAGATTCCGCTGTGGAATCCGCTCTCCGGCGCGGGGGAGCCGTGGCTCGCCAACGGCCAGGCGGGCGTTTTCTATCCGCCGAGCCTTCTCTTTCTGATTCCGTCTCCGGCGATAGCGGGGATCCTCTTTCTTCTCGTTCACTTCGTGATCGGCGCGTGGGGCATGCGCCGCTTCCTCGCTCGAGAAGGGGTGTCGGAGTCCGGCGCGCTCTTCGGCGCGGCCGTGTTCGCATCCTCCGGCTTCGCCGCTTCGCTCGCGACCTTCTGGAACCACTTCGGGGCGTGGGCATGGCTGCCGCTGATCGCGTCGATCGCCCGGGCCGGAGTGAGGTCGCGCGGCTCGTTTCTCGCCCTCGCTCTCGCCGTCGGTCTCCAGGCGATGGCGGGAAGCCCGGAGGTCAGCGGGCTCACGCTGTTGATCGCGTTCGCGCTCTCGTTCGTGGCGCGCGCGGACGAGGAAAGGCCCTGGCTCGACTCCCGCAGGCGCCCTCCGGCCCGCACCGCGGGCGCGATTCTCCTTGGCCTCGCGATAGCGGCGTGGACGCTCCTGCCCCTCGCTGAGCTCGTCTTCCACTCCGACCGGACGGCAGCAATCCCGGCAGCGGAAAGGGAGCCGGGAGCGATCTCGGCTCGGGCTCTCGCCGTCTCGCTCGCAAGCCCGCAGGAGGCCGCGCGCACATTCTGGCTGCCGTCTCTTCTCGTGGGGCCACTCGTTCTCGTCGTCGCCGCCGCTTCGTTTTTCGAGAAGCAGGGTAGGGCCCTCGTGATCGTCCTCGCGGTGATTGCGCTCTCAGGACTTCTTCTCGCGGCGGGCGGCCCGCCCGGATCCTGGCTCCGCGCCCTGCCGCCGCTCGATCGAGTGCGTTATCCCGAGAAAGCCCTGGCCGCCACCGTGTTCGGTCTGGCGGGGCTCTCCGGCATCGGCCTCGACACGCTCCGTTTCCGCGGAGGCGACCAGGTACCGCGCCTCGTCTTCCTCCTTCTCGCCGCAGGCGGGCTCGCCGTCGTGCTCCTCGTTCCCGCGCCGTTCGGGGTGCGGGTGGCGACGGCGATCGGTCTCCTGATCGCGTTCGCGCTCGCGATGGGCGCGGGTCGCCGCGAGCGCGTCGGGCGGGCCCTCGCGGGCGTCGCGGCGCTCACGCTCGTCGTTGCGTACGCAGTTGCGAACCGCCCGCTCTTCACGTTCGTCCCGGAGTCGGCGGTTCGCGCGAAGCCCCGGATGCTCGACGGTCTGGGAATCGTGAACGGGCGCGTGCTCACCCCTCCGCCGGCGGCCGTCTCGACGTGGGTGGTGCGCGACGCCCGGTTCGGCGAGGCGACTCTCGCGCGGCAGCGCCAGGCGCTTGCCGGGTACACCAATCTTCTCTTCGGCGTGTCGACCGTGCGGACCGCCGCCGCGCTCCCCACCGGCGGCGCGCGCGCGATCGCGGACGCCGTGGACGCGTCGGAAGATCCGGTTCGCTCCGCGGGACCCGCGAGCGCTCGCGTGCTCTGGAGCCCGTTTCGTCCGAGCCGACTGCCGTCGCGCGTGATCGGGTCGTTCTACCGCGCGCCGCTCGCTCCCTATCGGCCGCGGCTGTCGTTCGCCCGGTCCTACCGGGTCGAGAGGGACGCGGACCGCGCGTGGCGTCGGGCGGCGGCGGGGGAGATCGACCTCGGGCGGGAGGTGTTTCTCGACCGGGACCCGTCGCCCCGCCCGCCCGCCCGCGCGAGAGCGCCGCTTCTCGTGGCCCGTCTCGCCGAGGAGGGGCCGGAGCGCGTCGTTGCCGAGATCACGACCAATGCGCCCGGCGTCCTGGTCGTCACGGACCTCTACTACCCCGGGTGGATCGCCGAAGAGAACGGAAAAAGGCTCGACATCCTGCGCGCGGACGGGCTGTTCCGTGCCGTTGCGCTTTCCGCCGGGGCGCATCGTGTGACGTTCCGGTACCGGCCGCTCTCGGTGGTCCTCGGTGCGGCAATCTCGGGCGCCGCCCTCCTGACCGTCCTCCTTCTGGCGTATCAGGGCGAGCCCGTGCGTCGCCGCCGATGAACTCGCCGTTCCTCGAGTTCGGTTCGGCGGGTGGAGTCGGTCTCTTCCTCTTCGGACTCGTCGCGGGAAGCTTTCTGAACGTCCTCATCCACCGGTTGCCGCGCGGCGAGTCGGTCGCCTTTCCCGGCTCCCACTGCCCCTCGTGCGGGGCGGCCATCCGAGCGTACGACAACGTGCCCGTCGTCTCGTGGCTCCTTCTCCGTGGCCGTTGCCGAGCCTGCCGCGCGCCGATCGCCATCCGGTATCCGATCGTCGAGCTCGCGAACGCTCTCCTGTGGGCGGCGGTATTCACGCGCGCGCCGGGGTGGGCGGACCTTGCGTCCGGAGTTTTCCTCTGTTCCGCAGCGCTGGCGCTTCTCGCGATCGACGCGGAGTTCCGCATCCTTCCGGACAAGATCACTCTGACCGGCATCGTCGTGGGTTTCGGGCTTTCGTTCTTCTCCGAGGTCCGGACCCCGGCTTCCGCGCTGGGCGGGATCGCGCTCGGTGCGGGAGGGCTGTACCTCGTCGCCTTCCTTTACGAGAAGTGGAAGAAGGTTGAGGGCATGGGAATGGGTGACGTCAAGATGCTGGGGATGGTTGGAGCGTTCCTCGGACCGTGGGGAGTCGTCGTCACGGTTCTGCTCGCGTCGCTCGCCGGCAGCATCGTCGGGCTTCTGCTCGTCGCGGTGAAGCGGGGCTCCCTCACGACGGCGTTGCCGTTCGGCGTCTTCCTCGCCCTCGGCGCCGTTGCGGCGCTCTTCTGGGGGCCGGTGATCGTCGAGCTCTACCGGGGGGCGTACCGGTGAGCTCTCCCGTCCCGAAGACGTTCCGGCGAGAGTCGCGGCTCTTCCTCTGGATCGCCCTCCTGCTCGTCCTCTTCCTGAACGTGCTGACGCTCGTCTTCTTCCGCCGCGCCGTCGAGTGGGGCAGCGCCTCAGTCGAGCGCCGCGCGAGCGAGATGCTGAAGCGCCTCCCGGTGTCGCCGGACGCGGGGGAGGCAACCGACGAGCTTCTCGGCCGCGCCGTTCTCGCACAGGACCTTCTCTACGCCGCGGTGTACGACCGCGAGGGCCGACGGCTTCGGACCTTCGGGCACATGGATGCGCCCGAGTCGATTTCGCAGTCGCTCCTTGCGGCACCGCGCGAGGTCTCGTTCGCGTGGCGGCGGGATCCGATTCGGCTCGTCGCGACGCGCCGCCTTCGAAACGGCTCCGTCCTGATCGCTCTCGACCCCGCCGAGGGTGCGGCGTTGCGCTCGCTCGGATCCGCCCTCACGTTCGTGGTGCCGATCGCGGGCGCAGCCCTCGTCGTACTCGCCGGGTTCTACCTTCGATCTCTTCTCGACCCCTACGACCGTCTGCTTGCCGCGGCGGGCCGAGCCCCGGAACCGGTTTCTCCGAGACCGGGAGGTTCGGGACCTCCCGGCGACGAGCGCGATTTCCTGGTCAACCGCTTCGAGTCCACGATAGCCGCTCTCCGCGAGAAGGAGCGCGAGCTGAAGGCACGCGCCGACGACCTCGAGACGGCGGCTCGGCTCCTTTCGAGAAACCTGCCGACCGGGCTTCTCTCGGCGGACGCCGCCGGAACGATCGTGGAGTTGAACGAGGCGGGGCGCGACCTCCTCCGCCTCCGCGGAGACGTCCACGGCCAGCGATACGACGAGGCGCTCGGCGACATCCCCGAGTTCCGCGACGCGTTGCGGGAAGTGCTCCATGGGAGAGAGCCCGTCGGCCGCCGGGAGATCCGATGGGTCGCGGAGGGAGTGGCGCGGTCCTTCGGCGTCACCGCGACGCCGGCGCACGGCGCGGATGGCCGCTTCCTCGGCGTCCTCGCGCTCTTCACGGATCTGACCGAGATGCGCAAGCTCGAGTCGCGGGTGGCTCTCACGCGCCACCTCTCCGACCTCGGGCAGGTCTCCGCGGGCGCCGCCCACGAATTCCGAAACGCGTCGGCGGCGATCGACGGGTTCGCCGATCTGGGGCTGCGCTCACCCGAGAAGGCGCCCGAACACCTCCGGGCGATCCGGCGCGAAGCGCAGGAGATGAATCGCGTGACGAGCGACTTCCTCCTCTTCGCGCGCCCCGAGAGCTTCGTCCCCGAGCCGGTCGACCTCGCGGCGGTGACGTCGGCGGCGGCGTCCGAAACGGAGACCGCGTTCCCCGGCGCGGTCGTCGAGCGCCGTGGAGCGTTCCCGGCCGTTTCGGGCTCGGAGGTGCTCCTTCGGCGGGCCCTCGTGAACCTGCTGCGCAATGCCGCGGAGGCGACGCCGGCGGAGCGCCGGCAGGAGCCGGGGGCGATTCGGCTGGAATCGTGGGAGAGTGACGGTGAGGTCTTTCTCGCCGTCGGGGATCGCGGCGAGGGTGTCGAGACATCGCGGCGGGAGGAGATCTTTCTCCCGTTTTATTCGACGAAGCCCCGAGGCTCCGGATTCGGCCTCGCGATCGTCGCGCGGATCGCCGAGCTCCACGGCGGGACGGTCGAGGTCGGCCTTCGGCCGGACGGCGGAGCGCTCTTTACCTTGAGGCTGCCGGCGGCCGCAGGCTCGGGCCGGACAACGGCAGAACCGCGTCCATCTCTCCTGCCTCCCGCTTGAGGGCGGCGACGGCCGAGCGGAAGCTTTCGCGGTCGAACGCGCGGTCGAGCGCCGCCTCGCCCGTGATCTGACCGGAGCGCACGAGCTCCAGGAGCGACTGGTCCATCGAGATCATTCCGCGAGCGCGGCCGGTCGCGATCTGATTGTTGATCTGGGAAGACTTGCCCTCCCGGATCGCATTCGAGAGCGCGCTCGAACCGAGGAGGATTTCGAAGGCGGCGACGCGGCCGGAGCCCTTCTTCTTGAGGAGCTGCTGGGCGACCACGGCGCGCAGGGACTCGGCGAGGACGATCCGGATCTGTTCCTGCTCGCCCGCCGGAAACGCGTCGATGATCCGGTCCACCGCCTTCGCCGCGGAGTTCGTGTGGAGCGTCGCGAAGACGAGGAGGCCGGTCTCAGCGGCGGTGAGCGCCATGCGCATGGTCTCGAGGTCCCGCATCTCGCCGACGAGAAGGCAGTCGGGGTCCTCTCGGATCGCCGCTTTCACCCCTTCTGCGAAGCTCGTCACGTCCGGGCCGATCTCGCGCTGCGTGAAAATCGAGCGGTCGTTCGTGTGGACGAACTCGATCGGGTCTTCGATCGTGACGACGTGCTTCGCGGAGCGGCGATTCACCCGGTCGAGGATCGCGGCGAGCGTCGTCGATTTGCCGCTGCCCGTTGGTCCCGTCACCAGGACGAGTCCGCGAGCCGCCGACGCGAGGTCCGCCACGGCCTGGGGAAGGTCGAGATCCTCGACCCTGGGAATCCGCGCCGGGATGAGCCGGAAGACGGCGCCCGAGCCGCGCTCCTGACGGAACAGGTTGACCCGGAAGCGCGCGTCGGCGCCCATCTGATAGGCAAAGTCCACGTCACCGGTCTCGGCGTACTGCTTCCAGATGCGCGGCGGCGCAACGGGCCCCACGAGGTTGTAGAAGTCCCCCTCGGTCAGAGCGCGGTAGCGGACCCGCTCGAGCTCACCGTCTATGCGGAGCACCGGCGGCGAACCGACCGAGAGGTGAAGGTCCGACCCGTTCCGCTTCGGCAGCACGGCGAGAAACCGGTCGATCCGGTTCGTTCCGGTCGAGACGCTGTCGAGCTGCCCGACGAGGAAGACCTTCTCGACGGTCCCGCGAATCTTCTCCGTGGGCATGGCCACCGGGTCGGTCACGCTGCGGTTCCCTCCTCGAGGAACGGCTCGAACGCTTCCTTGCGGAGTGCCCGGTCGTACGCGACTCGCGGATCGACGGTGCCTTCCTGCACGAGCTTCAAGAGGGACATGTCCATCAACATCATTCCGGCCCCCGCGCCCGTCTGGATCGCGCTGGGGAGCTGAAACGTCTTCGCCTCCCGGATCAGCCCCGCGACCGCGGGCGAGTTGCGGAGGATTTCCCAGGCGGCGACGCGGCCCTTTCCGTCGCGGCGGGGCAGGAGGGTCTGCGAGATCACCGCCTTCAGCGAGTCGGAGATCATCTGCCGGATCTGGCCCTGCTGGTCGGGCGGGAACGCGTTGATGATGCGGTCGACCGTGGAAGACGCGGTCGTCGTGTGGAGCGTCGCGAGGACGAGGTGACCGGTCTCCGCCGCGGTGATGGCGAGCGAGATCGTCTCCAGGTCCCGCATCTCCCCGACGAGGATCACGTCGGGGTCTTCGCGCAGCGACTGGCGCAGCGCACGGGCGAAGGATTGAGAATGCGCCGGGATCTCGCGCTGGTTGACGAGCGCCTCTTTGTTGACGTGCACGTACTCGATCGGGTCCTCGATCGTGAGGATGTGGCAGCGCTCGGTCGCGTTGATCCGGTCGACCAGGGCGGCGAGAGTCGTTGTTTTGCCGCTTCCCGCCGAGCCCGTTACGAGAACGAGCCCCTGTGAGTAAGTCGTCAGCTCCCAGAGGCTCTCGGGAAGCCCGATATCGGCGAGGTTCGGGACTTCGAACGGCACGAGGCGGAAGACCGCGCTCATCCCCTTTCGCTGAAGGAAGACGTTCGTCCGGAAGCGTCCGAGCGCGGTGTCCTTGTGGCAGAAGTCGACCTGCTGGCGGTCTTCGAACGTCCGCTCGTGATCGGAAGAGAGGATCGGGCGCACCCACGCTTCCAGCTCTCCGGGGGTCGACTCCGGCATCGGCAGGGCGGCCAGGTTGCCGTTGATCCGGACGTGCGGAACGGTACCGGTCGACAGGTGGATGTCCGAGGCGCCGACGGCTCGCGCGTGGCGGAGGAGGTCGGAAAGCGACGGATCCGGCGCGGCGGAAAAGTCGTGCGGCGCGAATTCCCGACCGGAAGAGCCCGCGAGGGCCTCGTCCTCTCCCGCGAGCGATTCGGCGAGACGCGCCGCCTTGTCCCGGACGAGCTGCTCCGGGTCCGCCTTCACGATCCCCGCAAGCAGGCTCGGAACCCGCCGGTCCGGAATTCGTGCGAAGGCGTCCAGGATCTCCAGGCGGAGATCCTTCGTGCCGCGCTTGTAGGCTTCGAGGAGCGCCGGAAGAGCGGCGGCGCTGCCCCACGTTCCGAGCGCCGCGGCCGCGGAGAGGTTCGACTCCGGGTCGGCGAGCATCTTGAGAAGCGGCTCGAGTCCCCGCTCGTCGCGGAGCTCTCCGAGCGCGTGCGCGGCGCGGTCGCGGAGCCACCAGTCGTCCCCCTGGAGATAGCGGATGCAGTGCGGGACGACCTCCGGCGAACGAATCGTGACGGCGACCGCCGATGCGAGTGCCGCGATGCGGTGGTCCGGATCCTCATCGCGACCGAGGAACGCCGGGATGTAGTTCGGACCGAGCTCGCGGAGGCCCTCGAGCGCGCGGTCCCGCTTCGGCCCGTACGTGTCCTGGTACGCGTGCAGGAACGCTTCGGCAACGCGCGACGGATCCTGCGTCTTCAGGATGCGGGACGCGAGCTGGCGAACGCGGGGGTTCGCGTCGGAGAGGAGCGGGATCAGGTCCTCGTTCCAGCGGATGTCGGCCCGCGCGAGAAGGGGCGAGAGCGCTGCGATCGCCGCGTCCTGGATGCGGCGCGAGTCCAGGTGGCAGTGCTTCAGAAGCGGACCGATCGCCGCCTCGTCCGGGAACCGGGCGAGGAGCTGGACGGAGCGGAATCGCAGGTCTTCGTCTTCGTCCTCGAGACCCTTCAAAGCGAACGGGACGACACGAAGCGAGGGCGTCGCTTCGACGATCGAGAACGCCTTCCGGCGAACCCCCGGGGAGACGGAATTCAGGGCCACAGCGGCGAGAGAGAGGTTGCGGTCCGAAGGATTGCGGCGGAGCCAGTCGAGGGCGGTGCTGACGATGGCGGGGTCCCGTTGGTTGAGAAGTCCGGGAAGCTTGTCGGGAAACAAAGGGCCGGCATGGGACGCCAGGGCTTCGATCGCCAGGCGTCGCATCGCCTCCGTGCGGCTCACGAGGGAGGGCAGGAGGCTCGCCTCCACTTCCTCGTACGGCAAGGGGGCGAGAAGGGCATTCCCGCTCCGGCGGAGCACGGAATCCGAGTCGACGGCAAGCCAGGCGAAGTCCGGAGGTTCCAATCCCTTGAGCGCGGCGATGTCCTCGAGCAGGGCATCCCGCTCAGCTTCACTCTTCCAGCCCCGCGCTTGCGTTTTCGCGAGCAGAGACTGGGCACTCGCCGCGAGTTTCCGGCGACTCTTCGGCCACATGGTTTTCGCCTCCTCAGAGTGTAGCGCGAGGAGGCCGGCTTCACGACAATCCTGCTTGTGAGTCTCTTCGAACGCCCGCTCCCGACGCGGCCGGAGGCCCCCGAAGGAATTTCGGGGATCGCTCTTGTCGAGGTGCTCGTCGCCGGCGCGCTCTTCACGGCTGTTCTCGTCGCCGTCTTCCCGCTTTTCCTGTCGAGCCAGAAATCGAACGCCGCCGCGGGCGCCTATTCGCAGGCGAATGGCCTGGCGCGCGAGGGACTCGAGCACCTCATGGGCCTTCCGTTCGCCGATTCGAGTCTCGCAGTTGGAGACCACCCCACCAACGACCTTCCGCCGACGCGGCGCGACCTGGAGACGGGCCTGCCCTCCCGGGTACCGAATCCGTTTCGCCGCACGTATCGCGTTCTGCAGTTCTCGATCCCCGACGGCGCTGCGGTTTCGAGAGCGGGTTCGTTCCGGCCGCTGCGCGTGCGAGAGAGGGGCGTCCGGTTCGATTACAAGCGGATCGACGTCACCGTTGAACCCGCTTTTTCCGCTTCGGAGGGCGGTCTCGCGGCGGCGCGGGTCAGCGCGATCCGCGCGAACCCCGCCTCCGACGTTCTGCTCTCGACGGCCGACCCCGAGCCATGAGGACGCGGACGGCCGCCGTCTCCTCCGGCTTTCTGCTGGTCGAAGCGGTCGTGGCGACCCTCCTCTTCGCCGCCCTCCTCATCGCCGGGCTCGCGCTCTGGGATTCCGCGTCGCGCCTGAACCGAAGTGAGATTGACGTCGCGGACGCGCAGGGCGGCGTTCGATACGGGCTCCGGCAGATGGGCCGCGTCGTCGGGATGGCCGGTTCCGGGGGACTCTTCGTCACCCAGGCGGTGCTCCTCCGTCCCGATCCGGATCTTCCGGGCGTCCTCGCGCCTCCGGACGACGACTACGACAACGTCGTGGGCGGGTCCGTGACCGACTTGAACGGCCGGGAGGTACCGGTGCGGCCGGGGACCGACATCGTGGAGGTGCGGGGGGTCCTCTTATCCCCGCTGCTCGCGTTCGACGGCCAAACTGGCTGCGGAGCGTGTAATGGGTCGAGCGAGCTTCGTGTGAGAGCCCTGACCTCGAGCGGCCACGTGAACGATGAACCCGGGAAGCGCCCGCAGTTTTCCCTCGTCGACTCTCACGCGGCAGGAGCTTCGCCGCGGAATCCTCTTTTCGTCCTGGTGGCCGAGGAGGGCGACCTCCACGCCGGGTGCTCCGATCCCGCGGGCGGCCGCTTGTCGGCGCCCCAGCCGCGCTACCGTGTCGGACTTCTCGAGGCACCGCCGACGCTCGCGTCTCTCGGAACGTTCGGGCCGGTCGCCTTCGCGAGCGCGCTGTCGCGTGAGCTCGAGAGCGAAGACCCGGGCGATCCCGCGCCTCCGCCGGGTCCGCCGGGTCCCGTCCTGCGGCGAGGCGGAGTCCTCGACGACCTCCTCTTTTTCATCGACGACTCGGACCCTCGTCATCCCGCCCTGGCGCAGGGGCTCCGTCGCGGCTCTCGCTTCGACGTTGTCCCGCTCGTCGAGGATGTCGAAGACCTGCAGATCGCCTACGGCGTAGACGGACTCTACGGCTTTGACGGAGTTGTACCCGACGGTGCAATCGGGCGCCTGGTCCCTCCGACCGCTCAAGATCCCGATCCGCACTTCTCGTCGCGCACGAACGGCGACGAATGGGCGCCCAACGCGGAAGGGGAGGGCCTCTTCGCGAGCGGCGATTTCCAGTCGCAGCAGCCTCCGCCCGCCGGATTTCCGCATGTCGGCGCCTCCGCCGTCGCCCACTGCCCGACGCTCTCGGCCGTGCTTCTCGCGCTCGTCGCGAAAACGCGCGATCCGGATCCGACGTTCCGGGGAAAGGGCGCGGCCGGTTTTCGCGTGATGAACTCCGCCGGAGAAGCCCGGGTCTACCCGCCCCCTCCCGGCGCGCCGCGCTATCGGCGGCGGAGTTCGATGCTGCGTGTCAACCTGCGAAACTACGAGCCGGCAAGGTAACCCGGTGCGTCGCTGGCGGCCGGGCGGAGCCGCGGTCCTGCTCCTCGTCCTCATCTGCGCGAGCGTCCTCACGGTCATCGGGCTGGCCCTGAAGTTCTCCACCGACGCCGAGCGATTGAGCGCCGCGCAGGAGTGGTCCGCGAGCCGCGCGTTCTACGCCGCCGACGCCGGCGTCCGGTGGGCGATCGCGCAGTTGACCGGTTCGCCCGTCGAGTTTCTCTCCCGCCCGGAGTTTCGGGACCCTCCCGACCCCTTCGGAACGGTCCGGTTCCCATTCCCGGCACATAACCACGGCGCCCGCGGCCCCTTCACCGGCGATCCCGGCGACGACGGCATTGAAGTCGTCGTCGAGAACCCGAGTCCGCTCGGTCGTCGCCTCTACGCCGCCGGAGGAAGATCCGGGGAGCCGGAGGCGCGGTTTCTCTACGAGTTCGAGGTGCGGGTCCGGGCGTCGGAAGCGACACCCGCGCCCCGCTTCTCTCTGGAGGTCGTCGCGGACGTGGAAGTCGGTCCCCTGCCCGGGGATTTCCTCGAGCGGGGCGCTATAATCGCCATGGTTCGACCGATCGCCAACGCAACGACAGCCACGGGGGCAGCGGAACCTCGACCTCTACGGGCCGTGAGCAGAAACTGGAAAGTGCAATGAAGAAACTTGTGCATGTCGCCGGGTCTTTTGTTCTTTTTCTCGTCTCCGCCGCCGTTGGCGCCGAGACGATCGTTTTACGTGGTGGGGCCGTAGTCGAGCTGAGCCGCCCCCCGGTCCGGCAGGGCAAGAACGTGCTCCTGACGCGGACGGACGGGACGCTGCTCTCGGTTCTCGCCTCGGAGGTCGACGCGGCCGCGACCGCCGCCCTCCGCTCCGCGGCGCCCCCGGCTCCGCCCGCGGTCGCCGCGCCCCCCGCGACGCTCGTCGAAGCCGCGCGCGCTACGCGCGAAGTTGCGAAAGCCCGGGTGCGGATCACCGATGCCAATGTTTCACACGACGAGGCGGCCTCGCGGTCGGCCGCGGAAGAGGGTGCGGAGAAGCAGAAGGAAGCAAGCGCTGCCGCCGGCGCGGGCCGTGTCGAGGTCGCCGACTACTCGCAGGAGAAATC
>CAJDUI010000025.1_pt1 | contig 13758 bp, 10 predicted proteins | sample 7390031 | NCBI WGS metagenome assembly CAJDUI01 (sample SAMEA7055675, study PRJEB34461) | soil metagenome | biome: terrestrial ecosystem; feature: Peninsula; material: soil | place: Antarctica | collected 2016 | reverse complement strand
CCGCGCGACGTAACGGCTGGGACCGCGTCTGGGCGGAGCGCGAGAAGCAGGCCCCCAGACCCCTGCCGGAATAGCTCCCGTCCCCCTTGTCTCGGGAAGGCCGCGGCATCCGCGGCGGCCTCTTTCTTTTTGATAGATTGAACGGTTCGATGAAACGCTCTCCTCGTCCCGCTCGTGTCATCCGCATCCTCGGCGCGCGGACTCACAACTTGAAGGACATCTCGGTCTCGATTCCGCTCGCGGGCCTGACGGTCGTCACCGGCGTCTCCGGCTCGGGCAAGTCGTCGCTCGCCTTCGACACGCTCTACGCCGAGGGGCAACGGCGCTACGCGGAGTCGCTTTCGACCTACGCGCGCCAGTTCCTGGAGAGGCTCGATCGGCCCGACGTCGACTCGATCGAGCCGGTGCCGCCGGCGATCGCGCTCGAGCAGAAGAACGGCGTGCGCAACGCACGGTCGACGGTGGGAACGCAGACCGAGATCTACGACTCGCTGCGCCTGCTCTTCGCACACGGGGGCACGACATTCTGCTCCGCCTGCGCCGTCGCGGCGGTGCCGGGGGGCGTCGACCGGGCGGTCGACGAGCTCGCGGCATCCGAACAGGGGTCGCGCGTCGTGCTCGCGGCGCCGCTCAACTGGAAGGCGAACGGAACGGCGCGCAAGCGGTTCGGCCAGCGGCGCCGCGATCGAGAGGATGCGATGAGGATCGCGGAGCTGAAGCGGGCCGGCTTCTTCCGCGCGCTCTCTCCTCGAGGTGACACCGTCGAGATCCCGGACGAGCCTGCGGGGGTGGAGTCTCTTCTCGACGATGAAGGGAGGCTCTCGATCGTCGTCGGCCGGTTCGTCGTGCGCGACGAGTCCCGCCCCGAGATCGCGGCCGCCGCCGAGGCGGCCTTCTCCATGTCGGGTTCGCTTCTTGCCCGCACGGACGGCGGGACGCGGACGTTCCGGCGCGGGCTTCATTGCCCGGGGTGCAGCGCGGACTTCCGGGATCCCACACCGCCCCTCTTCGCCTTCAACTCCCCCCTCGGCGCGTGTCCGTCCTGCCAGGGATTCGGGCGCGTGATCGGCGTCGACCTCGAGAAAGTCATCCCGGATCCGAGCCTCCGGCTGGACGAGCGGCCCATCGCGGCCTGGAACACTCCCGCCTACGAGTCTTCCTACGACGACCTCTTTCGCGCGTGCCGCCGTTACTCGGTCCGGAAAGACGTGCCCGTCGAACGGCTCACCCCGCACGAGCGGGAGATCCTGCTGAAAGGCCGCGGCGAGTTTTACGGTGTCAACGGCTTCTTCGAATGGCTCGAGACCAAGCGATACAAGATTCACGTGCGCGTCCTTCTCGCCCGGTACCGGGCTTACCGGCTTTGTCCGGAGTGCCGCGGGGCGCGCCTCGGACCCGGCTCCCTGCGGGTCCTGTTCCGCGGACTCACGATTGCCGACCTCGCCGATCTCTCGCTCGGGGAAATCCGGACCTGGTTCGACGACCTGCTCCTCACGTCGGACGAGGAAGCCCGACTCGGTTCGGTCATCGCGGAAATCCGGGCTCGCGTTCGCTACATGAACGACGTCGGGCTCGAGTACCTGACGCTTTCGCGCTCGGCGCGCACGCTATCCGGCGGGGAGTCCCAGCGGATCGGCCTCGCGTCCGCGCTCGGTGGGTCGCTCACCGGAACGCTGTACGTCCTGGACGAGCCCACGATCGGCCTTCACGCGGTGGATACGCGACGCCTTCTCGCGATCCTTCGGAGGCTGGCGGATCGCGGTAACACCGTCGTCGTGGTCGAGCACGATCCCGAGGCGATCGAGGCCGCCGATCACGTCATTGACCTCGGACCCGGAGCCGGCCGCCTCGGGGGCCAGGTCCTCTTCGAGGGTACCCCGCGCGCTCTCGCCCGGGTGAAGTCGTCTGCGACGGGGGAGCTTCTGCGCCGGCGCGGCGGAGCGGGCTCTGCCACCGGGTCTCCCGCCCCGGCGGCGCGGGCCGGCCGCGTGGTCGCCTTCCGGCGCGCGGAAGGTGCGGTGACCGTCGTCGGTGCGCGCGAGCACAACCTGAAGAACCTGACCGTGCGATTCCCGCTCGGCCGTCTCGTCTCGGTTTCGGGCGTGTCCGGCTCGGGAAAGTCGACGCTCGTCCGCGACATCCTGCACAACGCCTACGCCCGCCGGGTGAAAGGGGCCGTCTCGGTCGACGTCGGGCTTCACGACCGGATCGAGGGGCTGGAGCTCGTATCCGACCTTCTGCTCGTCGATCAGACGCCGCTCGGCCGTTCGGCGCGCTCAAATCCGGTGACTTACACGAAAGCGTGGGATGAGATCCGCCAGCTTTTCGCCGGCTCGGGCCGCGCGGTGTCGCGGAAGATCACGGCCCGCGACTTTTCCTTCAACACGGCCGGCGGGCGCTGCGAAGCGTGCAAGGGGACCGGGTGGCAGACGATCGACATGCAGTTTCTGGCGGACGTGACGGTCCGCTGTGACGTCTGCGACGGTCGCCGCTTTCAGGGCAAGGTCCTCGCGGTCCGGCATCGCGGCAGGAACATCGGCGAGGTCCTGGCGATGACGGTAGACGAGGCGATGGCGTTTTTCGCGACTGAGATGGCAATCGTCCGGCGCCTGAACCCGCTTGTCGAGGCGGGGTTGGGATACCTGCCGCTCGGCCAGCCGACGGCAACCCTCTCGGGGGGCGAGGCGCAGCGGCTGAAGCTCGCGTCATTCCTCGACATCCGTCCGGCGACGGCACGCGGCGTTCTCTTCCTGTTCGACGAGCCGACCACCGGACTCCACTCGCGGGACGTGGATCGTCTGCTCGGAACCTTTCGTCGTCTGATTCTCCGGGGCCACTCGATCGTCGCGGTGGAGCACCACCTCGACTTTCTCGCGAGCTCCGACTGGATCATCGACCTCGGTCCCGGGGGGGGCGACCGAGGAGGTCGGATCGTGGCGGAAGGCCCACCGGAGGAGATCCGCAAGTCCACCGCGAGCGTCACGGGGCGCTTCCTCGCCGAGAGAACCGCGCCCTCACCGCCGCCGCAGGAGGGGCGGGATCGCGTGACGATTCCAGCGGGCTAGCCCTTCGCTACCGGCTCCCGGCTACCGGCTCCCGGATCCGGCGCGCGCGCCTTCAAGAAAGGTGATGAGCTTCGCTTTACCGTTGAAGCCCTGCGCGATCGCGATCTCCCGCCCGTCAGGGGCGGCGATGACGAGGGTGGGAAACGCGTTCACCCGATAGCGCTGCTGAAGTTCGTCGATCCAGGGCGCGTTCTTTCCGTCTTCGCGCGACCGGTCGACGACTCGCGCCGGCACGAACGATTCATTGACGAGGGCGGCGACCCGGGCGTCCGCCCATCCATCGCGGTCGAGCATCTTGCAGGGAGCGCACCACTCGGCCGTGAAATCGTAGAGGATTGGTTTGCCCGAGCTCCGCGCTGCCGCAACCGCGGTTTCCGGGGCCGTCCACTTGACGAGCCCGGCTCCGGGGCCGTCTTGCCCTTTGTCTGTGACGGTCGTGACGATTCGGAAAAGGGCAGCCGCGAGCAGGACCCAGAGGAGGATCGGCGAAAGCTTTGACTGGGACCCGGAGGGCGACCGCTGTTCCTCTCGGCGAGCGCCAGCCGCGGTGTCGGCGGTTCGCATCTCCGCGTTCTCAGTCCTGTCCATAGCGCAACTCCCTTCTGCAGAAGACTACGGCGGCGAGCGCGAGGTAGACGCAGAGCGCGAACACCCACCGCCCGGTGGCGGCCCCGAGGAGCCCGTTACCACGGAAAACCTCGTTCCAGGGAACCACGGGCATGAGGTTCTCGCGCGCAAGCCGGGAGGCCTCACGCACCCACGGCACCTTCCACGGCGGCAGGTTCAGGATCAGGAAAAGCATCAGGAAGCCGAGGAGATCCGCGATCCCGGGAAGAAACGTCGAGAAGAACAGGAGGATCGCCGCCTGGAGCGCACCGGGAAAGAACGCACCCGCAGCCGCCACGGTCAGCCCGGAGAGCGAGAGGCGCGCGGCGCCCGACGGTAGGGCGTTCACCGCGAAAAGGGCAAGAAGGCTCGTCAGGACGAGGAACGCGGCATAGCCGGCAAGAATGCCGAGATAACGCCCGAAGAGGTATGTCGTGCGCCGGATCGGCCGGGACAGGATCACCTGCAGGGCGCCGCTCGAAATGTCACGCGAGACCGAGCCCGCGGCGAGCACGAAGATCGCCCAGCTCGCATGCATGAAACCCCTCTCGGCTCCACGGCCTGCCAGGTTGAGAATCTCGAGCAGAGCGAGGAGCGCGAGCGCGAGGACCGCTCCCGCGGAACCGTACTTCTGCCGCAGGAACCGACGGATCATCTCGGTCATGCGCGCGGGTTCTCGGAAAAGAGCTCTTCGAGCTCCGCGGAGACCTTAGCCTCGTAAACAGGCACGCCGGCGAGCGTCAGCGCCCGGACCGCGCGGGCCATGTCCTCGTCGGACGAGACCGAGAAACGGAGCGATCCGTCGGGCTCCGCCTCCGGCTGGAGAGACTCCGCCGCCAGGATCGCGGAAGCGTCGATCAGCCGCTCTCCGGGCACGCGGATCCGGCCGCGCCGCCGGCTGGGCGCCTGCCCGCTCAACGTCTCGCTGCGGACGATCTTTCCCTCCGACAGAAAGACGATGCGGTCGCAGACCCGCTCCACCTCGGCGAGCTGGTGGGAGTTCAGGATGATCGTGGCGCCGCGCGCTTTCGCCTCGAGGATCCGCTGACGAACGAGCCCGACACCGACGGGGTCCGTGCCGGATGCCGGCTCATCGAGAAAGAGAAGCTGGGGCTCGCGAAGGAGGGCCTGAGCCAGCCCGATCCGCTGCAACATGCCGCGCGAGTAGGTTTTGAGCGGCCGTTTCAGGACGTCCTGCGCGAGTCCAACCCGGTCCGCCGCCGCTACGCTTTCGGTGGTCGCTTGCTTCGGGTCGCCCCCCGCGAGTCGCCAGTGATGAGCGAGGAACGCGTGACCGGGCAGGTCCCGGTCGAAACCGAGCCGTTCGGGCAGGTAGCCGGTCCGGGCGCGTACGGCGAGGTCGTCCGGCGACCTTCCTTCGATGGTGATTCGACCCGAGTCCGGCTTCAAGAAGCCAAGGAGACAGGAGAGAAGCGTTGTCTTGCCCGCGCCATTCGGACCGATGAGTCCCAGCGTCTCCCCGGGCACGACCTCGAGCGAGACACCGTCGAGCGCGCGGACGCGCCGGCTGAGGCGGCCGTAGGTCTTGGAGACGTTTTCAACGGAGATCATTTCGCGACTTCATCTTACGGGTATCCGGGAAAGGTTTTCCGCGGTCGGTTCTCAGTGCTCCGCCGGTAACCGGAGCGGAGAACTGAGAAATGAAAAATGAGAACCGAGAACCCGGACCGAAGCCCGACAGCTGAGAACCTCACTTCCATGCTAGATTTCGCCCTCTTTTCGAGCGGGCCAACGAATGATCGAAGTCGAAAATCTCACCAAGCGCTTCTCGACCCAGGTCGCGGTCTCCGACGTCTCTTTCTCCGTCGCGGAAGGGGAGATCGTCGGCTTCCTCGGCCCGAACGGCGCCGGCAAGACCACCGCGATGCGGATCCTGACGGGATTCCTCCCTCCGACCGCCGGCACCGCACGGGTCGCGGGCTTCGACGTCGTCACCCAGTCGGAGCGGGCGCGCGCAAGCCTGGGGTACCTGCCGGAGTCCGCGGCCCTCTACCCCGAGATGCGCGTTCGTGAGTACCTGAGCTATCGGGCGCGCCTCGAAGGCGTCCGCGGGGCCAACGTGGCCCGCCGCGTCGGCGAAGCGATCGAAAGCTGTCTCCTCGCGGAGGTGGCGAACCGGAAAGTCGAGAACCTCTCGAAGGGGTTCCGCCAGCGTACGGCTCTGGCCGGCGCGCTCGTCCACCGGCCGCCGGTCCTCATCCTGGACGAGCCGACGGTAGGGCTCGATCCGGGGCAGATCATCCGGATCCGGGAGACGATCCGCAGTCTCGGCCGCGAGCGGGCCGTGCTCCTTTCGACGCACATCCTCCCGGAGGTCGACGCGGTCTGCGACCGGGTCCTCATCATCGATCGGGGTCGAATCGTCGCCGAGGGGACGGTGGCCGATCTCGAGAGCCGGCTCGCCGGGGCGCCGGTCGTTCGGGCCGCCTTCGCCGGGCGGGTGGAAACCCGTGAAGCCCTTCAGAGCCTCCCCGGGGTGACGGTCGTCGCCGAAGAGGGCGAGGACGGCGAGACGCGGGTGCGGCTCGAATGCACGCCCGGCGCCGACCCGAGGGAAGACGTCTTCCGGACTGCGGTCGCCCGCGGCTGGGTCCTGCGGGAGCTCACGCGCGACGCACTCTCTCTCGAAGACGTGTTCGTTCGGCTCACTCGTCACGAGGAGCCAGAGGCCGCGATCACCCCGGCCTCCACCGAGTCGGAGTCCGAAGAGGCACCGTCGTGAGGAAGTTCCTCGCCATCGTCGGGCGGGAGTGGCGTGCCTACTTCCTGTCGCCGCTCGCCTACGTCATTCTCGCCGCTTTCCTCATGATGAACGGCTTCATCTTCTCCGCCATCGTCGCTTTCCTGAACGCGCCCGGGGCGCCGAAGGGGCAAGCGCTCCCGTTCCTTTTCACCAACACCTACTTCTGGATTTTCAACCTCTTCATCGTCCCCATCATCACGATGCGGCTCTTTGCGGAGGAGAGAAAGACCGGCACGATCGAGACCCTTCTGACGTCGCCCGTCTCGGAGGCGACCGTCGTGCTCGGGAAGTTCACCGGCGCTCTCGGATTCTTCCTCACACTCTGGGCGCCGACGCTCGTCTACGTCGCGATCCTGCGCGCGCAGACCCCGATCGACCTGGGGCCCGTGGCCGCCGGTTACCTGGCGATCGCGCTCATCGGCGCATACTTCCTGTCAATCGGCACGTTCGCGTCGACGCTGACGAAGAACCAGATTGTCGCGGCCATCCTCTCGTTCGCGATGTTGATACCGGTCTTCTCAGCGGGCCTGCTGGAGTCCCTGTCGAACGCTCCGAACAAGCGCGAGACGCTCGGCTACTTCAACCTCTGGGACCACATGGAGGAGTTCTCCCGGGGGGTCGTGGACACGCGGCGACTCGTCTACTACCTCTCGGCGACTGCGTTCTTCCTCTATCTCACGACGGTGTCACTCTCCGCGAAAAGGGAGGCCCCGTGAAACGCGGCCGTGCCGCTCGCGCCGGCATCTCTGTCGCCGCGATTGCGCTCGGGGTCGCTCTCCTCGTCGGCGTCAACTGGCTCGGCTCCCGTCACTGGCTCCGGGGCGACTGGACGAACACGCGGATCTACACCCTGTCCTCCGCGACCCGGAAGCTCGTCGGGGGGCTCACGAAGCCCGTTCGTGTAACCGTGTTCCTGGATCGGGACTCCCGGCTGTGGGCCCCGGTCTCCGAGCTTTTGAGCCGATACCGGGCCCTCTCGCCCCGCATCGAAGTGGAATACCTCGATCCCAAGCGCAACCCGGCGCGCGCCGAAGCCGTGGCCCGGGAATTCGGGGGAGTTCGCGAAGGCACGGTCGTCTTCCGGTCGGGAGATCGAAAGAAGTACGTCGAAGAAGACAAGATGGCCGAGTTCGACCTCGCCGCCGGTGCGATGGGCCAGGGCCCCCCCGAGATCAAGGCGTTCAAGGGGGAGGAAGCGTTCACGTCGGCGATTCTTGCCGTGGCCGAGGACCGCTCCTCGCGCATCTACTTCGCCGCCGGACACGGCGAGGGCTCGATCGACTCCGCGGAGCGAGGGCGCGGCTTCGCGGAGGCGAAGCAGCTCCTCGAGAGGGACAACCTGACGGTCGCGACATGGGAGTCGCTCGGGAAGGACGCGGTTCCCTCGGACGCGAATGCGCTCATCGTGGCAGGGCCGCGCACGGCGCTGCTCGTGCCGGAAGCTGCGGCCATCGCGAAATATCTGGCCGGAGGCGGTGGCGTGCTTCTTCTCCTCGACCCGGTGCTGCCCGCGCCGGGAGCTCCGGCGGCGGACTTCGGTCTTGGCGCTCTGCTCGCCGAGAACGGGGTCCGGCTCGGTTCCGACATCGTCGTGGACCCGGCAAACGCCCTTCCGCTCGTCGGCGCCGAGACCGTCTTCGCGAACCGCTACGGAACTCACTCGATCGTGCGCGCACTCGCTGGCGAAGGTCTTCCGGTGATTCTTCCGCTCGCGCGTTCCGTGACGAAAGTCGAGAACGCTGCTTCCGTGACGATGCTGGTGGAGACGTCCGCCGACGGCTGGGGCGAGACGTCTCTCTCGGACCTCGAGAGCGAGTTGAAGAAGGACCCCGCGGACGCGGCGGGTCCGGTCAGCCTCGCCGTCGCGTCCGGCGCCTCCGAGAACGACAAGACACCGACGAAGAAGGGAAGACTCGTTGTCGTAGGGAACTCCCGCTTTGCCGCCGCGGGATCTCTCGCGAGCGCCGGCAACGCCAACCTGCTGCTGAACGCGATCCACTGGTTGACCGGCGCCGAAAAGAGGATGGGTATCGCCCCGAAGACGTTAGAGCAGGCGTCGCTTTCTCTGACTCAGGCGCAGGTCCGGCAGATCAGTCTCTTCGCGATCCTCGGCCTGCCGGCAATGGCGGTCATCCTCGGCATCTGGGTCTGGTATCGACGGCGGGACTGACCGACCCCGTGTCTTCCCGCAAGCTTCTCGTTCTGACGGGCGTCGTCGTCGCCCTCCTTGCGTTCATCTACTTCTTCGAACGGAAAATGCCGACGACAGCGGAGCGGCAGCAGCAGGGAGACCTCCACTGGGACCTGCCGGAGGACCGCGTGGTGGGGATACGGCTCGAGCGCGGGGGCGAGACGGTCGAGCTCGCGAAGTCGGGGGACGCGTGGAAGCTCGTCCGGCCCGAGGCGTATCCGGCCGACGCTTTTACAGCGGGGGAGATCGCTTCGGAGCTCGCTAACCTCAAGAACCCGGGAGGCGAGCCCGCTCCCGACGGGAAGCTGGAGGACTACGGCCTCGCAAAGCCCCTTGCGACGGCAACGATCGTGTGGACCGATCCGAAGAACCCCACGAAAAAGCTCTCCCGGACGATGGCGTTTGGTATCGACATCCCCGGCACGGACGTCACGGCGGCGAGCGTGACGGGTACCCCGGGTATCCTCTTCGTGCCCTCCAGCGTCGCGGCGTCGGTTCGGAAGGCAGCCGACGAGTTCAAGAGCAAAGACGTTTTCGGCGCCTCGCCGCTGGACGTCTCCCGGATCGACGTTTCCCGGGGTCGAGGCAGCCTGGCGCTGGCGAAAAAAAAGGGCCTGTGGTGGCTCGAGCAGCCGCTCTCCGACCTCGCCGATCGCGACGTGGTCGAGCGGCTGGCAGGAGACCTGTCCTCGCTTCGAGTTACCGAGTTCGTGCCCCGCACGCAGGCGGCGGATCTCGCGGCGCTCGGTCTCGCCCCTCCCGTGTTCCGCATATCGATTACAGACGCAAAAGGCGCAAGACACGTCCTCGATCTCGGATCGACTCGCTCGGACGGTAACTCGGTGTACGCGTCTCGGCAGGGGCAGGTTTTTTCCGTCGGAAACACTCTCCTCGAAGAGCTGTCGAAGGAGGCGGTCAGCTTCCGTGACAGGCGGCTCGTGCGGTTCGAACCCGGCGAGGTCACCGGCGTCGACGCCAGGGTCGGCGGCACCCGCCACTCCTTCGTTCGCAATCAGGCGGGTTGGAGCGTCGACCGCCGCGCGCTGATCGCTTCGGCGGCCGACGACCTGTTGACCGCGATCGCGGATGGGGAGGGTGTCGCGTTCCTCGATGGGGCGCCAGCGCAGGCGGTCGCCGGCAGCGAGCCGGAATCGGAGATTGTGATTCGTCTCGCGGCGGGCCCGCCCTGGAGAGTCGCGTTCCATCCGCTGCGCACGGAGCTCGCGGCCACCGTTTCCGGGCGCCCCGGCGCCTTCACCGTGAGCCGGGAGGCGATCGACCGGCTCACGGCCGCGATTCGGAAAGCGGCTGTCGCGCCCCCGGCGGGGACGCCCACGGCCGTGAAACGCAAAACGTAAACGGGAAACGAGAGGGCCGAGGAACGACCGTCTCGAGGCCTTCCCTTTTCCGTTTCCCGTCTACCGTTTACCGTTTCCCGCTCGCGTGCGGAGGTCGCTTCTCCGCTTTTTCCGCAAGCTCATCGATCCTCTTCTGGCGCGCCTTCTCCTTCACGTCTTCGACCTCGACCTGCTTCTCCTTCGCCTTCGAGAACATCGTCGAGAGCCAGAGCAGCTTCGCCGTGCCGCCCGGCGTCTTCGCCCGGCGTGCGGATGCGCCCCAGAAGTGGGTTTTCTTGAACTTTGCCTCGGAAAGATCGGAGTTGCCGAGGTCGGCCCCTTTGAGGCGCGCGCCGCTGAAGTCGGCCCCGATCGCCCGCGAGAATCGAAGGTCCGCCTCCTCGAGGTTCGCTCCCTGGAAGTTTGCGCCGATGAGAAGTGTCCCGGAAAGGTCGGTCTCGAAGGCGAGAACGTGAGAGAGGTTCGCTCGCTTCAGGTTCGCCTGACGAAAGTTTCCGAACGAAAGGTCCGCCCGGGAGAAGTCCACCCCTTCGGCCTGCGCTTCGGACGCATCGGCCTGCGCGAAGCGCGCGCCGGGGAACGAGTACGGCTTCAAGTTCAGCCGTCTGAGCACCGCCTGCGACAGGTCGGCGCCCCGGAAGTTGGCGCGGTCGAATTTGGCGGTTCGAAGGTCCACCTTGACGAGCTTGGCCTCGGCGAAGCTCACGTCCTCGCCGCCCGCGTCGAGGAAAAGCGCGCTCCGCAGGTCGGCCTTGCGCAGGCGCGTGCGGTCGAACTGGGCACCGCTGAAGTTTGCCTCGATGGCGGACACGAGCTCCATGTCGGCCTCGGCAAAGTCCGCACGCTCGCAATCGGCGCCGTTCATTGCCGCCTGGCGCAGGACGGCGCCGACGAACTTGGCCCGGCGCAGGTCCGCCCCGGTCAGGTCGGCGGATTTCAGGTTCGCGCGGGAGAAGTTTGCGTTTGGAAAGGAGCCCTTGGGAGCCGATACCCCTTCGAAGAACGAGCGCGAGAGGTCGGCTCCGTCGAAGAAGGCGCCGAGGATCTTGACGCCCCGAAAGTTCACGTCGCAGAGCGTCGCTCCCACGAAGTTCGCGCCCGAGAGGTCAGAGCCCTCGAGCTTGGTCAGGGTCAGGTCCGCGCTCGCGAGATTCGCCTGGACGAGCGAGCAGCTCTGAAGGGATGAGGAACGGAACCGTGCTCCGGCGAGGAAAAGGCCGGCCAGGTCGAGGAAATCGAGGTCGCACTGCTCGAAGATCGCGCCGGGTGCGGACGCTCCCGTTAGGCGGGCCATGCTGAGCATCGCGCGCGTAAAGTTGGTGCCCGCGAGGGTCGCGCCGGTCAGGTCCGCGCTCGTCAGGTCGGCGCGCTTGAGGTCCTGCCCCGAAAGGTCCTTACCGGCGAGGTCGGCTCGGGTGAGGTCTGGAGTCACCCCCGGGTTTTTGGAGCGCCACTCCCCCCACTCGGGAGTGAGCACGAGCCGGACGTGCTCGGGGTTTGCCATGCGCTGCGATTGTAACCGTCGGAGCTCACGGCGCCCCCGCGATAAAATCGGGCGAATGAGCGCTTCGACTCCGCAGCCGAAGGCCATGGAGCGCATCCGCCGTGCGCTCGTGGGTGGTCACCCGCTCCTCTACGTGCAGACGTGGGAGGAGACCCGAGTCGAGCGCCTCGTTCAGCACTTCGCGAAGACGTTTTACGGCACGCCGGCGCCCTACGGACTCTGGTCCATTGTCGATGGCCTCAATGTGGACGGACAGCCGGTGCCGAACACGCACGATCCGCTTGCGGCACTGGAGGTCATCCTCGCGGGAGAGGGCAAGGCCTTTTTCGTCCTGAAAGACCTCGCGGGCGCCGCGGACGGTCGACCCGAAATCGTCCGGAGGCTTCGGGACATTTACCGAAGCCTGAAGGACCGCGGCCGCCACGTGATTCTCGTCTCGCCGCGGCTCGTCATCCCCGACGACGTGAAGAAGGAGATTTACGTAATCGAATACGAGCTGCCGGACGAATTGGAGATCGCCCGGATGCTCGACGCGACCATGAAGCGCCTCCTCGGGACGGACGGGATCAGCGGGACGGATTTGAAACGTCTCGCGCTCGCCCTCAGGGGCCTGACCGCCGATGAGATCGGGCACGTGCTCTCCAAGACTTTCGCGGAGCGGCGCGGCTTCGACGAGGACGCTTTCCGGGAGATTCTTGCCGAGAAGGAACAGATGTCGCGCAAGGAGGGGGTGCTCGAGTTCGTCCCCCCGCGCGTCTCGCTCTCCGACGTCGGGGGTTACGACGTTCTCAAAGGCTGGCTCCAGAAGCGGCAGAAGCTCTTTTCACGCGAAGCGCTGGACGCGGGAGTTCCGATTCCTCGCGGGATCCTCCTGATGGGGGTGTCCGGATGTGGAAAGAGCCTGTGCGTCAAGACGATCTCGTCCGAGTGGAACCTGCCGCTCTTCCGCCTCGACATGAACGCGATCTTCGGAACCGACAATCCGGAGGCGACGTTCCTGAAAGCTCTGCGGTCCGTCGAGGCGGTGTCTCCCGCTGTCCTGTGGATCGACGAGATCGAGATGGGTGTCGGGGGCTATCGGGACGGCCAGGACGCTTCGATGTCCCGGATTTTCTCCGGATTTCTGACGTGGATGCAGGAGAAGAGCGCGCTCGTGTTCGTCGCAGCGACGGCGAATCGGATCCAGCTCCTTCCGGCGGAGATCATTCGCAAGGGGCGCTTCGACCAGGTCTTTTTCGTGGATCTGCCGGGAGAAGAGGAGCGCAAACAGATCTTCCAGATCCACCTCGCGCGAAACCGCTGCGACGTCGGGCGGCTGGACATCGTCTTCCTCGCCAAGGCGACCGCCGGATGGAACGGGGCCGAGATCGAGCAGGCCGTCGTTGCCTCGGTGGTCGACGCCTACTCGGAAAAGCGGGAGATCACGGAAGACGACCTCTACCGGATGATTGCCGCGACGGTGCCCCTCTCAGTGACGATGGATGAGCAGATCAAGGCGATCCGGAGCTGGGCGCACGAACGCGCGTTGAACGCGTCGAACGCGTCGAAGAACTAGAGATCGGCGGGGCGGAGGGCCCCGCCGATCCAAGTCAGCAAATCAGACTGACCCCTCAGACCCCGGACCCCTCAGACCCCGCAAAACAGGACTGACCCCTCAGAAGTCGCTGACCCCTCAGAAGTCGGTGGGGCCGCATTTGGTTCCGCCGAGAACTCAGAAATCGAACCGGGTCGCTATTCCGAAAGTCCGGGGTTGGTTGGTCAAGTAACCGATGCGGGCACGGGTGCCACGCTCCCGGTCCAGCGCCAGGAAGGCCCGCTCGTCGGTGATGTTGTTTGCAAAGAGCGCGATGTCAACATTGCTGAAGCGGACGCCGACCCGCGCGTTTACGATGTCGTAGGCGGGGAGTTCCGGGTTGTAGGTGAAAGTGCCTTGTGTGAACGGGCCGCCGATATTGTTTGCGCCGAACGAATTCAGATTCAGGGTGCCGAGCAGGTCGTCGCCAACCTGCGTGAAGCGCGAGCCGATATGCTGGTAGGTGCCGTTCAGGTATCCGATGAATCCTTCCGTAATCGGCTGCTGGTAGGTGGCCGCGAGGGCCGCCTGGAACTTGGGCACGCTCGGCAGGCGTTTTCCCGACTCGATACCAGACACGATGGCGCCTGTGCCATCCCTCACATCAGACAGCAGCTCCGAGTCGTTGTAGCCGGCCGAGACGGCGAAGTCGAAGCGGTCGCTCGGCGCCACCGCAAACTCCAGCTCTCCCCCCACG
>CAJDUI010000134.1_pt1 | contig 14088 bp, 15 predicted proteins | sample 7390031 | NCBI WGS metagenome assembly CAJDUI01 (sample SAMEA7055675, study PRJEB34461) | soil metagenome | biome: terrestrial ecosystem; feature: Peninsula; material: soil | place: Antarctica | collected 2016 | reverse complement strand
CCGAGTGCTGCCCGAGCACGGATGGTCGGCGCTCGCGATCGGTTACGGGCGGCGCGTGCCGGGAAAGCGACGCCGCGTCGAGCCCCACACCGACATGGGCGGGATGGGGGCCGCAGGTAACCTCGCCTCCACCGTCTCCGACCTCGCGAAGTTCCTTTCGCTCCAGTTTCGGGATCAACCGGCAGGAGGCCCGCAGATCCTGAAGGGCTCGACCCTGCGCGAGATGCACCGCGTGCAGTGGCTGGAACCCGACTGGAAGAGCGGATGGGGTCTCGGCTGGGGCGTGCGGCGGTGGGGCGATCAGGTTCGGGTCGCGCACGGCGGCGCGGTGCCTGGCCATCGGACCCAGCTGTCGGCGGCGCCCGCGGAGAAGTTCGGCGTGATCGTGCTGACGAACGCCGAGGACGGGCGGCCTTCCCTCTACGTCAATCAGGCGTTCGCGATCCTCGCGCCGATCGTCGCGAAGTCAGCGCGGCCACCGGCCGGAACCGCGAAGGCGGAGGAGTCGTGGTCGAAATACGTGGGCAGCTATACGTGGGAGGACGACGTCTCCCTGGTGATGCTCCTCGACGGAAAGTTGACGCTGGTCGATCCGAGCGAGGATGACCCGTGGGCCGGACGTGTCACCCTCGAGCCGGTTTCCACCGGGGTCTTCCGGATGAAGGGCGGTTCCCAGACCGAAGAGTTGGTGCGCTTCGAGACCGACGCCGCCGGCCGCGTCACGCGCCTCGTGTTTCCCGGGTACTACGTCGTCCGGCAGCCAGCGTAGGGGGACCGGCTACACTGAATCTTCGGAGGAGTGGCCGAGTGGTTTAAGGCGGCGGTCTTGAAAACCGCTGTGCTGTAAGGCACCGGGGGTTCGAATCCCTCCTCCTCCGCCAGTAAACCGCGCCAGCCGGGGGTTCGCACCGAGTCTCGGCGAAGCCGAGGCGACAAGCGCCGTCCGTCCGGCGCTAATCCCTCCTCCGCCAATCGAAGCCGCCAGCCGGGCTTGTCCGGTCAGCGCGCCGCGATCCTCTGGTTCTCCTCCCGCAGCCGCTTCTGCTCCGTGATATCGCGGTTGACGAAGATCGCGGCGAGCGGGCGCCCGAACTCGTCTCCGACGGCAACGACGAGCGTCTCGGCGACCCCCTCTGAGCCGTCCTTTCGCCGGAAGCGCATCTCTCCCGACCAGCGCCCTTCGCGACGCATCGTCTTCAGCATCGTCTCCGTCAGCTGCGTATCCTCGGGCCGGTGCACGAGCGCCGGGGTCTGCCCGACCGCCTCCTCCTTCGGGTAGCCGAACATCCGCGCCGCGCCGGGGTTCCAGTCAACGATCCGGCCGTCGAGGTCCGTGACGACGACCCCATCGAAGATGTGCTCGAAATAACGCGCCTGCCGCTTCAGCGTCATCTCCATCAACCGGTGATCGGTGGCGTCCCGGAAGCTCCACACCCTCCCCACGGTCTTTCCGCCGATCTTCTGCGGCTGCGAGTACCGCTCGAAGATTCGTCCGTCCTTGAACTCGACCCAGTCGTAGCTCTTCGAGTCCGGCTGCGCATAAAGCTCCCGCACCTTCTTGATGAAGCGCTCCGGGTCCTTCACCTTGTCGAGCACCCACGCGAGCGCCTCGTTGTCGTCGCGCGAGTCCTGTACCGACTGCGGGATGCGCCACATCTCGGTGAACTTACGGTTGAAGTTCACCATCTTGCCGTTCTCATCCACGACGAGGATCCCGTCGGTCGTCGCGTCGAGGGTCGCCTTCAAGAGCGAGAGGCTCTCCTCGATCTCCCGGTCGGCGCGCCGCCGGACGGTGACGTCCCGGAATGAGAGGACCTTGCCGACGCTCTTTCCGCCCTGCATCTGCGGATGTGCGTACCGCTCGAAGATCCGGCCGTCCTTGAATTCGACGACGTCGAGCGACTCCGCGTCCGGCCGGGCATACGAACGCATGGCGAGCTGAACAAACACGCCCGGGTCCTTCACCTGGTCGAGGACCGAGGCGAGCAGCTCGTCGCGATGGAATGAGGTCGCCGCGCTCTCGGAGATCTTCCACATCTCGAGGAATCGGCGGTTGTAGGTGACGATATTGCCGTCGTGGTCGAGAACGAGGATCCCGTCCACGGTCGAGTCGAGGGTCGCGCGCAGAAGCGAGACCGTCTTCTCGAGTTCCCCCTCCGCTTTCTTGCGCTCGGTGATGTCGAGAGCCGAGCCGATGACCCCCTTGACGCGTCCGTCGTTGTGCCGGAGCGGCTCGACGTGCGCTGCGAACGTGCGGCCCTTCCACTCGGTTTCGTAGGTAACGGACTCGCCGGCCAGGGCTCGCCGGTGCGCGGCGATCGCGGGGTACTCGGGATCGTCCGTCCCGAAGTAGTCGAAGACCGTCATGCCCCGGAACTGGTCCGGCCGCTGGCCCAGGTTCGCGAGGCCCGCTCCCATCGATGACGTGAACCGCAGCGCGCGGTCCACCGACCAGAGGACCGCCGGCATCTGCTCGACGAGGACTCTCACCTCGACGTCCTTCTCGTGCAGGGCCTCGTCCGCCTCCTGGCGTTCCTGAAGGAGACGTCGCCGCAGCTCCAGCTGGGCTTCGACCTGGCGCGACAGCGCGCGCAGCGCGTTCTCCTGCTGCTCGGTGAGCTGGCGCGGCGTCCGGTCCATCACGCACAGCGTTCCGAGCGCGTGGCCGTCCGTCGTTCGAAGCGGCGCGCCCGCGTAGAACCGGATCTTGGGATCGGTCGTGACCAGCGGGTTGTCCGAGAAGCGGGGATCCTGGGTGGCGTCGGCAACGACGAAGAGGCCGCGCTGCAGGATAGCGTGGGCGCAGAACGCGAGATCCCGGGACGTCTCCGGCGTGTCGAGACCGACCCTGGCCTTGAACCACTGCCGGTTTCGGTCGACGAGGGAGATCATCGAAATCGGGGTGCCACAGATCTCGGAAGCGATCAGCGCAAGATCGTCGTAGCCCTCCTCGGGAGGCGTATCGAGGATCTCGAGATCCCGGAGCGCCTCGAGACGGGCGTCTTCGTTCGCGGGAAGAGCGGCGCGCATCGTGGACCCCCAAAATTGAAATTCAGCGAATCCATCCTATTCGCTGGGAGCGATTTTCGCTAAGGGCTCACTATCGAAGGGCTCCGGTCCTCAGAAAGAGCACGCGCGGCTCGGTCATCTCCTCGATCGCGTATCGCACCCCTTCCCTTCCGAAGCCGGACGCCTTCGTGCCGCCGTACGGGAAGTTGTCGATGCGCATCGTGGGGGCTTCGTTGACGATCACGCCTCCGACGTCGAGCCCTTCGAACGCCTTCATCACCCGCCCGATGTCACTGGTGAAGACGGAGGCCTGGAGACCGTATCGGGTCGTCGAATTCATCGAACGCTTCGACCGTCGCCACGGGGCCAAAAATCTCCTTTTCGCGCAGTTTCGCACCTGCCGGAACGCCCGCGGCCACCACCGGCCATAGCCTGGCCCCCTCCCGCCGCGTCGGCAGAAGGAGCTCCGCACCGGCCGCGCCCGCTTCGGCAATCCAGGACTCGACGCGCGTCGCGCTCTCCGGGTCGATCATCGGGCCGAGGACCGTCCCCGCCTCGGACGGATCGGCGGGCTCGAACTTCCGTGCGGCGGCGAGGAAAGCGGCAAGAAATCGATCGTAAATGGAGCGCGCGACGATCAGGCGCTGGGCCTTGATGCAGACCTGTCCTGCGTAGGCGAACGCCGCGGTCGCGAGCTTGTCCGCAGCATCCGCGACGGCCGCGTCCTCGCAGACGATCGCGGCGGCATTCCCGCCGAGCTCCAGAGTCACCCTCTTGCTCGACGCCTCCGCCTTGATCCTCCAGCCGACCACGTCGCTGCCGGTGAAGCTCACGCAGCGGATGCGCTCGTCCGTCCAGAGGGGGCGGGCGACGTCCGGGTCGGCATGAACGAGTGAGAACGCCGCCGCCGGCCAGCCGGAGGCTTCGACGGCGCGGGCGAGCAGGTCCGCCGTGGCCGGTGTCCGAGGGGAGGGCTTCAGGATCACGGGGTTTCCCGCCGCGAGCGCGGGAGCGACTTTGTGGAGCGCGAGGTTCAACGGGAAATTGAAGGGTGTGATCGCCGTGACCGGTCCGACAGGGAATCGCCGCACCGCGCAGAAAGCGCCTTCTCCACGCGGCTCGATGTCGACGGGAATGACCTCTCCCCCGATCCGGGTCGCCTCCTCCGACGCGAGGCGCACCGTCGTCAGCCCTCGCTCGACCTCCGCCTCCGCGTACCGGCGCGGCTTGCCCGCTTCGGCGACGATCGTGTCCCGGAGTTCCGCCCGGACGCGGTTGAGCTCCTCGCCGAGGCGCCGGAGGATCTCCGCGCGCCGATAGGCAGGCAGGAGCCGCGTCTCCTCGAAGCCGGAGACCGCTTGCGAGATTGCGCGTTCGATCTCAGGAGGACCCGCTTTCGCGGCGCGCGCGAAGAGCTCGCCGGACCAGGGCGAGCGAACGTCGATCCACTCTCTGGTCGTGAGCTCCGCTCCGGCGATCCGGAGGGGAAGAGAGCGGGCCGTCATAGCCCCGGGCGCGGGTGTCCCCGGTCCCGCCGGTTTTCGGTGTACAGGGGACTTCCGACCCGGGACACTACGGGGGACTCGCCTTGAGCCGAGCGCGAATGACCTCGGAAAGAGGAACGAGGTCCCGGCTTTTCTGAACGGCCTCTTCATAGGCCGCGAAAAATGCCGCGGGGCCGCCCGCGAGCGCCGCGCGAAACGCGTCGAGCCCCAGGGTCTGGATAATCCCGTCGCAGAGAAACGCACCTGCCGGGCCGGCGATGCGTTGCGCGAACTCGGGGCGGCGCAGATCGGCCGCTACCGTCATGCGTTCCTCGATTTCCTTTTCCGACTCGACGAGCCGTTCGGCAAAGCGGTTCAGCTCCGCGATCGACCGCTTCATCGGCTCCTTCAGCCACACGGAAAGAGGAAAGAAGTTTTCGTCGACGTGAAAGAGGGCCACCGGTCCCTGCTCGGTGGCGAGGCGGAACAGGGGATCCAGCTGGCCGAGCGTGGGGTCACGCCGGGTCCAGCTCGGGCTTTCTGCACGATAAAGGCGCCATGCTTGCCGAAAAGCTTCGCCCGCGATCAGACGGGCGACGCGCTCGACCTGGTTCTCGACGGTCTCGGCCTCCGAGTCGCCGAGCGCGCGGGCGAGGTCCACGATCATCACCTCGTTGCCGTCGGGCCCGACCACGACGAGGTGGTCCGCGAGACCGGCGAGTCCGAAAGAGAGAAAGACCCGGAGCCGCGTCGAGATGAGCCGATCGGCGGGCAGGAGCGCGGCGGCGCGCTCCGCCGCCAACCGCCCGAGATCCGAGCGGCGAGCTTCGAGGTCCGTCAGCAGCTTCGCCCACCGCGTACGGCCCGCGCGAACCGACTTGAGATCGAATACGGTGTTTCGCTCCTCCTCGTCGAATGCCGACGCGAGGTCTTGCTCGAACGTTTCGCTCGTCCGCCCGGAGTCCTGGATCGCGAGCCGCACCGCGGGGAGGGCGGAAAGCGCTTTCGCGTCTTCGGCCCGAAACTGCGGAAGCGACAGAAACGCGACGAGGTCCTGTGCGGCCCTCGAGTCCACCTGGATCGCGATCGAGTGTTTTCCCGCGGGCGGCGCCTTGTAGGGTGCGCGCGTCGACGCCGCCGTCGCCCCCGGACTTGTAGGGACCGGGGCCGTCGACGCGCAACCGAGCGTCGCGGTGGCGAGGAGCAGGAACGCAATCCGGGGCGTCACCGGAGGATCGCCTCACGCGCGGCCTCGACGTCGGAGAAGTCGGCGAAGAGCGCGTTCGGACTCTCCGCCTGCAACTTCGCCGCGGGAGTCGGGCCCGTCGCGACCGCGATGGACCGGGCGCCGAGCGAACGGCCACACGCGACGTCGTGCACGGAGTCACCGATGATGACGACCGACCCGCCGTCGAAGTGCCGCCCCGTCTCCGCGCGAGCCCGTGCAACGGCGATCGAGGGGAGAGAGTAGCGGTCGGCGGAGTCGTCGCCGAAGGCGCCAAAAGGGAAGTAGCCGTTGAGCCTGGCGGGCTCGAGCTTCAGCCGCGCGCCCCGCTCGATGTTGCCGGTCAGGAGCCCGAGCGTGACCCGCGGCTCATCGGCGAGACGATCGAGCAGAGCCAAAACGCCCGGCTTGACCACAACGGCTTCCGGACGCAGACGGCGGGCGAGCTCCTCGACGTACCGGTCGAGAACCGCCTCGAGCGCGGCCTCGAAACGCGGGCGGCCCACCGATTCCATCACGAGCTCGCGGAGGATCTGGGGGTCGGTCTTTCCGGAAAAGTCGTTTCCGTCGGAAGACCCCTCCCAGCCCAGGACCTCGGCGAGGGCGGCGAGAATCGACTCGCGCGCGGCGCGTCCGGCCGACAAAAGCGTGCCGTCGACGTCGAAGAGGACCAGCCGGAATGAATTGCTATCAGCCATCAGGTCTCAGCGCTCATCCTGGGCCCCGAGCCTTCGTCCGGCTGATAGCTAACGGCTGAGCGCTGACCGCTTCATCATATTTGAACCGTTTCGCGTGCCACTCGGCGATCGCGACAAGCGCGCGTCGCCAGTACTTCCAGTCGTGATCGCCGGGCTCGAGCACAACCTCTGTCGGGATGCCGTGCTCGTTCATGGACGTCCCGAACTGAGCGGCGACACGGTCGAGGCCGTAGAAGTCCTCGGTTCCCGCGCGCAGGTGCGCCTCGAACGGCGGCCGCTCGAAGTGGGTCTCGTGCAGGATCTCCCAGACGTCGTTCGCAGCGAGCGTGTTGGCGTCCGGCCGATTTCCGAAGACGCGCTTGAGCGTCAGCCGCGTGCTCCAGCCGTAGCGTTCCAGGTCCTCCCACTGGATCGGGATGAGGGCTCCCGAGAGAGCCGAGACCGCCCCGAAGAGGTCGGGGTGTTTGAGGGCGATCTTGACCGCCCCAAACCCTCCCATCGAGATTCCGGTGATCGCGCGCCCCGACTTCCCGGGGAGGAGCCGGTAGCGGTCCTCGAGCTCGCGAAGAAGGTCGCCCGTCAGGAACTCCTCCCAGCGGCGCTTCCCGTCTTGCGAGTCCGAAAACCACGAGCCGGATGCGCCCGGCGCGACCACGAGAAACTCGGGCATCCGGCCGTCGGACATGCGCGCTGCGAGCTCGGCGGCGACGCCGCGCCGCTCGAGCGTACGAACGTCGCCGTACCCGTCGTGCAGGAAGAGGAGCACGGGATAACGCCGCCCGGGCGACCTTCTGTAGGAGGGCGGCTCGAGCACCAGGCACCGCGCGGCACTCGGAAGGCTCTCGGTGGCGAAATCCGCATAGGAAAGTCCCGGGCTGCGGTTGGACGCGCAGCCCGGGACAGAGACTGAGAGAGCGGCCGCGAGCAGGCGGGCGGCGGCCCGGGACGCAGCGGATCGCGACACTACGGCTTGACGAACGAGCTCTCGGTGATCGTCTGGTTTCCGTTCGCGTCGATCGCGAGCACCTCGTACAGTTGGATGCCCGAAGCGAGGGTCTGATAGTACTCCGGGGGAATCGTCAAGCTCGTGACCGATGCCGGGACGGTGATCAGCATCGGGCCGACGATGACCTGGTACGCGACGATATTGACGGTCCCATTCGGAAGGATCGGAGCGGGACTCGTTACGGGTGGCCAGCTTATCGCGATCGTGCCGGGGCACGCGGTCGACGGGGCTGTGGAGAGGACCGGCCCATTCGGAACGTCGTGCGAGAGGAACGCCGTGCTCACCAGCTGTTTGTTGTCAGTCGTCTTACCGATGAACGTGTACTCCCCCTCCGGAAACAGGGCCAGGAGCTCTGCGAGCGGGAAGTCGTCAAGATTCGGCTCCGCGCCCTCGAAGAACAGCTCGGTCAGGCCGAGGTTTTTATAGCCCCCCTTCGCCGAGACATCGAAAATTTTCGTCCCGGTCGGGTCGTAGATCCTGAGGCTCGTCCAGTCGTCGCCGTCGAGAGTGACGTGAAAGCCCAGGTCGTTGGCCGATTGGTTGTACTCGATGTAGAACCGCGCGATCTTGAACGTATCCGCCGGCTGTGCCATAGCCGGGACCCCCAGACCGAGAGCGACCACCGCTGCCAGAAAAATGGACGTTCGCTTGAGTCTCTTCATCTCGATTCCTCCTGTGTGCCTGTCAATCGTTACCCGTTTGACCCCGGAGCTCCGTGGTCGTGCGAGTCTTGTGTCCGCCCGCAACCCGTTGGATGCCCGGGGGTCGGGAATCCTTCTCGAGCCGGTGATCCCGCCCACCGGTGCGGCGGTATCTCTACGGACCGACGCGGGCGGACTCCGTGTTCCGGGTCACGAGCGGCGTGCGCCTCTTCGCCCGCGAAGGCGCAACGCGGGCACGAGGAAGGCCGCCTCGCGAGCGATTGCGAAGTTCATCTTGGAGTCGCCCTGCGCGCGGTCGCCGAATGCGATCGGCACTTCAACGACGCTCATCCCGGCGCGCAGGAACCGCCAGGCCATCTCGATCTGGAACGCGTAGCCTTCTGCGGCGATTGCGTCGAGATCGATGCGCGACAGAGCGGCCACGTCGAAGCAGCGGAACCCCGCGGTCCAGTCGCGCACAGCGGAGCCGAGGAACATGCGGGCATACCCGTTCCCGCCTCGGGAAAGCAACCGGCGGGGGAGCGACAGTCCGGGCGTCGCGCCCCCGGGCACGTAGCGGCTTCCGATCACCAGGTGCGCGTTCAGAGACGCGTGGGCGAGGCGAGGGAGGTCCCAGGGCGGATGGCTGAAGTCGGCGTCCATTTCGAACACCCGCTCGTAGCCTTCGCGGATCGCGACGCGGAATCCCTCGACGTACGCGCTGCCCAATCCCATCTTGGCGGGACGGTGCAGCACGCGCACCCTCGGATCACTCGCGGCGATCCGGTCCGATTCGGCCCCGGTTCCGTCCGGCGATCCGTCGTCGATGATCAGCACGTCCGCATCGAGCCATCGCCGGATCGCAACCACGATCGGACCAACGTTCGCGCGCTCGTTGTACGTCGGCACGACCACCAGGCAGCGGAAAGGGGTCGTGAACGGCACGGCAGGAGCGAGCGGAATCGCAACGCTCGCGCGGTTGACGGCAAGGACGCTTCCCACCGGGTCAGCGGCCGCGGTCGCGGCGACTTCGGAAACGACCTCTCTCGATCCGACTTGCACCCGGCGCTGCGGCATATCGCGAATTACTGCGGCGCGGCGGACCGGGCGGTCGCGCCGTCGATGCGATTCGGTCGGTCGGCTACCATCCGCGCGGCATGAACGCCCCAACGCCCCGGAGAGGACTTCCCGTTGGAGTTGTCTGCTTCTTCCTGCTCTTCGCGGTCGGCTTTTTCACGCAATTCCTCCGCAAGCAGCCGTCCGAGCTGGGGGTTTACGTGACCGGGGCGGAGCGGATGGCGACGAACGAGCGCATCCACCGTCCGGCAGACGACAAACCATTCACCTACCCGCCGTTCTTCGCGGTCCCGTTCCTGCCGTTCGCGCTCCTGCCGAAGGAACCCTGGCTTCAGCGGACCGTCTGGTACGCCGCGAACCTCGCCGCCCTGTGGTGGCTGATTCGCTTCGTCGACCGACGCATCCGGGTCCAGGGGGGCGGCCGAGACCGGCCGGCCCTCTTCTGGATCCTCGTGCTCGCACTGGCGGGCCGACACCTGTTGTCGGTTTTCGAGAACCAGAGCCACGACCTGCTCGTGCTCTTCGCCGTCACCCTGGGTCTCGACGCGGCGCTTTCGCGACGCCGCGTCGCAAGTGGACTCCTCGTCGGGGCGGGCGCCGCGATGAAGGCGACGCCGCGCTCGTGTTCTTCCCGTATTTCCTGTGGAAGCGCTGGTGGTTCGCGGCGGCAGCCGTCGTCCTGGCGTTCGCAGCCCTCTCGCTTCTCCCCGAGCTCTTTTTCCATTCCGACACGGGAAGCACGTACCTGGAGGATTGGTTCAACACTTTCGTCGCCGGGATGAACCCGGCCGACCTCGATGCCCCTGCTGCCGCCTCCCGACCGGGCACATGGAGGGCGTGGAACTTCTTGAACCAATCGCTCTCCGGCACGGTCTATCGGCTCTTCACCGCCGCGGCGCCCGGCGACGGAGGCGTGAACGTCGCGATCGCGGAGCTCGCGCCCGGCACGATCAAGCTTCTGACCTACGCCATGATGGCGGCGCTCCTCGCGCTCCTTCTCTTTGCGACGCGGCCCGTCTCGCCACCCGAGGACGAGCCCGAAAGGAACCTGCGGCTTTCGGGCGAGTTCGGCCTCTTCCTCTGTGGAATGGTCCTCTTCTCTCCGATGAGCAGCAAGAGCCACTTCTGCGTTCTCCTTATTGGACAGGCGTTTCTCATCGCGCACGTGATGCGCCGACGGGACCGGGTCACGGTGGCCCTGCTTGCGGCGATCGCGGTTCTCTCCCTCCTCTCGACTCGGAGCTTTCTCAGCCGGGACGTGGAGGACGTCGTGCTGGCGTGCGGACCGGTCACGTGGGCGGCGCTCTTGACGTCTCTCGCGATCGCCCGGGTGCTCCACGGCTCGAGGGCCGGTACCATCCCCCGGTGAAGGCCCTCCGCGCCGCTCCTGTGCCGTCTTCGCCCCTCCTCTTCCGCCGCAGAGTTGTTCCACCCCGGGGGCCACCGGGTCGACCCGCCCCCTTGGATGCCGGGCGGCGGCAGATCCTTCGCGACGAGGGAATATCAGGGCATTGCCGGCGGCGGCGCGAACTCCCTTTCGTCGCGCGTCGGGGAAACCGAGACGTTCTCGAAAAAGATCCGGATCGGGCGAGCGACGAAGGCCCTGTCGAGCGAGAGCGACACTCCGGAGAACGTCCTCCAGTCCTTCCAGAGCGCGGTCGTCTTGTCTTCCTGCGCCCCTCCGAGAACGTACTCCCACTGGACCATTCGGCGTCCCTCGCGCGTCACCCAGAGCCAGTAGACGTCCTTCGGCGTCAGCCCCACTCCCTCGAACGAAAGGCGGATCACGTCGCAGAGGGCGCCGTCCGGTCCGGCCTTCTCTCCCGCGTACTCACGCACGACCCCGGGGTCGAACACTTTCCACGGCGCGAGCAGCCAGTACGTATCGTTGATGAACCGGCCGTACGCCGTCTCGAGGAGCTGCTTTTTTTCCTCGCCCCCGACGGGGCGTCCGTTCCGCAGCGTCGTTCCGTCGCGGGTGTTGACGTTGAAATAGACCGCGTAAGGAGCTCCGGACTTGTCGGCTCCGTAGAGGCGGTAGTCGCCGGTGTAGCGGTCCCACAGGTGCCGGAACTCCGCCGCGCGCTTGCCCTCGCTCTCGACGACGAAGTCGAATCGGAGCTGGCGGGTTTTCTCCCAGGGGGCCTGGCCGCCGAGCGCCTGGACGAGCTCGCGCGCGACCGCGTCCCCGCGGTCATCGCCGAGGAGGGCGATCGGTCCGGCGAGAGGCGCGACTGCCGCCACCAGAAACGACACGACCGCAAACGAACGTGCTCTCATCGCCGAATCATATTTCGGGGTCGGCTAGACTCCCAGCCATGGAGCTCGACCGGCTGCCACCGGAGGTCCATCTCGCGCTCTCGGGAGCGGGATTCCGCGCGCGGCGCCGCCTCGCCCTCCCCTTCTTGACGGTCGATCCGGGAGGCTTTCCCCGGGCGGCTCTGCTCACGCTCGGCGAGGTCCGATCCCGCTCGCGCAAGGAGCTCGTCGTCGCCGTTCGCGGCGGAAGCCGAACGGCGGCGAACCTCATCCGGCGGCGGACGGCGACGCTCTTTCTCCTCGCCCGCAACCAGGCCGTCTGGGTGCAGGCGAAGGCGGGGCGCGGCCACGTCTGCGACTACGACCCGGAACGGCAGATCTTTCCGCTTTCGGTCGTGCGCGTGAAGGTGGACCGCGCGGCGCCGGGAGAGGAAGGGACCACGCTCGCGGGCGGCCCGACGTTCACGGCGCGCGGCGCGGACCGGCTCTTCTCCGAAGAGCTCTACGAGGAGCTCGGCCGATGAAGTTCCGGGACCGCACCGTTCTCGTGACCGGCGCGTCCCGCGGGATCGGCCGATCGATCGCGCTGCGATTCGCCGAAGAGGGAGCGCGACTCGGGCTCGTCGCGCGGAGTGAGACGGAGCTCCTCGCCACGGCGAGCCTCGTCGAGGCGGCCGGCGCGCGGGCGATCGCGATCCCCACGGACATCCGGGACCCGGCCGGAGCGCAGGCGGCGGTGCAGCGAGTGGAAGCCGAGCTCGGCCCGATCGACGTGCTCGTCAACAACGCGGGGGTCTTCCTCTGGCGGCCCTTTCTGGAGCTGTCGCCCGAGGAGTGGGACCTCGTCCTCTCGACGAACCTGACGGGGGCGGCGAATTTCTGTCGCGCCGTCCTCCCCGGCATGGTGGAGCGGCGGCGTGGACGGATCGTGAACGTCTCCTCGATCCACGGAATGCGCGGCGAGGCGAACCTCGCCGCCCACAGCGCGGCGAAGTTCGGGTTGATCGGCCTGACACAGAGCCTCGCGCGCGAGTTTCGCGGCCACAACATCGCGGTGAACGCGGTGTGCCCCGGCACAGTGGAGAACCGGATGGACGAGGCGGGAGCCCCGTCCCGCGAAAAGCCGCTCGCGGAGAAGCTGTGGCCGCGCGACGTCGCTCGGACCGTCCTCTTCCTCGCGTCGGACGATGCCGCGGCGATCACGGGAGCCGCCCTCGAGGTGCTGGGGGGAACGCACCTGACCATTCAACCGTAGCGGCTGGACCTTCGTGAGTACCGCCCGATCCGCGCTCGGCCGCTGTCCGTGGGCAGAGAGCGACCCGCTTCTCGTCGAATACCACGACACGGAGTGGGGCGTCCCGTCGTTCGACGATCCGTACCTCTTCGAGCTTCTCACCCTCGAGGGCGCGCAGGCGGGGCTCTCCTGGCTCACCATCCTGCGCAAGCGCGACGGCTACCGATCCGCGTTCGCCGGATTCGATCCCGAGAAAGTGGCCCGCTTCCGCGCCGCGCGAATCGACCGGATCCTCCTGGACCCTGGAGTCGTCCGGCACCGCGGCAAGATCGAGTCGGTCGTCAGGAACGCCCGGGCGGTCCTCGCCGCGCAGCGCGCGAGCGGATCGCTGGCGGAAGAGCTCTGGCGGCACGTCGGGGGCCGGCCGCGACAGAACCGCTGGCGCTCGGCCCGCGACGTCCCGGCGCAGAGCGAAGAGTCCGTTGCGATGAGCCGCGCTCTGCGGGGGCTGGGCTTCCGTTTCGTCGGGCCGACGATCTGTTACGCGTTCATGCAGGCGACCGGGATGGTCAACGACCATCTGACCGGGTGTTTTCGCCGCGCAAAGGTCGCGACCGGGCTCACTTCCCCCACATCATCCGCACCGACACGGCGAGCAGGAAAGCGGCGAAAACGCGCCGGAGCGTGAGGTCGGAGACCGGCTCGACGAGCTTCGCCCCGAGGAACGCGCCGATCAGGAGCCCCGCGGCGATCAGGAGCGAGTAGCGGACGTTCAGGTTACCGTTCTTGTAGTAAACCCACGCGGCGAGCGCGCCCACGGGCAGCAGGATGGCGCCGAGCGAGGTGCCGACGGCCGCGTGCTGCGAGAGGCCGTAGAGGAGCGCGAGTGCGGGCACGATGATGAGCCCGCCCCCGATGCCGAACATTCCAGCCGCGACGCCGGCAACGACTCCTATGGCGACGAGCCCGAACGTGTGCATCTCGTTCCCTTCTAATCCCTGATCGTTGTGGCGGAAGAAGGCGCATCGCGCAGCGCCCTTGCCGCGTCCGGCTCGTCGGTCGTGATCGAAGCCACGCCCGCGGCGAGGAATCGTCGAATCTCATCGGGCTCGTTGACCGTCCACGGGTGGACGGTGAGACCAGCCGCCGCCGCGTGTTCGAGAAGCGCCGGCGTGGCGAGCTCGCGAGCGGGGCCGATCGCGTCCACGTGAGGAAAGAGCGGCGTCGGCCGTCCGATCTCCGGAAGCGCGACCGGATGGTCGAACAGGTACCCGGTCGCCAGTTGCGGCTCGACTTCCCGCATCCTTCTCAGAAATTCCGCATCGAAGGATGCGACGAGGCACCGGGAGCCGACGCCGTACTCGGATGCGAGCCCGGCGATCCGGCGCGCCATCACACCCCGATCGTAATTCGCCGAGGCCTTTACCTCGACGACGTAACGCAGGGCGCGGCCAT
>CAJDUI010000082.1_pt1 | contig 14114 bp, 10 predicted proteins | sample 7390031 | NCBI WGS metagenome assembly CAJDUI01 (sample SAMEA7055675, study PRJEB34461) | soil metagenome | biome: terrestrial ecosystem; feature: Peninsula; material: soil | place: Antarctica | collected 2016 | reverse complement strand
GCGGCGGTCTCCGCCGCCTGGGCAACCGGTTGAGCGGCGAGCGCCGCGAGAGCGAATGCCAGTGTCAGCCTTTTCATGAACGAAAGCCTCCGGAGAAAATACGAGCAAACCGGAAGCCACCGGGGGAGCGTGGCCGGACGGTGAACAAGTCGCTACGCGTCAGCGAGATCGGGTGACCCGCTCCGGCGCCCCGGGCGGAGCGCTGACCTCTCTGAAGGCCAGTACGTCATCGGTAGATGCCGCCGGGTCGGTCGGACCCGTTCGCTCCTTTTCGCCCAGCGGCTCGGCAGGTGCGCTCGTGGCCGTCCATCCAATCGAAGCAAGGCTCCGTGCGAGTCCGCGGAGGTAGTCGTCTCGCAGGACCCGATCGACCGCCCGCCGGCCGCCGGGCACGTCCCACCTCTCGGCGAGGGAAGCCCAGGCCGCCAGCACGCGGTCGGAAAAACGCGAGCGGTCCGAGCGCGTCAGCGCCTGCGGCACGCCCAGGAAGCCTCCCAGTTTCGGGTGCTTTTCGAAGAAGATTGCGGCGGCCTCGCCCGACCTCTCTTGCCTCCTTCGGAATGAGAGAAACGTGATGTCGTGGTGGTGCCGGGCCACGGCTCGGGGCCGGTAGAGGATCTTCATCCCCAGCTTCGACAGCCGGTAGGCGAGCTCGATGTCCTCCCACGCCGCAGACGGGAAGGTCGTGTCGAAAAGGCCGCCCTCCTCGAGTAGCTGGCGCCGGAGGGAGATGTTCGACGTGTAAAAAAAGTTGAACGGTACCGAGTCGGGGTCTTCGATGAGGCTGTAGCCGAACTGAAGCCCGTACTCATTGATGTGGTGGAGAAAGGGCGAGACCCTTCGCTCTCGAGGCCACGTCGTGTATCCGAGCACTGCGACCGGGTGGTCCTTTTGCTCCTCGTGACTCTCGGCGTGAACGGCGAGGAGCGGCGGTTCCGGCACCGTGTCGTCGCCGAGGAAGAGAACATGCGAGCCCCGCGCCTCCGTCACGCCGCGGTTGCGGGCGCGGGCAGGGCCCGAGTTCTCCTGGAAGAAGGGCCGGAACGGATACGGCGCGGAATACGCACGCAGGAGTTCGGCGGTCGAGTCACCGGAGCCGTCGTCGATGACGAGGACCTCGAACTCCGGCGGAGATTCCTGCCGACCGAGTGCATCGAGAACGCGAAAGAGGATGTTCGGCCGCCGAAACGTCGGGATCACTACCGAGAAGGACGTCACGCGGCGCCTCCGACGAAGATCTCGTCGAGCGTCGTCCGAACGAGAAGCGGGGCTTCCGCAAGGAACTCGCGGAAGAAGTCGGAGTCGAACCGCTCATCCCCCGGGTAAGTCGGCACGATCCGAAGCGGAAAGCGGGCGAAGATCTCCGCGTCCGATCGGCGGCGCCCCGACTGAACGTCGCGCCGCTTCGCCGCGAGAGATTCCTGGCTGCGGCGGATCCAGAGGAGCGCCCGCAGGTGCGCGCCGGTCAGCGGATCCTCGACGCGCACGCTAACGCCCGGGGTCTCGGAGATTCCGAAGAGCCGACGCGCGAACGACGGCTCGGCCGGTGGCGACGCGTAGGGATCCCGGCCGAGATCCGCCGCCCCCGGATTGCGCGTTGCCAGCATCTCCGAGACTCGAAGGAGAAATGCCGCGAGCACCGACGGCATAAGCGCCGCGAAATACTCGCGGTCGAAGTTCTTGTAGGCGGTCGCGAATGCGTTCTTCTCGAAGAGATAGCCACGCGAATAGATGCCGAGCGCTTCCCCCGTCGCGCCTCCGCGGTGCCGCGCCACGGCCCGGGGCTCCGCGACGATTCGCCGGCCGAAGATCCACTGGCGCCACCCGAAGTCAACGTCCTCGAGGTAGGCGAAATAATCGTCGTCGAACCCGCCGGAGGAAAGGAACTCCGCACGGCGGACCACCATGAGCCCGCCGCAGGCGAAAAGGCGTTCCTCTCCGGGAGACGCCTCCGGCAGCCCCGCGACGGGCCGGCCGACTTCGCTCTGGAACGCGTGTCCGTCGAACGTGAGAAAACCGTCCGAGAAGTCGTTGCGCCGGCCAGTCGAGTCGGAAAGGCGTCCCGCGACGGCGACGACGTCCGGATCCGCGCGCTCGAGCGCTTGCGCAAGAAGAAGCGGTGTCTCAGGATCGACCACTGCATCGTCGTTGACGAAAAGGAGAAAGCGCCCGCGCGCCGCATCCGCTCCGAGCCGGCAGCCCGCCGCGAAGCCGACGTTCGAGCCGGCCATGACTCGGCGAGCGGTCGGGTGCCGTCGGAGGAGCTCTCCGACCGGCAGCCCGGAGGCGTTGTCTACGACGATGACCTCCGCAGAGACCCGCCCGCGGCAGGCGATCTCCAGGGCGTCGAGCGCTTCGAAGAGCTGATCGCGGTCGCGATGGTGGACTACGACGATGGAAAGGTCGGGGTTCTTCATCTCCAGCCGCGACTGTAAACCACGGCGGATTCGCTCCTCATGCGGACCGGATCCGTCCGGCGAGCCGGCGCCAGAGAGGCTCGCGCGCCGACGGGAAAGGCAGCCGGTTCGGATCGACGCGCGCCCGGTGGCACCATGCGACGAGGGGCCCGGCGACCCGATCCCAGCTCCTCTCCCCGGCGAAGCGCCGAGCCGCCCGGGCCGCATTGACGAGCCGAGCGGAGTCGCCCAGGGCCTCGACGAGGGTGCGGGCGAGCGTTTCCGCGGATCGTTCCACGGTCCAGCCAGCGCCCGCCGCCTCCAGCTCGCGCGCGAGAGCTCCGCCGGCCACGGAGATCGAGGGAAGACCGCCCCACGCCGCGTCGAGAAGGCGCGTACGGTAGGCCAGGTCGGTCTCGAGTCCCTCCAGGGAGATCGACACCGCGACGTCTGCCGCAGCGTACAAGTCGGCTCGAGACTCGTATGGCAGCCAGGGCGAGAAAATTATCGAGCGGCCTTCCGGGTCGATCTCCCGCGCACGGCGCAATGCCTCCCTGTGCGCACGCTGCGGGGTCGTCTCCGGATTCGGGCTGTCGAGAAAGAGAAACTGCGCCGCCGGATGCCTCCGGCGGACTTCCGGCCACGCATCCAGCAGGAGGCCCGGGTCGTTCCAGTCGTAGATACCGCCGAAGAGCACGAGGGGGCCGTCGTCGGCCACACCGGTAGCCCGCCGCCCGGCGGCTCGCTCTCCGTAGGCGGCCCGCTCGGAAACGCCGAAGGGGACGACACCGACGAGGTCGTCGAGCCCGGGGTCATTCGGAAAGTTCGACGGCCCGATCCGGCCGGCCGCGAAGAGAGCTCCCGCGTAGAAGAGGCGCTGCTCGGGAGAGGCGCAGAGGAAGTAATCGGAGCGCGCGAGCGCGAGTTCGAGCGTGGCGTGATCGTGGTGCGCGGTCTCCGGGCCGAGGCTTCTCGCGTAGTGAAGGTTCTCCACGAAGAAAGGGTCATAGAGGTCCGCGACGACCGGGACGTCGGGCACTTGATGGAACCAGTAGTTCGCGGCGTGTCCCGAAACGACGGCGGCACTGGCGCCCGCGGCGGCGCGAGCAAGGTCCGATTGCGGGGGCGCGTGTACGACCGGCACTTCTCCCGCAACCTCTCCCGCTTCGGACGGGTCGTTCGGCACGAGGAGCGTCGCCTCCATATCCCGGCCGAGCGCGCGCGCGAGCTCGAGCGACCGGATGCCCATCCCGGCCATTCGCGGGCGGATCGGCTCGGGAGCCAGGACCACCACCCCCGGTCGATTCGACACGACTCGGCTACTCCCTTCCGCGAACTCGGTCGAGAAGCCGGTGGAGCTTCCAGGTGCGCGAGCGGTAGATCTGGTTCAGAATCGAGTTCAACCGATCGATCTCGCCGTAGGTCCCCGCGACCTGGAGGCCATACTCCTCGTTCTTCGCAAACACTTCTGCCAGCCGGTCATGGACGAGCTCGTTTTCGGCGAGCACGCGCGCCCGGTCTTTCGCGAGCTGCGAAACCTTGAGCTCCTCTTCGGCGAGGCGCGCCTCGGCCGCGGAGAGCCGGGCCTGTACCGGAGAGAGACCGCTCTCCGCGCGGGCGAGGGCTTCCGACAGCCGGCGGTGGCTCTCACGCTGATAGCGCAGCTCTCCCTGCGATGTTCCGTCTCTCTCGTACCAGAACGCGATTTGAGTGCGCATCCGATCGAGCGCGCGCGCGACGCCCGCCTCGGTCCGGCGGGAGGCATACCGCTCGTAGATCAGCCGGCGCGCCTCCTGGAAGGCGGCGGATCCCGCCGCCGCATGGGCGGGGTCGGCGTTCTCCGCTTCGAACACGCGGTACTCGCACGTCACCGCCCGGACGTGGCGGAACGACGTTTCGAGCGACGCGCGGATCAGGAAGTCCCAGTCTTCCGAATAGTCGAGGGACGGGTCGAAGCCTCCCAGGCGCACGTACAGGGCCCGGGGCAAAACAAGGGTGTGTAACGGAATGTAGTTGGCAAGGAGAAGGTAGTCGCGGTCGAAGTCGAGCGAGTACTGAAGGGTTCGCGCGCCGGCTTTCCACCCGTCTCCGTCGCGCTGATAGATGGCCGTGACCGCATCCGAGTAGACGACCGGTTCCGGGCCGGACTGCGCCGCGCGGAGCAGCCGGTCGAAGTGGTCGGGATAGAGGAGGTCATCGTCGTCGAGGAAGGCGATCTGTTCCTCTTGCGCCGCTTGAACGCCGCGATTCGCGGCCACCGAACGGCCCTGCTGCGCGGACAGCTCCTCGAGCGTGATGCCGAAGGCGTCGCGGAACCGCTCCGCGATCGAACGGACCGATGCACCGCCGTCGTTGACAATCACCACGCGGGTCGGTCGGGCGGTCTGGGCACGCAGGCTTGCCAGCGACTCGGCGAGAAGCGCCGGCCGGTTGCGCGTGCGCACGACAACGGTCACGGGAGCGGGACCGCGACTGCCGTCCCGGACGAGCGCCGGCCCGATCGTCCGCCGGAACTCCTCGAGCGACCGAGTGAAGGCTTCGCTCGCCGGAAGGACGCAGAAGGCCTCGACCGGGCCGCTGCCCGAGAGCGTCAGCCGCCGGTAGGCGTTCAGGCCCTGGAGCGCGCCGGCGTAGTCGCGGACCGACTGCTGCGACGCATAAGCCGAGATCGCCTCGTCCTTGCGCAGCGCGGTGGGACCGATGTCGACGAGCGTGTTCGGAAGGAAGGGCTGCGAGATTTCGTAGAACGCGAGACGGAGAAATCGGTACCGGTCGTGGTCGGGGTCCCCCGGCCGCGACCCCGCGACCGTTCGATAAAGCGCCTCGGAGAGCGCTCGGTGGTCGGGATGAATCTCGGCGGGCGACGGGCAAAGGACTAGGTCGGGCTCGAACTCTGCGACCTCGGCCGCGATCGACCGCTCGAGAACCTCAGCATTCGCCTCGAGGGTCCGGTCCGTCAGCCCCGCGAAGACCGGAGGCGGGATTCCGAGGGCCTTCGCGGCGCGGAGAGCCTCCGCGCGCCGTACCTCGCCGTACTGTGTCGTCGACTCCCCTTCCGGGACTCCTTCCTGGGCCGTCCCGTCCGTCGCGATCCATACCCGGATATCAGGTCTTCTTCCTTCACCGTTCGAACTGCTTACGTCCGTCGAAGTCTAATTGCTTTGGTGCCTCGTCCGCGCCGGCTAGACGAGGTCATAGAGTGATGGCACAAGGTGCGCATTTCGCGCGAAGCGGTCCGCGGCGTCGTCATCGAAGGTGCGCACGATGATCGGATACCCGGCCTCACGCCGCTCGCCAGGAGCGCGGCGCAACCACTGCGCGCCCGGGCCGCCCGGTGTCTCCCAGAAGACGAGCCGGGAGGCGCCGAGCCGCCGCGCTTCCGCCGCCGCGGCGGCGAAGAGCCCCGGGAGATCTCCACCGTCCGCTCGGCGCCCGAGAAAGTCCGCGACGAGAGCCGTCTCGCCGGCAACGGAAAGGACCGCCCACGCAGTGACCTCTCCCCCGACCTCCCGCGAGACCATCCGGTACCACCGCGTCGGGCGGGCGTGAAAGCGCCAGTTCGCGCGTGCCCGGTCGCGCAAAGGCGCATGAGTCAGGAAGCGGGATGCGACCGTCCAAAGCGTGTCGAATTCTTCTCCGACCGAGTCGGCCGCAACGAAGTCCTCGGGAGGCGAAGCCAGCTCATCGCAAGGCACATGAACCTCGCGGATCGGAAACAGAGTGCGCGATCCGACGAGGCGGTGGCTGATCTCGAGCGCCCGTGCGTTGGGGAAGCCGTAGCAGAACGGGACGCCGCGCGCCCCGACCGACTCGTAAAACGCCCCGGTCATCGAGCGGTAAATTCCGCGTCGGCCTCCGATCCCGCGAACCGAGGGATCCGTGGCGACGTCACCGACCGAATAGCAGAGCGCCGGCTCTCCGTCGAGGAGCAGGCGGGCACCCCACCCCGAGTAATTCCCGACGATCTCGCCGGCGACGAGGGCAACGACCCCGAACCAGCCGTCCGGATTTCGTTCGAATTTCCACGCCCATTCTGCTTCGGCCAGTTCCCGCCCGAACACGCGGGCGAAAAGGGCTCGGATTCCGGGCGCATCCGCGGAGGTCGCCTCCCGGACGACGAAAGAGTTCACTCCTTCTCCCAGACCGAGGTCTCGATCGGCTGCCCGTCGGCCGCCCAAAAGGCCCGAAAGTAGAGCGGCCCGCGCGGCAGGCGCGCTCGGATCTCGGAAGGGAGTTCGAACCCCTCGTCGAGCGGTGCCCCCGCGAAGGGGAGCACGGACGGGTTCGTGGACACGGCAACCCAGGCCCCCGGCCATGCGGCAAGGCGAGGTTCGGCGATCCGTGGGAATCGCGTGAGGGGCCGGCGGCGCGCCGCGCGTTCGAGCATCGAACGGCCGAGCCGGCCGTAGCGGCGCCCCCAGTAGAGGCGCCGGGACGCCGCACGGCGGGCCGCCGCGTCGGTGCTCGCCGCGGCGCTCGTCCCCCAGAGGTGGCGGACCCGCGCCTGCGGGACGAACCGAAGCGTCAGGCCGGCGGCGCGAACGCGGTCCTCCCACTCCGTCTCTTCGTACTCGAACGGGAAGCGTTCGTCGAAGCGTCCGACCGTGTCGAGCACCCGCCGGTGCACGGCGAGGACCGCGCCCGTCAAGTGACGCGCCGTCCCACCCCGATCCCAGAGAGAGAGGGTCTCGCGGGCAAACCTTGCGAACCTCACCGCGTCGCGCTCCGGCCGGCGCCCCGCCGAGAGCTGCGCGAGGTCGGAAAAGAAACCCGCGGGAAAGCCCGGAGGGAGGCGAATGCGATCCGCCGCGTCCCAATAAGCCAGCGGCCCTGCTGCGCCCACCCCCGGCTCTTCGGCGGCTTCGAGCAGCGGGCGGAGGCCGCCCGTCCGGAAGACCACGTCGGCGTTACAGAGAAGGAGGCGCGCCGACGCCGCGCGCGCAAGACCAGCGTTCACGCCTCCGGAGTATCCCCGGTTCTCGGCGAGCGCGAGAAAGACGTCGGCGCCTGCGCCCTCAAGCCGCCTCGTCTCTTCGGATCCGCTGCCGCAATCCACGAGCACCACCTCGCCGGCGAGCCCCTCGTGCCGAAACGCTACTGTGAGCGAGCGGACGCAGTCGACCGCCTCCGCGGCGCTCCGGTGGGTGACGACGACCGCCGTGACGTCGGGCGCCATCAGAGCGCTCGGACGAAAACCGACTCGAGCCGCTCGGCGACCCGCGTGGTGTCGAAACGCGCAGCTGCCGCCGGCCCGAGGCGCCGCGCCCGATTCCGTCCCGCGTCCGAAGCGAGGTGAGGAAGCGACTCGGCAATCGAGTCCGGGTCGCCGTCGGCGAAGTACCAGGCGGCCTCTCCGGCGATCTCACGGTGCCCGGGAGTCTCCGAGAGAAGGCACGGCAGGCCGCACGCGAGCGCTTCCAGGACGGGAAGGCCGAATCCTTCCGCGGGCCGCGACGGGCCGATGAAGAGGTCCGAAGCACGATAGGCGAAGGGCATGCGCTCGGGCGGGAGAAGGTGGTGGTACTCGTCGGCGAGCCCCCACGCCTTTTCCGCCTCGCCCGCCGGAAGCGGGGACACCCGGCGCAGCCGGAAGCGGCCTCCGCGGCGCCGCCAGACCGCGAGTCCCGCGAACGCGATCGCGATCCCTTTCACGTCCGCCTCGTACGGGCCGACGAGGAGCACGGCGGGCGGGTCGGAGGGTGGGCGCACCTCCGGTGGGAAGAACCCATCCGGCTCGAAGGCCTGCCCCACGTTCGTCGCCGGGCCGAACCCTTTCTCGTCGAGCCGCCGCGCCAGCGTCCCCGAGACCGTCAACTTCCGAGTGGGCGCCCGGTACGCCCGCTCGATCTCCGGGCGGGAGGTCGCGTAGAACGTGAAGTCCCCCTCGTAACCCTGGCACAGGTGAAACACAGGACCCTTCGCGCCCTCGAGAGCCGGCGCGACCGTCGTCCAGAATGTCGCCAGGCGCACCGTCGCGCGAGCGAGCTCTGCCGAGTCTCCGAAAGCCGACCGCTCAAAGTGGGCCTGAGAGAGGTCGAACCACTCGGGCCGCGCTCCGGGCGAGACGACGGTTACGCGGTGCCCTCGGCGCGCGAGCGCCTCCGCCTGAAGGAGGACGACCTTCGCACCGCCCGAGAGCTCGGTCGACTCGAGGAGGTACGCGACGCGCAACGTCATCGCGGACGGGCCACCGCGAGCCATTGATACGCGAGGAGCCCCGCCGGATCCGAGTCCGGCCACTCGGCAGCCCACTCGAGGAAGGGTTCCGGATCGGGGGGCGTGGCTCCAGCAACCGGGTCGATCGAGCTCAGTCGCCATCCGGATTCTTCCAGGGCGTCCGCGAGCGCAGCGCGCGTGAACCAACGCAGGTGACCCGCGTCGGCGAGGCCCGCGGGGAGCGGATCGAAGCGGCCGAGCACGAGGTCCCGAACGAGGGAGAGATGGCCGACGTTCGGAACGCTGGCAACCAGCGTGGCCCCGGGCGTCGCAAGCTCGCGGGCGAGGGCCAGCGCGCTGATCGGGTCTTCCAGGTGCTCGAGAACGTCCGCAAAGAGGAAGGCGTCGAAATGCTCTCCGACGCGGGCGAGCTCCGAAAGGGCGGCGAGCGCTTCGCCCTCGATCACGCGGTCGAGCCGCGACCGGGCGCGTTCCGCAGCGGCGGGCTCCTGCTCGATCCCCGTGACCACCACCGCCGGGCACGCCCGGCGAACCGCGGCCCCGGCCTCGCCCCCCCCGCAGCCCACGTCCAGAAGCCTCGCGACCGCCGGCGGCAGGAGGCGGATCACTTCGGGCCGCTCGCCCGCGGCGCCGCGAGCTCCCTCCTCGAAAGACACTGCGGCAAACCCGTGCGCAAAGGCGCGGGGGGTCGGGGGCGAGAGGAGACGGTCCACAAAACCAACGACGGTTTCACCGGCTCGCGGGGGAAACTCCGTCACCGAGAACGCGAGGGCCGGAGATGATCTCGCGGCGGAAAGTGCTTCCGCTCTCTGCGGCCGCTGAACTTCCTCGAGCTCTCGGAGTGTGTGGACGAACGGCGCTGACGCCGGTGAAAGGCTTGCCGCCACGAGGACGCGCCGCGCCGCGAGGTCGAGCGGAGCACCCGGCACGGGCAGCGCGGTCTCGTCGCGCACGACTATCCATCTCTCGGAAGCGGACAACGCCCGGCAGGCTTCGGTGTCCGGCACCAGGTCGTCGGAGGTCCCCCCCGGAAAGCGCCGCTGCCAACGCAGCCGCGAGAGGCGCCTCCCGTAATCGAGCGTCACCGCGCCGGCGGAGAGGAACCCGACCCGGGGACCCGGATCCTTCAAGGAGACGCGGCAGAGGAGCGGGCGGTCAGTGGGAGCGGCTCCTCCCCGCTCCCTTCCGTGACCGTCCAGAAGTGCCGGGGCCGGATGAGCCCGACCGCGTAGTCTGGAGAAGCGACCGTAAAGCCGGGGCGCAGAACCTTGAGATCGTGGAGGTGGAGCGCCGTCTCGTCCCCGAGGTATGCGTAGAGGCGGAACTCCCCCTGCGCGATCGGGATTTGCGGAAAGACGACCCGCAGCCGATACGTGTGCCGCCCCGTGAGCGGCGCGAAGGCCTCGGACCGGGTGTCCACGGCGAAAGCCTGGACTCCGTCCTCGCGGTCCGCCCCGACCCGGAGGTGAAAGGCGAGCGAAGGGTCCGCGGTCTCGAACGCCAGGTCGATCGCAACGGTCTCGCCGGACGCGAACTCTGATCGCGGATACCCGGATCCGTCGTGGACGAAGACATCGGTGAACCGCGCGGGGCGCCGTCCTTCCGTCGCCGCCGGAGCCGTTTCGGTCCCTTCGGCTTCCGCCCGCTCGCTCTCCTTCTGCTGGAGAAACGCCTCGTACGCCCTCACGACGGGTAGAGCAGCGCCGGCGGACGCGACACTTCCCTGCTTGAGCCACACTGCCCGGTCGCAGAGCAGCGCGACGTAATAAAGCGCGTGCGAGCAGAAGAGAAGCGTGCCGCCGCGCTTCTGGAAATCCGTGATGCGGTCGATCGATTTTTTCTGGAAGTAGCCGTCTCCAACGGCGAGCGCCTCGTCCACGATGAGGACGTCCGCATCGGCGTGGGTCGCGACGGCGAAGGCGAGGCGAAGCGCCATCCCGGAGGAGTACGTCCGCACCGGCCGGTCGAAGAAGTCCCCCAGCTCGGCAAACTCCTCCATTTCCGGGAGTCGCCGCCGGATCTCGGCGCCCGTCAGCCCGAGGAGCACGGCGTTCATCCGCGCGTTCTCGCGCCCCGTGAACTCCGGGTGGAACCCCATCCCGAGCTCCAGGATCGACGCGACAACCCCTTTTCGCTCAACCGAGCCGGACGTGGCGCGCGTGGTGCCCGCAACGATCTTCAAAAGCGTCGACTTCCCGGCTCCGTTCTCGCCGATCAGGCCGAGCGCGCCGCCCGCCGGAAGCTCGAACGATACGTCCGTGAGCGCATGGAACGCGCGGTGGCGCGGAGATCGGAAGAGAACTTCCCGCAGTCGGTCGAACGGGCTGTCGTAGAGGCGGTAGACCTTCGAGATCGAGTCCGCCCGCACCGCGAGGCGGTTCGACCGTGCCGGAGAAACGGCGTCGGTCACCTTCCGAGCGCGAACTCGCAGCGGCGGCAGAGAAAGTCGTCGGGAGCTTCCTCGACGCCGTAGGTCCAGCGCCGCAGCCGCGCCATGACGTCGCCCCCGAGGACCTCGGCGACCGTCTGGGTTTTCAAGTCTCCGACGACGAGCTTCTCGTAATAGTCCTGACAGCAGAGGACGGCTTTCGCGGTGGCGGTGACGTGGAGGTGCTCGAAAGGTCGCGATCCCATGAGCTCGCAGCCCCGCAGGGCCTTGACCGGCGGCGGCTCGGGCACGAACGTCCCGCTCGACGGCCGGCTTCGGATCCGGAAGGACTTGACGTTCCAGCCGAGCGGGGCGTACCGCGTTCGGATCTCTTCGACGTCGCGCCGATGCGCCGCGTCGTTGTTTCCGAGGACCACGATCGCCGTCTCTTCGGAGATCTCGCGCGCGGCCAGCGCGTCGATGTTTCCGAGAACCCGCGGCAGGTCTCGAGTGCCGTGCATCTTCTCGTACCGCTCCGGGTCGAGCGTCGGCAGATTGATCCCGATGTAGCGGAAGCGGCCGGCGCGGGAGAGGCGGTCCGCCCGATCGGCCCCGAAGTGTGAGGCGTTGGTCAGGAGCGAGACCGGCAGGCCTCGCGCAAAGAGCGCGAGACAACGCTCCTCGAAGAGTGGGTCGATGGTCGGCTCGTTGTAGTTCGAGAGAAAGACGACGACGTCCTTCCCTCCGATCGCGACGACCTGGTCGGCGATGGACTCGAAGAGCTCCTGGGTCATTACCTCGCGCTCCCGCGGGTCGACCGAGACCGGACAGAACGGGCAGCGGTGGTTGCAACTTGTACACGTCTCCAGAGAAACGTAAAGGAGGTGGGAGCGCCGGGTCTCGAAGTCGAGGTCCTCGATCAGGAAGCGCGCGGCTCGCAGTTGCTCCAGAACGGCCGGCTCGACGTCCGAGGTCATTCCCCGGCGCACGAGCGAAAGGGCCTGGAATCCGGGTGTGTCTTTGGGGAGCGACTCGCCGCTGATCGGGTTGTACAAGACGGGACCGCGCTCGTGAAGGTACGGGGAAACGGTTTCCGCCTCCAGCAGTGCAGTCGTCGCGAAGGGCCGACTCGAAGTGTTTTCGGTCTCGTTCATCGGTTCGATCGGAGGCAGGGCCATTCTACCGTCTGCCCGCTCTTCTTACGGTTCTAACGAGTCGCCCGTCGCTTTGCTTTTGAACCATGGGATGGTGCCTCTCGGCCGCTTGCTCTCTCTGGCCGCCGTCGAGGCGGCCAACAGATGTCAAAACAAAAGCCCCGGCGTGAGCCGGGGCTTTTCCAAAAGTCCGGGAGTAACTAGTTCGCCAGTCGCGTCGGCCGTCCCTGGACGAACACGGAGTCGGCGCTGATCTGGTCGACGGTGACGACATAGGCGCCGACCCGGCTTCCCTCGAGCACCTCCACCTTGATGGTCATCGGTTCGCCGACGATGCCCGGAATCGCGGACATCGGAAGCTGGACGTAGTGACCCGACCGGCCCGCATCGTTCAGGAGGAACTCGAAAGTCCCTGCGACCGTTCCGTCCTGCTTCAGCCCGCTTACGCGAACCCGGGTGGGCAGATCACCCATGGAGAAGAAGCCGATGTTCGTCCGGAATCGCAGGTTCTGCTGAGCACCGGGCAGAACGAGGGGGTTTCCGAGCGCGACGCTCTCTCCATTGGAGTAAACGAAGAGCTGCATGCCGGCAGTACCCGCGGCCCCGCGGTCGTCATAGATGCGTCCGCCAATCAGGAGCGGGTTCGCCGTCGAATCGCCCGCTGCGCGGTAGGAAACCCTCAGCAGCCCGAGCGTGGACTCCTGCCGAAGGTTTACGTCCGCCGGGGCGTACTGAGCGAGAACGACGCCGACGACGTCGTCGAGAATCACCGAACGGCCCGAACCGATGGAAACCGGCGCGAGCACGCGCCGCTCGACGCCGTTCCGGTCGGTGAAGCGGTACTCGAAAGTGAGATCCCGAGGAAGCGCGCTGTTGCTGTAGAGCGTCAGATCGGTCTTCCAGTGCGGCCCGTCGACGACGTCGTCGCGGCCGATGCGGCCCACGCCGGGGATGAAGTACTCGATGAGCGTGTCGGCAGCGGCGGTGAGACGCGGAGTGTCGTCGCTCACCTGGACGAGATCGTTGTTGCGGCGGTCCAGCGCCGAAGCCGCCGCGAGCAGCACGCCGGTCGAGGAAGAGGACGACGCCTTGAGCACGTACCGCCTGGTCACGTCACTCAAGCCGAGCTCCGCGGCCTGAAGGAGCGCCTGCTGGAAGGGTGCGATCGGAAACTCGCGGGAAAGCGTGGGCGCGCCAGCTTCGTCGAGAAGAGGCACCTGCACGCCGTCTTCACCGAATGCCGTGAGCCGGAACGAGCCGGCCTGGCCCGAAGCGTTGAAGAGCGCGACGTTGAAACGGTAGTTGGGGTCGTTGCGCAGGCCGACGAGCGTCTGTTCCCCGGCGACATCCACGGACAACGCCGTCGTGCCGGAGGGCCCGACCCGGAACGACGGAAGGGACGACCCGTAGGAGCGGCCCTGCTGGGTGTAATAAACGGTCGCCGTCGCAATCGGGTCTGCGTTGCCGCCGTCATACTTCAGGAGAAGTATTCCTCGGCCGGTTTTCGCCGGAGTCAGCCGGCTCACGACATCCGTTGCGGAATAGGACTCCCCGGCGCCGAGGGAAACATTGTTGCGCGAGTCGAGCGGAATCTGCGAGAGATCCGAGGGGAACGTCGTTCCGAAGGGTTCGAAGTAGAGCGTGAGCGTCATCGGAGAGGTGCCGGGGTTCGTGACCGAGAGGTCCGTCGCCCACGTGCCGTCGGTCGCCGGGGGGACCGGGTCGATGTGGCCGGCGCCCGGGATCATGAGCGCCTGGAACCGCGGAGCCGTGAGGGTAAAACGGATCTGCGTCGAGGTGACTCCGGAGGTGATGGTGCCGCCTCCAGTAGCCGTAAGTGTCACGGTTCGAGAGCCGGTTCCGGAGAACGCATGCGGCACCCTCCGGCCGGTCAGCGTTGGACCCCCGTTCGAGACGGCCCAGGAGAACGTGGCGGCCGTATCGCGCAGGTCGGTCGCCTCGAACGTGAGCGTGCGGCCGGACTCGGCCTCCCAGGTGCCGTTGAACTGGTTCTGAGTC
>CAJDUI010000023.1_pt1 | contig 14365 bp, 14 predicted proteins | sample 7390031 | NCBI WGS metagenome assembly CAJDUI01 (sample SAMEA7055675, study PRJEB34461) | soil metagenome | biome: terrestrial ecosystem; feature: Peninsula; material: soil | place: Antarctica | collected 2016 | reverse complement strand
TCGATGCGGTACCGGCCGGCGGAGATCCTCGAGGCCTTGAATCGCCTGCCGGAGGCGATCGCCGATCGCGTGATTCCGTTCCTCCCGCGACGGACGAGCCGGTTACCTCCCCCGATCTAGTCGGGGCGCGGCGCTACTTCCTCTTACAGGTCTCGTCGACGATCGTGCCCCACTGACCTTTCATCTCGAGCTCGAACTTGTGCGTGTACTCGCGATCGCTCTTCTTGACGAAAGTATCGCGCGCGGTTGCTTTCTCGCCCATGACCGTCTGCTCGCCGGTCATCACCATCGTGTCGGCCTGCCAGCCCGGCGAGGTCTGGGTGGCCCAGCTGCCGAAGTTGTCGACCCAGACGAGCATGTACTGCTTGGTCGACGCGTCATAGGTCAAGTGGGACGTGCCCTTCACCGGGTTCTTGTTCGACGCCGTCTTCATCTCGGCCACCATTCCGGTATACCAGAAGCCGTCCAGGTCGAGCTTGAGCATCACCTTGGTCTGAGTCTTGTGCGCGGGCCCGAAGGGACTGGCTGGTGCATCGCCAGAGCAGGTCCATGAGCCGGCGAAGTACTTCACCTGCGCCATTTCCGGTGCGGGCTTCGGAGCATCCTGGGCCAGAGCCGAGGCTCCAAGGAGCAGAGTAAGGAGAGAGGCGGTGGCGAGCGTTTTCATCTTCTCCTCCTGGCCGTCGAGGCGACGGCGCTATTCACCGACGCGAACTGACATCGGCGGATTTCCGGTTGTTCCTGCGGGTTCGGGCGTTCCGATGCGCGGGAGCCTACCACCGGGGAGAAGTCCGACCCACGAGAAGCCCCGGGAAATGGAGCGCTCGCATGGGATCCAGGGAAGTGGCTGTGGGGGAAGGAATCGAACCTTCAACCTTCCGGTTAACAGCCGGACGTTGTACCAATTCAACTACCCCACAGCAGGGGTGGAAGCGTCGATGATAACCCTCACCCTGCCCTCTCTCAGAGGGAGAGGGGACAAGGATCAGAGCCGCGGGGGCGCTCCCACTCGAACGATGTTTCCCTCGAGCACGTAGCCCAGGCCGTTGACCTTCAGGATCACCTCGAGCGCCTGGTCCCACGGCACGTCCTCCAGGCGAACGGTCACCGAGCCGCGCACGTCCGGATCGATCACCATGTTCAGGCGCGCGAGCCGCGAAAAGGTCAGCAGCACGTCGCGGATGTCGGCGTCCTTGAGGTCGAGCGAGATCGGCTCCCCCGTGTAACGCCGCGCCGGTTCGCCGAGGGAGACCGCCGGGTATCCGCCGGTCGCGTTCCGGCGAAGGGCGGGATCCTGTCCGAGCGACGGCAGCGGGCGCGGCTCGGCGCGGGTGATCCGAACGCGCGACGGTTTTTTCGTCGTAGCGGGAACCGCGATCGCGGATTCGGCGCCTGCCAGGGCGAGGACACCGACCAGGAAGGAGGACCGGCTGTTCACAGAAGATTCGATTCTAACCGGTCAGGACTTCGCCCTCCCGGGTGTGACGAGGTCCATGGCGGCCGCGCGCTCCCGGCCAGCCCACTCGCCGAGAAGTCGACGCCACGCGTCGGCGGTGTTCCGTTCCAGAACGAACTCGAGCTCCTCCCCGTCCGTCGCCGTCAGACGGAGGACTTCCAACTTGACGAGCAGCCGCCCGTTCGCCAGGCGGTCGGCCGTGACGATTTTCTGAATCCGGGACGGCGGGATGTTCTTCTCGCTGCCGAAGATGCCATGAAACGCAAGGACGTCGTCCCGCCAGGCGAGGAGCCCCGGGATCCGACGGAACCGCCCGACGACGAGCTCGGCCCGCGTGAGGAGCTTCAATGCGTCCCCGTCGCGCGCCATGGTTGTTTTCGCCAGTCGGTCCTGGGCCCGGGAGAGGAAGAGGCGCGGCAGAACGAACAGCGTCAGGACGAGCACGGCGGCACCGAAGAGCGTCCACCCGGCACCGCTCAATGGAGGAACTTCTTGCGATTTCGGATGTAGTCGGTGAAGAGAAACTCGCCGAGGTTATAGGGGGATGCGTAGTATGCCCGGCCGCGATTGACCTTTGTGAGTTTGTCCACGAAGGCGACGAGGTAGGAATCGGTTGCGATCATGAACGTCGTGATCGTGATGCCGTCGCGCCGACACGCGTCCGCTTCCTCGAGAGTTCGGTTGACGATCTTCAGATCGAGGCCGAAGGGGTTTTTGTACAGGCGCCCTCGCTCCCAGATCGCGGACGGCTTTCCGTCGGTGATGAGAAAAACCTGTTTGTTCGGGTTTTTCCGATGCACGAGAAGCTTCCGGGCGAGCGCGAGACCCGCCTTAGTGTTGGTGTGGAAGGGCCCCACCTGCGTTTTCGAGATCTCCGAGATGGGAACTCTCCGGGCGTCGTCGCCGAAAAGAAGGACCTCTATCGAGTCCTTCGGATACTTCGATTGGATGAGCTCGACGAGCGCGAGGGCGACCTTCTTTGCCGGCGTGAATCGATCCTCGCCGTACAGGATCATCGAGTGGGAAATGTCGATCGCGAGGACGGTCGCGCACGACGTCAGGTGCTCTTCTTCGTGGACCTCGAAGTCCTCGGGCCTGAGCGCGATTTCATTTGCGTCGCGGCGGACTGCGTTCCCGATCGTCCGCACCCCGTCGATAGAGGTGGGGTTGTCGCCGAACTCGTACGGCCGGGTCTCCGGGAGAAGCTCGCCGCCCGATCCCGCCCGAGGGATGGCGTGATACCCCGGTCCCGATCGGGAGAGCGACGTAAAAATCTCCTCGAGAGCGGCGCGGCGGATCTGCCGTTCGCCCGCCGCCGAAAGGGCGAGCTTGCCGTCGCGCTCCTCGACCACTTCGTTCTTTTCGAGCGCGCGCCGGAATTCGTCGAGATCGATCGACGGATCGATCATGCCGCGCTCCTGGAGGTATTTCATCCACTGCAGCGCTTCCTCGACGTCCCCTCCGGTCTGGAGCACCAGTTGAAGGAAGAGCTTGGTCAGCTCCTGATAGGTGAGGAGCTGCCGGAGAAGGTCGGTGGGGTAGTCGCCGTATCGGTAGCGCACGCGACCGATATTTTACGGCCGCAGCGATCCTCTCGATCTCACTTCGTGTGGAGCTGCGCTTCGACGTAGAGCCGGTGATAGTCCGCGAGTGCCTTTCGAACGATTCTCTGCAGGTTCTCGAGCCGCTTCGCGGACCGCCGCCTCTCTCGCTCGTCGAGGAGAGCCTCACGGCGCCGGATCCGCTCTCGGAGAAGCAGGTCCACGGAGCGCCGCAGCCGGGCGTAGAGAAGTTCGGAGGTCAGATCGAGGGAAGCCGCCATCGCCTCGCTCTACTCGGCGGGGCGGCCCGGGGGAACCGTGCGGGGCGGCCGAACCGCCCGGACCCACCGTCGCCCCGATTCGAGAACGAGCGCCCGGTCGCTCGTTGTGAAGAAGCGGTAACCGAGGGCGGACAGGGTCGGGATGTCTTCGCGGCGGGCAGCCATGATCCCCGCCGCCTTCCCCGCGCGTCCGGCTTCGGAAGCGACGCGCGCGAGCGCCTCGCGATATTTCTCCGAGGAGGTATCTCCGGGGGCGCCCAGAGCCTGCGAAAGGTCGTTCGGACCAACGAAAAGCACGTCTACGTCCGGGTCGTCGGCAATCGCCGCGAGATCGGTGAGCGCGCCCTGCGTTTCGATCTGCACGGCTATGAGGGTTTCCTCGTTTGCCCTGCCGACGAACTCGGCGAGCGGGACGGTTGCGTAGCGGTTGGCACGGACGCCTCCGAGGCCCCGGGTCCCTCGGGGAGGGAACCTCTGCGCCCCGATCGCAGCGCGGACGGAAGCGGCGCCGTCGACGCGGGGAAGCAACGTGCCCGCAGCCCCGGCGTCCAGGTATCGGCCGACCTCGCGGGAATCGGCGGAGGGGGCCCGCACGATTGCGGAGATCCCCGCGCTGTCCGCGGCGAGGACTACGGCCGCGACCGACTCGATCGAGAAGAAGCCGTGCTCGCAATCGACCACGACGAAGTCGAACTCCGCGAGCGCTGCGAGCTCGACGACGCCCGCTACGGGCCACGTCAAGAAGCACCCGACGACAGTGTCGCCGCTACGGATCCGGCCGCGGAAGTCAGCCATTCCGGAGGAAGCTATCAGCTGTCAGCCGTCCGCGATCACCGGAGACCGGACTCACGCCGGTGCCCGGGCGAATGGACTAATTCGAGCGGCTTCGCACCAGGTTGAACTTCAGCATCTCGCCGTACGAAACGCGCGAGTCCAGATCCTCCCGGGCGATCTTCAGATGCTGCGTCAGTCCTTCGAGCACGAGCTCCATTCCGACTGCGAGCTCCTCCGGCGATGCGGGAGCGAAGTGCTCCTCGACCGCTTTTTTGAGGCCTGGCACCGACTCGAGTGCCGAGAGGTGCTCGGAAAACGGCGTGTCGTCGGAAGTCGTCACCTTGTTGCCGTCTGCGAACCACGCCAGGATCGGCTCGTAGAGCGGGTGGGTTTTCTCAGGAGGCGGAGACGAGCGGCTCCGCCGAGGCATCGAGATCTCGTCCGTGTCCTCCTCCTCGGTGCGCCGGCGCTGGGTGGGTCGGCCCGAATCCGGCGCCGGGAATCGCGCGTCGAAGAGCTTTTTGACCGCGGTCGCGATGAGTCTCTTCGCGATCACCTCGGCTCCCTGCTGCTCGCCCTCGTAAACCATCTCGACTTTGCCCGTGATGGCGGGGAGGCAGGCGGGCAGGTCGCAGAGCCGCGGGAACACCGGGCTTTCGCGCTGAACGAGACCGCGGCGTTCGAGATTCGACGCGAGGATTTCGACGGCGGAGATGGGCATACGCGCGGAGACCCCGGAGGACTGATCGACGAACTCGCTCGCCCGCGCGATGAAGGCGATTTCCTCGACGAGCTCGCGGAAGAACTCCGGAACCTCGATCGACGGCTGCGACTCCCGATCGAGCCAGGCCTCTTGCGCGGTGATTCGCGCCGCGGTCTTCACGTCGTCCGGATAGTGCGTGAGGATCTGCGACGAGATCCGATCCTTCAGCGGCGTGATGATGTTCCCGCGGTTCGTGTAGTCCTCCGGATTCGCCGAGAAGACGAGAAGGATGTCGAGCGGGATGCGGATCGGGAAGCCGCGGATCTGAAGGTCTCTCTCTTCGAGGATGTTCAGCAGCCCGACCTGAATGCGCGGCTGGAGGTCCGGCAGCTCGTTGATCGCGAAGATTCCGCGGTTCGTTCGCGGAATGATCCCGAAGTGAATCACCTCTTCGTCGGAGTAACTGCGCCGCTCCGTCGCGGCCTTGATCGGATCCACGTCACCGATGAGATCGGCGATCGTGACGTCCGGTGTCGCAAGCTTCTCGCGGTAGCGCTCCTCCCGCGGGATCCACGCGATCGGGGTGGCGTCTCCGCGCTCGGCAACCAGGCGGCGGCCGTACTTGGTAATCGGAGCGAGCGGCTCTTCGTTCAGGTCGCTGCCGGCGATCGCGGGGATTTCGGGGTCGAGAAGCGCGACGAGCTGGCGCAGGAGGCGCGTCTTCGCCTGGCCGCGCAGGCCGAGCAGCAGGAAGTCGTGACGCGAAAGGATTGCGTTGTGGAGTGCGGGGAGCACCGTCCGCTCGTAGCCGTGAATTTTCTCGAACGGGTTTTTCCCCTCCGCGAGGGCTTTGCGAAGGTTGCCGCGGAGCTCGTCCTTCACGCCCCTCGGCCGATATCCCGTCGCCTTGAGCTCCCCGAGAGTCTCTGGTTTTTTCATCGCAGACTCCCCGGCATACTGCTTCCTGTCGCGGACTTGCGATTCCTGCCGGCTACCAGCCCGCATTGCGGGACTCTCACCCGGGGACGATCATGGGAACCAGTTCACCGATGGGGAAAAGACGAACCGGGGGGCGCCCGGCGAGCTTTCCCGCCCGGCGGGCGAACTCTTCGAGCCTCGGCCGCTGAAACCCGACGACGGTTTCGCGGATCCTCCCGTGGGAGCCGACGAGAAAAAACGTCGGCACGTTGGTGAGGCCGAGAGCCGCGGAAGCCTTCCAAGGCTCCGGATCATAGAGCGTCTCGATCCCCAAGCCGAGGCGGGTGTTGAATTCGCGGGTCGCCGCACGATCGTCCTGCGACACCGCGAGCGTCCGGAGTCCACCCTCGCCGATTCGTCGGATCCGATCGAAATGGGGCCATGTGAGCTCCGACGTCGGGCACGTCGTCTTGAAAAAGCCGTAGAGGGCTTCGGTTCCCGGATGGACGAAATGAGCGCCGGACTCGGTCTCGAGGTCGATCTCGGGAAACACTTCACCAGGTTCGAGGGCCGCCAAGAAACCTCCCGCTGCGGATCTTCCGGACACCTTCGCCGTCCGCGCGAGGATTATAGACTTCCGCCGCTTCGCTCCCGCGCGCGCGATTCGGTTCGAGCGGGCGCGCGGCGTGGCCGCAAACGAACCTCTCGAGGAAAAATGACGGCGATCAAGTCGCGAAAGCTCTCGCGTCGGGATTTCGTGAGGGGCGCCGGCGTCGCGCTCGCCGTGGGAGCGATCCCCTCGCTCGCGTGCCGCCGGAAGGGCAGGCAGTCGGCCCCCGGACGCAAGAAGTTGAGAATTCTTCAGTGGAGCCACTTCATCCCCGCCTACGACCGCTGGTTCGACGGCGTCTACACGAAGGAGTGGGGAGAAAAAAACGGGACGGAAGTCACGGTGGACCACATGGCCTCTACCGAGGTGGCTGCGCGCGGGGCCGCCGAGGTCGCGGCGCGACAGGGGCACGACCTCTTCCTCTTTCTCTCGCCCCCTGCCGCGTACGAAGCGCAGGTCCTCGATCATCGCTCCGTCGTCGAGGCGGTCGAGAAGAAGCACGGACAAATGATTCCGCTGGCTCTTCGATCCACGCTCAATCCGCGTACCGGGAAGTATTTTGCGTTCTCCGACTCCTACGTCCCCGATCCCGGAAACTACCGGATCGACCTGTGGGAGAGCGTCGGTTACCCGAAGGGACCGGACACGTGGGAAGACCTGCGAACGGGCGGGCGGCAGATCAAGGAGCGCTTCGGCAACCCGGTCGGGATCGGACTCTCGCAGGAGATCGATTCGAACATGGCTTTGCGCGCCGTGCTGTGGTCTTTCGGTGGAGCCGAGCAGGACGAAGCGGGGCGTGTCGCGATCAATTCGAAAGAGACGATCGAGGCGCTCAAGTACGTCCGCGCGCTCTACAAGGAGGCGATGACGCCGGAGGTGTTCACGTGGGATCCCTCGTCGAACAACCGGATGATCCTCGCCGGCCGGGCGTCGTTCGTCTGCAACGCGATCTCCGTGACGCGGACGGCGGAGCGGGAGAACCCCTCGATGGGGCGGAAGATCGGTCTCACTCCCGCGCTCAAGGGTCCGGTTCGGAGGATCGCCGCCGAGCACCTGATGAACTGCTACGTGGTGTGGAAATTCGCCGAGAATCCGGAGGGGGCCCAGCAGTTTCTCGTTGACCTCGTCGACCGTTTTTCCGACGTGTTTCGCCAGGGGGAGTCGTATAACTTTCCGAGCTTCCCCGGATCGTTGCCCGACCTCGGAGATCGCATCGCCCATGATCCGAAAGCCGACCCCTCCGACAAGTACCGGGTCCTCGGAGGAGTTCTCGACTGGGCAACGAATGTGGGCTATCCCGGCTACGCCACGGCGGCCATCGACGAGGTGTTCAATACCTTCGTCGTGCCGACGATGTTCGCGCGCGTGGCTCGCGAGGACGCGACCCCGGAAGAAGCGGTCCGAGCGGCGGAAAAGGAGATACGCCGGATCTTCCTGAAGTGGCCGGCTGCGTAGGTTGACCGGATGGCCCGTGTTTTCTCGGCTCCGGGCTTCCGGGCCGGCCCGCGAGCTGTCAGCTCGGACCTGAAGTTTTCATGCCGATCGTCGAGACGCGAGGGCTGACCAAGCGCTTTCCCGGATCGTCCCGGGCGGCGGTGGACGGGGTGGACCTCGAGAGCCGCGACGGCGAGTTCCTGGTTCTCCTCGGTCCTTCCGGGTCCGGCAAGACGACCGTCCTCCGGATGATCGCCGGCCTCGAGGAACCCACGGCTGGCGAGATCCGGATCGGCGGCGTCCTCGTCAACGGTCTCACTCCACGGGAACGGCGGATCGCGATGGTTTTCCAGAGCTACGCGCTCTATCCGCATCTGACGGTGTATCGCAACATCGCATTCCCGCTGAAGGCGCAGGGGGTTCCCCGTTCGGAGCACGGTGCCAAAGTCGCCTGGGCGGCGTCGATCTTCGGCATCGAAGGCCTGCTCGACCGCCGCCCCCGGGAATTGTCGGGAGGGGAGCGACAACGAGTCGCTCTCGCGCGGGCGCTCGTCCGGGAGCCGAAGCTCTTTCTTCTCGACGAGCCCCTGTCCAACCTCGACGCCAAACTGCGCGCCACCGCGCGCGAGGAGCTGAAGAAATTTCAGCGACAGATCGGAACGACGACGGTGTACGTCACTCACGACCAGGTCGAAGCCATGGCCCTCGGCAATCGGGTCGTGGTGATGGACCGGGGCCGCGTCCGACAGACGGGCACTCCCGCGGACGTCTACGACGATCCGGCGGATACGTTCGTTGCCACCTTTCTGGGGTCGCCGCCGATGAACCTGATCGAGGACGGAGACGTGACGCTCGGCTTTCGTCCGGAACATTTCCGCCCGGCCGACGACAGCGCGCCGGGCGCCCTCCGCGCGCCCTTTCGGATTGACAACGTCGAGTACCTGGGTGCCGATCGCCTTCTCCACGGTGAGCTCGGCGGTCGCTTCGCGGGGCGGCCGGTCTTCTCTCGGCTCGCGGCGTACCTCCCGGCCCCTCGGGTGGGCGACATCCGCGACTTTCTCGTCGAGGTGGGCAGGCTGAAGTTTTTCGATTCCGCGACGGGCGAGCGCCGGGCTGTGGTGCCCTGACCGGGACGAGTGGCCCCTTTCGGACGGGGTGGCTGGGCGCGGCGATGCTCGTACCGGCGGTGCTGTTCATGGGCGCCCTCGTGGGAGTTCCCTTTCTTCTGGCGATCGCTTACAGCTTGAGCGACGTCAAGGTGGCGAGCGACGAGATGCACTTCGTCGGCCTTCGCAACTTCGCCGACATCCTCGCGAATCCCGCATTCCGCAGAGCGCTCGCGAACTCCTTTCTCTTCACGCTCCTGTCGCAGGTTCTCGTGCTCGCCGGGGCGACCACGCTGGCGCTCGCCTTGAAGGAGGCGTTCCGCACCCGCGGACTCATCCGGTTTCTGATCCTGCTTCCCTGGGTCGCGCCGATCTCCCTCGGTGCCATCGGGTGGAAGTGGCTTCTCGACTCGATCTACTCCGTTTTCAACTGGTACCTGATGCGGCTCCACGTCGTCCGGAGTCCACCGATGTGGCTGGGTGAGCCGGCGCTCGCCATGGCTTCGGTGGTTCTCGTCCACACCTGGAGGATGCTGCCCTTCGCCACCGTGATCCTGCTCGCCGGTCTCACGTCAATCCCGAAAGACATCCCCGAGGCCGCTGCTATGGATGGCGCGGGCTTCTGGAGGACACATTTTCAGATCACGCTCCCGATGATCCGGCCGATCGTGACGGTCGCGGTTCTCTTCGGCGTGATCTTTACCTTCACCGACATGACCGTCGTGTACATCCTGACCCGCGGCGGCCCTTACGACACGACCCAGGTCCTTCCCTCGCTCGCGTTCCTGACGGGGATCCTGAGCGGCGATCTCGCTGCGGGCGCGGCGATCTCGCTCTTCCTCTTCCCGCTTCTTCTCGCCGTTGCGTACGTGATGCTCCGCGTCGCGCGGCGAAGCGTGGTCTCGTGACGCGGTCGGGACGCTCGCGTACCCTCCGGGCGGCACAACTCCTGGTGGTCGCCGTGTTTGCTCTGTTCCTCTCCTTCCCCTTCTACTGGATGCTCGTGACGTCCTTCAAGAGAACGTCGGACCTGTACGACCTCGATCACAACCCGCTCCTCTTCAACGCGGCGCCCACGCTCGATCACTGGAAGCTCCTCTTCTCCGAGACTCTCTACGCGCGGTGGCTCGCCAACACCGCGCTCGTCGGCGGGCTGGTCGTCGGGATCACGCTTCTTCTCGCGGTCCCGGCGGCATACAGTCTCGCGCGCCTGACGGGAAAGTGGGGCGAGCGCGCGGGGATCGGAATGTTCCTCATGTACCTCGTTCCGCCGACGCTCCTCTTCATTCCTCTGTCGCGGGTCGTCGTGACGCTCGGGCTCCAGGACTCGGTCTGGGCCCTCGTCCTCGTTTATCCAACTTTCACCGTTCCCTTCTCGACCTGGCTCCTCATGGGCTTTTTCCGGTCGATCCCGCGAGACCTCGAGGACGCGGCGATGGTCGATGGCCTCTCGAGGATCGGTGCTTTCGTGAAGCTCGTCGTGCCGATCTCGTACTCCGGCATCCTGACCGTCGCGATCTTTTCGTTCACCCTCGTGCTCCAGGAGTTCGTGTATGCCCTGACGTTCATCTCCTCGGCGTCGCAGCAGACCGTGAGCGTGGCCGTTCCGATATTCCTCGTTCGAGGCGACGTGTATTACTGGGGGTCGCTCATGGCCGCTTGCCTGCTGACGGCCGCGCCGGTGGCTATCCTTTACAACCTGTTTCTCGATCGATTCATAACCGGATTCACCGTGGGAGCGGTTAAGTGACCGCGCGCCAAGGGAGCGAGGTCATGCCGAGGGCCCGCAGGCCCGAGGGATCTCTCCGCGGGGGCAACGGCGTGGATTTCTCGCGGCCGGACCTCGTGGCCATCGCCGCGATCGGCGTACATCTCGCCTTCGCGCTGTCTCTTCGAGTTACAGCCTGGCCCGAAGTCACGACTCCGGCCTATCTGTGGTCCCGGGGGATGCTCCTCTATCGCGACATCAAGTTTCAGCACGGCCCGGGCACCATGGGCACCCTCGCCCTCGCCTTCCTCGCTTTCGGAGTCCACACCTGGGTCGTGCGCGCGTACGCCATCGTCTGGCCTCTCGTCGCTCATCTGTTCGTCCTTCGACAAACGCGCTCTTTCGGTCTGCCGGAACGCGCACTCGCGTCCGCCTTCTTTCTGACAGCCTTCTTCAGCCTGGACGGGCACGCGGTCTGGCCGACCACCATCATGACTGCCCTGGCTCTCCCGATCGCCGCCGCTTTGAGCCGCGACCGCATTCTGCGAGCCGGCCTTCTCATCGGGGTGGCGATTCTCTTCAAGCAGACGGCCGCCTACGTGCTCGTCTTCGCCGTGGTTGGGCTGGCTTTCGAGAGACGATGGCGCTCCGCCGCGATCCTCCTCCTCGCGGGGTCCATCCCCTACTGGGCGACGGTTGCGGTGTTCGCCGGGCTCGGGGCGGGCCCGGAGATGCTCCGCTGGACGGTGGAGGTCCCCTTTTCGATCAAGCCCGCCTTCGTATCGGCCCGGCCGACCGTGTTCGACGCCTCCGTCCTTCTGTTCGCCTTTTTTCCGACCATCGCCGACTCGCTGCTGGAGCGCCCCGGCGAGTACTCGGTTCGCTCCCGATGGCTCCTTCTCGTCGCACTCGGCTTCGCCGCTATCTGCTACCCCCGATTCACCGTCCTGCAGATGGTGGCAGCAATTCCATGCCTGGCGGTCGGAGCGGCCCGATTCCTCCGTCGGCGACCGCCGCTTCCGCTGTTTCGATTGGCGGCGTACGGTTTCATCGTTACTTTCGTCGTAATGCGCGGCGTCGTTCTCGGCAGCGGGCGGGATTTTGACGGCAAGGTTCTTTTCTGGAACCAGGAGCCCGCCCTCGACGCGCTCGCCGCCCGCCTGCGCCGGTTTCCGCCGAACACCCCTCTCTACTCGCCTCTTTGGGACAACGTGCTGCCTCGAGCCGGACTTCTCCCTCCGGGTCGCCTGTACGTAAACCCCTATTTCGACTGGTTCTTTCCGGTGGACGACGTCGGCGATCGAATTCAGGCGGCTCTCCGGGCGCAGGGCGGCGTGGTGGTCGGCTACCGGGGCGCTCCTTCCGACGAAGACGTGATCGGGCCGTACCGGATCCAGGTGTGGAAACCGCAGAGCTCGCCGCCCGCCGAGTAGAATTCGGGGCGATCGGGGAAAAGGCGATGAGTTCTTCCAACGGCGCAATCGAAGCCCTCCTTCGAGAGAACCGCCAGTTCCGGCCGCCGAAGAAATTCGCCGAGCAGGCGAACGTGCACGATCCGTCGATCTATCGCAAGGCGGATCGCGACTACGAGAAGTTCTGGGCCGGCTTCGCCCGGGAACTCTCCTGGTACAAGCCGTGGAAGCGCGTTCTCGACTGGAAGCCCCCGAAGGCGGAGTGGTTCGTCGGCGGGAAGCTGAACGCTTCCGTGAACTGCGTGGACCGGCACGTGGCGGGGCCCCGAAAGAACAAGGCGGCGCTCATCTGGGAGGGGGAGCCCGGAGACCAGCGGACGTTGACCTATCGCGAGCTCCTGCGCGAGGTGTCGAAGTTCGGCAACGTTTTAAAGTCGCTCGGAGTTCGCAAGGGGGACCGGGTCACGCTCTACATGCCGATGGTCCCGGAGCTGCCGATCGCGATGCTGGCGTGCGCGCGGATCGGCGCGATTCACTCCGTCGTCTTCGGGGGCTTCTCCGCGGAGTCCCTCCGCGACCGGATCAACGATCAGGGAGCGAAGGTGCTCGTCACGGCCGACGGCGGTTGGCGTCGCGGCAACGTCGTGCCTCTAAAAGCGATCGCCGACGAGGCGCTTTCCGACACCCCAACGATCGACGCGGTCGTCGTCGTCCGACGAACGGCGCTCCCGGTCCAGTTCGACGAGAAGCGGGACCGCTGGTGGCACGAAGCGATGGCCGGTGCCCGGGCCGACTGCCCTCCCGAGAAGATGGACGCCGAGGATCCCCTGTTTATTCTCTATACGTCCGGTACGACCGGGAAGCCGAAGGGGATCCTCCACACGACCGGCGGTTATCTCGTCGGGACGTACGCGACTTCGAAGTGGGTTTTCGACCTGAAGGAAGAGGACGTCTACTGGTGCACCGCGGACATCGGGTGGGTGACCGGGCACTCCTACGTCGTTTACGGGCCGCTCGCCAACGGCGCGACCTGCTTCCTGTACGAGGGCGCGCCCGACGCTCCCGCGCGTGACCGATTCTGGGACCTCATCGAGCGACACGGCGTCACGATCCTCTACACGGCCCCTACGGCGATCCGCGCGTTCATGAAGTGGGGACTCGAATGGCCGGAACGACACGACCTCTCTTCCCTGCGTTTGCTCGGATCGGTGGGGGAGCCGATCAACCCGGAGGCGTGGATCTGGTACCAGAAGAACATCGGGGGAGGACGCTGCCCGGTCGTTGATACGTGGTGGCAGACGGAAACCGGAATGATCCTGATTACCGCGCTGCCCGGAATGACCCGCACACGTCCGGGATCGGCGACCTTTCCGTTCCCCGGAATCCGCGCGACCATTCTCGACGCGGCCGGGGCCGAGGTGAAGGTCGGCGGCGGTTTCCTTGCGATCACGCGACCATGGCCGGCGATGCTGCGGACGATCTGGGGTGATCACGAGCGCTACGTCCAGACCTACTGGTCGAAGTGGGGAAAGGACGTGTACTTCCCCGGCGACGGCGCGAAACGGGACCGCGACGGATACTTCTGGCTGCTCGGACGAGTGGACGACGTCATGAACGTCGCCGGTCACCGGATTGGCACGATGGAAGTGGAGTCGGCACTCGTCGATCACGAGGCGGTCGCCGAATCCGCCGTCGTCGGGATTTCCGACGATCTCAAGGGGACCGCGATCGCCGCCTTCGTCATCCTCAAGGAGAAGGAGGCCGCTGCCTCCGATCACGACCTGCACGACGAGCTGCGGCGCCATGTCGCCAAGAAAATCGGAGCGATCGCGAAGCCCGACAAGCTCTTCTTCGTCGGCGACCTGCCGAAGACGCGCTCCGGAAAGATCATGCGCCGCCTTCTGCGCGACATCGCGGAGGGGCGCGTCCTGGGCGACACGACGACCCTCGCGGACTCGGCGGTGGTCGAGTCCTTGAAGGCGCAGTACGAGGAAAAGGAGTCGTAATCGCGAGCGAACTCGGCCGGTGGGCCGGCACTGTCCTCAGGTCGAGCCAGCGGACACCGGGCGCCGGCGAGAAAAGCGCGGCCCGACCCTCGGGAACAGCTACAATTGAGCAACGTTGAAACAACCCGATAGCGTTCTGGACGGCCGCACGCTCGGCCGGCTCGATCGCTGGCGGAACGCGCGAGCCCTCTTCGTCCGGCCCGAGGGTGCCGAGGCGGAGCAAGCGGTTGCGTTGGCGTTCGGCCGGCGATGGGCGCGCGCGCAGGTGTACGGCCGGGCTCGACGGCTTCTTGTCGAAACCAGTCCCGAGATGTTTCTCGAGAGCCTCGAGGAGCGGCTGGGGGCTCTAGCGGATCGCGTGCGGGTCTCGCCCGAGGATCCCGGGCAGACGAAGTGGGACGCTCTGGGAAACCTGA